>ERZ808240.1586-NODE-1586-length-27568-cov-4.544179_pt1 | contig 27568 bp, 18 predicted proteins | sample MGYA00521084_ERZ808240 | MGnify/ENA primary metagenome ERZ808240 (study PRJEB31516, sample SAMN03275571) | gut metagenome | biome: mammalia-associated habitat; material: feces | host: Papio cynocephalus | place: Kenya | collected 2012-08-06 ... | reverse complement strand
ATCGAGGTGCCGTTCGAGAACATCTCCACGTCTGCTACGAACTGCTATGTGATGCAAGACGGCGACGATGTGCTGGTGGTGGACACGGGCGCGCCTACCGACGAGGGCGCCGCGGTGCTGTCTGAGGCGCTTGACGAGCTGGGAGTTGACCGTAGCCGTGCCAAGTGGTTCCTTACGCACCTGCACATGGATCATGCGGGTTTGGTCGACCAGGTTGTCCCCGACGGCGGGTTTTTGCTGTACGGCGCTGCCGAGGTTACCGCGGTGCGGGCCAGCCGTACGGGCATGTTCCTTGACTCGCTGCGGCGTGTGTATCGTCGCCAGGGCGTGCCGCGCGCAAGCCTTTCGGTGGCTGCACGCTTAGGCATTGAGGTGCAGATGTTCGACCCCGACCGCTTGCGCACGTGCTTCATGCACGACGGTGACGAGGTGACGGTAGGACGCTACACGCTGCACGTTGTGGAAACGCCTGGTCACACACCTGGCCACTTGGCGCTGTTCGAGCCGGAAAACGGCATTTTGGTCAGCGGCGACCACGCCCTGTTCGTCATCAGCCCCTCCATCGCGCTGTTTCCCGACCAGCAAGACGGGCTGCAGGCGTATTTCGACAGCATGCAGAAGGTGCGCGATTTGCACGTGCAGCACCTGTTCCACTCGCATGGCCCCATCCGCGACGATTTCGAGCAACGTATGCTGTGGCTGGAGGACCATCATCGCGCGCGCCTTGGCGAGGCCGTGGGCATCATCGAGCGCATCCCGCACCTTACCGGCTACAAAATCATCCGCACGCTGAAATGGAACGTGCCGTTTGACGATTGGGACGATATCCCCATCATGCAGCGCTACATCATGCTCACGCAAGGCGTGGTGTACCTGAATCACCTGGTAGACGCAGGCCGCATAACGGCGCGCGACTACGGCGACGGCGTCATCCTCTATGAACCTGCGCAATAGGCAAATCGACCGGTTCTCCAGCTTGCTAGCTCGTAATCGCCTTCGTGAACACGGGGACGTGTGAACACGGGGACGGAGCGGGTGTTCACGTATATGTTTTGGGATAAGTAAGGTCAATCGTGAACACGCCCCTCCGTCCCCGTGTTCACGGTTACCCCTCCCGAACTCGCGCAATAACCCTTCGAAGCGGGTCCTTGTGGGCTCGCTTCGCTGTTTTTCTTGCGCTGTGTTGCGTCTGGGTGCCTTCGGCTATAATTCAAAAGATTGCAAACACACGTGACACGCAAGAAGAGGCGCTTCATGTTCGAAAACCTTTCCGATCGCCTGCAAGGCATCTTTTCCGGCCTGCGCGGCAAGGGCCGCCTGACCGAGGACGACATCAACACCGCCATGCGCGAGGTACGCATGGCCATGCTGGAAGCTGACGTCAACTTCAAGGTGGTCAAGCAGTTCGTGGCCCGCACGAAGGAGCGCTGCCTTGACGCCGAGGTGCTCGAGTCGCTTTCTCCCACGCAAAACGTCATCAAAATCGTCACCGATGAGCTTACCGCACTGCTCGGGCGCACCGACAGCAAGCTGGTGCTGTCAAGCCGCATCCCCAACGTCATCATGCTGGTGGGCCTGCAGGGTTCGGGCAAAACCACGGCGGCCGCCAAGCTGGCGTACCGCTTGAAGGCCGAGGGTCACAGCCCGCTTTTGGCTGCCTGCGACGTGTACCGCCCTGCTGCCGCCGATCAGCTGGAAACGCTCGGCAACGAAATCGGCGTGCGCGTGTTCCGCGGCGACGGCAAAGACCCCGTGGCCATCGCCAAAGGCGGCGTGCAGGAGGCCATCGACAACCTGCGTGACGTGGTCATCGTTGACACGGCTGGCCGCTTGCACGTTGACGAGCAGATGATGGAAGAGGCGCAGGCTATTAAAAAAGCCGTCAAGCCCGACCAAATCCTCATGGTGGTTGACGCCATGACCGGCCAAGACGTGGTTAACGTGGCCGCGGCGTTCGCCGAGCGCGTCGATTTCGACGGCGTCATCATGTCGAAGATGGACGGCGACGCTCGCGGCGGCGGCGCGCTTTCCATCCGCGAGGTAACCGGCAAACCCATCAAGTTCATCAGCGCCGGCGAAAAGCCCGATTCGCTGGAAGAATTCCACCCCGACCGCATGGCGCGCCGCATCCTTGGCATGGGCGACATGCTCAGCCTTATCGAGTCGGCTGTGAAGGTTCAGCAGCAGGAAGAAGAGCAGGCCGAGACCGAGCGTCTCATGAAAAGCCAGCTCACCCTAAACGACTTCATCACCATGAACCGCCAAATCCGCAAGATGGGCGGCGTGCAAAAGCTCATCAGCGCGCTTCCCGGCGGCGAGAAGGCCTTAGGCCAGGGCCAGGTAGACGAGGGTGCGCTTGATCGCATGGAGGTCATCATCAACTCCATGACTAAGGCTGAGCGTGAAAAGCCCGACCTGCTCAACGGCAGCCGTCGCGCACGCATCGCAGCCGGCGCGGGCGTGTCGGTCACCGAAGTGAACCAGCTGATGAAGAAATTCAACGAAACCAAGAAGATGATGAAGAAGATGATGCCGGCCGTCGAGGACATGGGCGGACGTGGCAAGAAGGGTAAAGGCAAAGGCAAACGCCGCCGCATCCCCGGCATGGGCGGCATGAAAATGTCCGACCTGAAGAAAATCCAAGACATGATGGGGGACATTAAGTAGTTCCGTCGGCGTGACGGCCGACGGACCGGTCGACGTTGCGGCCGCTTGTGGCACCCTGTCTTCGCCTTCAGCTGCGGGAGCATGGCCCAAAGGCCTATGCTCGCTTGCTTCAGGCGAATTCAGGGCACCACAAGCGCCCTCACTGACTGTGACTGTTCATCGAGCTATTCGTATTGGCGTGAAAAAAAGGAGCGCTTGACGGCGAAAGGGGAGGCAATGGAGTTGCAAATTAGGCCTTATGTGGCTGACGACATCCGCGCAATGGTGCGCATCTGGAATGAGGTTGTGGAGGCGGGCGATGCGTTTCCGCAGGTAACGCCGCTTACCGAGCAGAATGCCGATGAGTTTTTCTCGGCGCAAACCGCCACCATGGTGGCCGAGGTGAACGGTATCATCTTCGGCCTGTACATCCTGCATCCCAACAACATCGGCCGCTGTGCGCACATCGCCAACGCCAGTTTCGCCGTGGCTTCCGCCTCGCGCGGGTTGGGGCTTGGCCGCAAGCTGGTGGAGCACTGCATCGAAACCTGCGGCAAGAAGGGTTTCCGCGGCCTGCAGTTCAACGCGGTGGTGGCCTCGAACGAATCCGCGCAGCACCTCTACGAATCCATCGGCTTCACGAAGGTGGGCAAAATCCCCGGTGGTTTCATCAACGGCCTGGGCGGCTACGAGGACATCTTTATCTACTACATCGACACGCTCGACGCCTCGCAGCCTTGCTGAGGCCGCTAGCCCCGACCGGTCGGCCGAGCTGCCGCGTGGCGGAAGGCTTGCAACCTTCGCCTGTCCGTGTTATTCGTGAACACCTGGTGATAACGAAACCGAAGACTTGTCAATCCGGTGTTTTCGCCTTATCATAAACAACTGCTGTTTTGCTGCGCGCTTTTTGCGGGCTGGCAAAGAAGAATTACGTAAGTTGCAAGAAGGAGTTACTCTTCATGGTTAAGATTCGCCTGGCCCGTCACGGCGCCAAGAAGCGTCCGTACTACCGCATCGTCGTTGCCGATTCCCGCTGCCCGCGCGACGGCAAGTTCATCGACGACATCGGCCGTTATAACCCGCTGACCGAGCCTGCCATGGTCAAGATCGACCTGGAGAAGTGCGACCAGTGGCTGGCTAACGGCGCTCAGCCCACCGACACGGTTGCTGCTCTCATCAAGAAGTATCGCGAGCAGGCGTAAGCATCATGGCAACCCAGACCGAGGATATCGCCGGGCTTGTTGAGTCCGTGATTCGTCCGCTCATCGATAACCCGGACGACTTGGTCATCGATGCGCGTGACACCGAAGAGGGCTCCATCTTCGTGGAAGTTCGCGTGAACGAAGAAGATGCAGGCAAGGTCATCGGCCGTCAAGGTCGCGTGATCAAGGCTATCCGCACGCTTGCGCGCGCGGCTGCTTCTAGCACGAACACGCACGTAGACGTGGAGCTGCTCGATTAATGGGCGCTTGGGTCCGCGTAGCCGAATTTACGAAAGCTAAGCATGTGAAAGGGGGGCTCGTCGCGCGAAGCGTGGCGGGTCTTCCTTTCTTGCTTGAAGAGGGCATGTCGGCTGCGTTCGTTCCGCCCGTCATAGATGTGCCGCGCCACGGCACCGTATGCGAGGTGCGCCCCGAGCCTAAAGGCGGCTACCTGGTGCAGTTCGACACGGTCACCGATGCCAACACCGCCGACGCGCTGGTGGGTTGCTACGCCCTGGTGCGCCGCGAAGACCTTCCCGAAGACGTGCTCGAGCTGCAGGAAGGCGGTATCGAAGGCTTTGAGGTCATCGATGCTGTTGCAGGCTTTATCGGCACGGCTGTCTCCATCAACGAAATGCCCGGGCAGCACCTGCTTGAAGTGGCGCGCGAAGGCTCTGACGCCACCGTGCTCATCCCCGTGGTAGACGAGTTTTTCGAAGGGCTTGACGAGCAGGAGCGCTGCATCTACGTGAACCTGCCCAACGGCCTGCTTGATCTGTAACACCGCTCAGGAGAACCCCATGATCATCGAAACGTTGTCAACGTTTCCCGATATGTATGCGTCTGTGATGGGCGCTTCCATGATGCGCATCGCCCAGGAAAAGGGCATCCTGCAATTCACGGCGCACGACCTGCGCAATTGGACGCACGACCGCCATCGCACCACCGACGACGAACCCTACGGCGGCGGTGACGGCCTGGTTATGAAATGCGCCCCCATCTTCGAAGCCTACGAGGATATCTGTGCTGGTGCTTGTGACGTCGAGGCCTTCGCCGGCACCCAGTCGCTCAAACAGTCCTGCTCGCACGAAAGCGCCACTGGCGCTTTCGGCTCGTGCGGAACTCGCTTTGTGGGTACCGCCGAAGACCTCGACTGCGTTGACGGTTCAGATACTGGGAACGAAGTTGAGCGTGATATGGGGAACAGCGCGAAGCCCTACACCATCTTCTTAGCGCCGCAGGGGCGTCGGTTCGATGACGCGTGCGCGTGCGAGTTGGCGCGCCAAAACCACTTGCTGTTCATCTGCGGCCACTACGAGGGCATCGACGAGCGTGCCTACACGCTGGCCGATGAGGTCATCTCGCTGGGCGACTACGTGCTTACCAGCGGCGAGCTGGCTTCCATGGTGGTCATCGACGCAGTGGTGCGCAAGCTGCCCGGCGTGCTCGGTGCGGAAACCGGCGCGCTCGGTGAAAGCTTTGCCGACGGTTTGCTGGAATACCCGCAGTACACGCGACCGGCAACCTTCAACGGCATGGAGGTGCCGCCCGTGCTGCTGTCGGGCAACCACGGCGCGGTGGATGCGTGGCGTCGCCAGCAAAGCCTTGAGCGCACGTTTCGCTTGCGCCCCGATTTGCTGGAGGACGTTCAGCTTTCGGACGCCGACCGAGCTTTTCTGCAGACTTTATCAACCCCCGATGGGTGTTAGGCCAGGCGCGGTATCATAGCAAGCTAGGCTCGCTCGCGCATGCTGTGCAGCGCGCCCTGGCCATCGAAAGGACACGTAGTATTACATGAGCGCAGGTCAACACGCCACAGGGGAACACGGCGGCATACTTCGAACGTTTTTCAGCATCATCGTCATGATCGCATTCGTCCTGGGGCTTTCCTGGGCGCTGCGCACGTTCGTGTTCACGGCATATGAAATTCCTTCCGGTTCCATGGAAGAAACCATCATGACCGGCGACATGGTGTTCGCTGAAAAGGTCAGCTATTATTTCCGCGAACCCAACCCCGGCGACATCGTCACGTTCACCGACCCTGAAATCCCTGGTCGCACGCTTATCAAGCGCTGTATTGCCACCGAGGGGCAGGTTATCAACATCACCGGCGACGGCATCTTGTATATCGACGGGGTTGCCCAAGACGAAACGTACACGCACGGCAAGCCAACGCTGCCGCTGTCGAACAGCTCCATCACGTTCCCGTACACGGTGCCGTCCGGGTGCATCTGGGTGATGGGCGACAATCGCACCAATTCGCAAGATTCCAGGTATTTCGGCGCTATCCCTATAAGCTCGGTCACGGGCAGGGGCGTGCTGGTGTATTGGCCCCTTTCGGAAATCGGCGTGCTCGATTAACGGCTTGGCGGCTTTGTAGGTGTAGGCAACAAAGGTAAACGGATAAGGACAAGGAGAGTCATGTCAACCGAAACTTATCCCGCAAACGCGGGCGCACAGCAGGCGGCCAGCCAGCCGCCCACGTTCCAGGACATCATCATGAACCTGCAGCATTACTGGGCAGCCCAAGGCTGCGTGGTGCTGCAGCCTTACGACGGCGCTGTGGGCGCGGGCACGAACCACACCGCCACCACGCTGCGCTCGCTTGGCCCCGACACGTGGCGCACGTGCTACGTGCAGGGTTGCCGCCGTCCTACCGACGGCCGCTACGGCGAAAACCCCAACCGCCTGCAGTACTACTACCAGTTCCAGGTGCTCATGAAGCCCAGCCCCGACAACATCCAGGATTTGTACCTGGGCAGCTTGCGCGCCATCGGCATCGACCCGGACAAGCACGACGTGCGCTTCGTGGAAGACGACTGGGAGTCTCCGACGCTTGGCGCCTGGGGCCTTGGCTGGGAAGTGTGGCTCAACGGCATGGAAGTCACGCAGTTCACGTACTTCCAGCAGGTGGGCGGCTTTGAGTGCGCGCCCGTGCCAGTGGAGATTGCTTACGGCCTTGAGCGTTTGACCATGTACATTCAGGGCGTCGACAGCGTTTACGACATTATCTGGGCGCGCGGCGACGACGGCGTGGAGTTCACCTACGGCGATGTGTACCTGGAAAACGAGCGCGAATTCTCCACGTACAACTTCGAGGTGGGCAACACCGATTTCCTGTTCGAGGCGTTCAACCAGTACGAGCGCGAAGCGGGCTTGTGCCTTGAGCGCAATCTGCCGCTGCCGGCTTACGACTGGGTGCTCAAGTGCTGCCACACGTTCAACCTGCTTGACGCGCGCGGCGTTATTTCGGCCACCGAGCGCATGGCCTACATCCTGCGTGTCCGCTCTATGGTGAAGGACTGCTGCGCATCGTATTTGGCCAACGTGGTGGGCGAGGGCGAAGCCGCCGACGAGTCGGCTGATGAAAAGAAGGGGGAGTAACCATGACGCAGAAGCACACGCTCGCGTTTGAGATCGGCGTCGAGGAGATCCCGGCGTTTGATTTGGATTCGGCGAACAAGCAGCTTGAGAAGATGGTTCCGGCCGCCTTCAAAGACGCGCGCATCCCGTTCGAGTCCATCGAGATTCACTCCAGCCCGCGTCGCTTGATCGTCATGGCTTACGGCGTGGCCGATGCCACCGAGGCGCTGGTGGAAGAATACAAGGGCCCTGCGGCTAAGATCGCGTTCGACGCCGAAGGCAACCCCACGAAGGCCGCTATCGGCTTTGCGCGCGGCAAGGGCCTTACGCCCGAGAACCTGGAGCGTCGCGAGGTCAAGGGCGTTGAATACGTATTCGCCACCAAGAACATCCCTGCAACGCCCGTGGCAAGCCTGCTGCCTGATATCTTGGCCGGCTTCATCACGGCCATCAAGTGGCCTCGTTCGTGCCGCTGGGCTGCGTATCGCGATTACTTCGTGCGCCCCGTGCGCTGGATCGTGGCCATGCTCGATGAGGCTGTGCTGCCCGTGTCCTTCGCCGGCGCCGTTGCCAGCAACTACACTATGGGTCATCGTGTGCTGGCCCCGGGCAAGCACACCGTGGACACGGCCGCAAATCTGCTTGACGTGGTGCGCGCAGCCTACGTCATACCCACGCAGGCCGAGCGCGAGCGCATCATCCGCGAAGGCGTGGCCAAGATTGAGGCGCAAACGGGCTTCACGGCCGAGCTTCCGGCAAAAACCCTGCTTGAGGTGGTAAACCTCTCCGAGTACCCGCAGCCGTACGTGGTCACGTTCGACGAGGAGTTCTTGCAGGTGCCCGAGGAAATCATCGTTGACGCCATGCTCATGCACCAGCGCTACTTCCCGCTCTACGACGCCAACCACAAGCTTACGAACAAGTTCATCATCGTAAGCAACGGCAACCCTGCGTGCGCCGCTACCATCATCGACGGCAACGAGCGCGTGGTGCGCGCCCGCCTTGACGACGCGAAGTTCTTCTATGAGGAAGACCTCAAGCACCCGCTGGAGTATTACGTGGACAAGCTTGACAACGTGGTGTTCCAGGAATCGCTGGGCACGGTGAAGCAGAAGGCCGAGCGTCTGGTTAAGCTTACCGCCGCCCTTGCGGCCGATGCTAAGCTGGCGCAGGCCGACGCAGCCGACGCGGTGCGCGCCGCAAAGCTGTGCAAGGCCGACCTGGTCACCAACGCCGTTATCGAGTTCACCAGCGTGCAGGGCGTCATGGGCAGCTACTATGCGGCGGCCGCAGGTGAAACGCCGCAGGTTGCGCAGGCCATCGGCCAGCACTACCAGCCGCGCTTTGCCGGCGATGCGCTGCCGGAAACTACGGTGGGCAAGCTGGTGGCACTTGCCGACAAGCTCGACACCATCTGCGGCTTGTTCAGCGTAGGTCAGGGCCCCACGGGCTCTTCCGACCCGTTTGCCCTGCGCCGCAGCGCCATCGGCATCGTGAACATGCTCGAGGCGGGCGTGCGCGTGTCCCTTTCCCCCGCCATCGACTGCTCGCTGGCAAGCTTTGCCGAGCAAGGCGTTCAGTTCGATGCTGCCGTTGTGCGCGCCGAAGTGGTTGACTTCTTCGTCACGCGCACGAAGGTCATGCTGCGCGATGTGGGCGTGGAGCCTGACACCATCGACGCTGTGCTGGCTGCCGGCGTGGAGGAGCCGGCCGTCATCTCCCAGCGCGCCCACGCGCTTGAAGACGCCCGCGCCAACGATGCCGAAACGTTCGACAACCTGGCCACGGCCTATGCGCGCGCTAACAACCTGCGCAAGCCCGAGTTGGGCGAAGCGGTGGACGAAGCGCTGCTCACCGAGCCGGAGCGCCCGCTGGCAGCTGCTGTGACAACCGCCGAGCACACCGTGGCCGAAGCGCTGGCTGCTGACAACTTCGCGGAGGCAATCGCCGAGCTGGCGGCCCTGCGTGCGCCTATCGATGGCTTCTTCGCCGACGTTATGGTCATGGACGAAAACCAGGCGCTTCGCGAAAACCGCCTGCGCCTGCTCAACCGTTTCGTGGCCGTGTTCGCCAACGTGGCCGACTTCGGCAAAATGGCGAAGTCGAAGTAGCATCGGTAACCGGTTGCAACCGAAATCCTGGGCTAAACAATTCCGCCTAGGATGCCAACATGCGCGTAAGCGTGTACACTTCAAAGGGCGGCAAGCCGTAGCGCGGCTCGCTGCCCTTTTTTCATACCCGCAAGGCATCTTTCTTCAAGGAGGCATGCTGCATGCAAGGAGAGTTTATCGTGCACGAAAACGGCACCTCGCTGCCCACCATCCACGTTATCAGCGACTCGGTGGGCCTTACAGCTCAGGCTATGGCCCGCGCCGCTGCCGCGCAGTTCGGGGAAACGAATCCCAACATCGAGGTGCTGCCGCATGTGCGCACCGTCTCGCAGATCAAGTCGTTTCTTGACGAGCACACGGCCCTGCACGCCAGCCGCGGCGACGATAGGCTGCTCATCTTCTACACGCTTGTTGACGGCGATTTGCGCCACGCGTTGGCCGACTTTGCCGCGGCCATGCCCAACGTCACCGCCATCGACCTGCTCACTGACGCCATCAACTCCATCGCCAAGCTCTCCGGCAAAACGCCCAGCAAGCGCCCCGGCGGGCTGCACGTGGCCGACCAGCATTACTTCCGCCGCATCGAGGCCATCGAGTTCACCATCGCTCACGACGATGGCCGCAACCCCCAGGAAATGAACCAGGCCGACATCGTGCTGCTTGGCGTGTCGCGTTCGTCGAAAACGCCTACGTCCATCTACTTGGCGCAGCAAGGATACAAGGTTTCCAACATCCCGCTTGACCCGTCCACCGAGCCGCCCAAAGAGGTGTTCGAGGTTGACCGCACGCGCCTGTTCGGACTGATGACAACGCCCGATGTTCTTATTGGAATTCGCCAGCGCCGCCTGGGAAATGCTGCTGTTGTGGCATCAAAATACGCTGATCCCGAATACGTTTACGAGGACTTGGAAAAGGCTCGCGCGCTCATGCGAAAGTTGGGCGCAATTGTCATTCACACCGAAAATCGCGCCGTTGAAGAAACCGCTCAAGAGATTTTGCGGTACTACGAACGAGTCCACCCCATGGGTGCTGATATAGTGAAGTAGTTCTGATTTCAGAAGTCCTAAAAACCAAGGACAACTTAGGTTAGGAGTTTGAAAGTGACTGCAGAAGTCAAGCGGGTTTACGCGTTCGGCAAAGATGCCGAGGGCAACAACGTCACGGAGGGCAACACCAACATGAAGGCCATCCTGGGCGGCAAGGGCGCAAACCTTGCCGAAATGGCCAACATCGGTTTGCCGGTGCCTCCGGGGTTCACCATTTCCTGCCAAACGTGCATGGAGTACGCGAACGCCGACAACACGTGGCCGGAAGGCGCGCTCGACACCATTCACGAGTATCGTCTTGATCTTGAGCAGCGCATCGGCAAGAAAATCGGCGACGCGGAAGACCCGCTGCTGGTTTCCGTGCGCTCCGGTGCCCCCATGTCCATGCCGGGCATGATGGACACGGTGCTCAACCTTGGCCTGAATGACCAGTCCATCCACGGCCTTATCAAGCAAACGGAAAATCCCCGTTTTGCCTGGGACTCCTACCGCCGCTTCATCCAGATGTTCTCCAACGTGGTCATGGGGCTTGACGGCGACCTGTTCGAAAACGCCATCAACGCTATGAAGAATGCGCGCGGCGTTGCGTCCGACACCGACCTGACGGCTGAGGACTTGCAGCAGCTGGTTGTCGAGTTCAAGCAGATCTTCTCCGAGAACGTCTCGGGCGTCGAATATCCCAGCCTGGTTGTTGACGGCGCGGTTGCCTTCCCGCAAGACCCCATGGTGCAGCTCAAGCTTGCCATCGAGGCTGTGTTCGGCAGCTGGAACAACCCGCGTGCCGTCCTGTACCGCAAGAAGAACAAGATTGCCGATGACCTGGGCACCGCCGTCAACGTGCAGTGCATGGTGTTCGGCAACAAGGGCAACACCTCTGCCACCGGCGTTGCGTTCACGCGCAACCCTGCCAACGGCGAAAAGGAATTCTACGGCGACTACCTGGTAAACGCCCAGGGCGAGGACGTTGTTGCCGGCATCCGCAACACCAGCCCCATCGCCGACCTCAAGCACGTTGAGGGCCTCGAGGAAGCTGGCAAGCAGCTCGAGGAAATCTTCGTGGTGCTGGAAAACCACTTCCGCGACATGTGCGACATCGAGTTCACCATCGAGCAGGGCAAGCTGTACATGCTGCAAACCCGCGTGGGCAAGCGCACCGCCGCCGCCGCTCTGCACATCGCCATCGAAATGGAGAAAGAGGGCCTCATCTCCAAGGAAGAGGCCGTCATGCGCGTGGAGCCCGAGCAGCTCGATCAGCTGCTGCACCCGCAGTTCGACAAGAACGCCGAGTACGACGTGCTCGCACGCGGCCTGAACGCCTCCCCGGGCGCTGCCGTGGGCGAGGCCGTGTTCTCCGCAGCCGACGCCGTGGCCGCCGCCGAGGCCGGCCGCAAGTGCGTGCTGGTGCGTTGGGAAACCACGCCCGATGACCTGGCTGGCATGATCGCCGCCGAGGGCATCCTGACCAGCCATGGTGGCAAAACCTCTCACGCCGCCGTTATCGCCCGTGGCATGGGCGCGCCGTGCGTCTGCGGCGTTGAGGCCCTGAAGATCGACGCCGAGAAGAAGCAGGCCGCTGTGGCCGGCACCGACGTGGTCATCAAGGAAGGCGACATGATCTCGCTCGACGGCACCACCGGCATCGTGGTGCTCGGCGCGGTGGAGCTGGTGCTCCCCGAGCTTACCGGCGATCTTGACACCATCCTGGAGTGGGCCGACGAGTTCCGCACCCTAGGCGTGCGCGCAAACGCCGACAACCCCGAGGACGCGCAGCTCTCGCGCGACTTCGGCGCGCAGGGCATCGGCCTGTGCCGCACCGAGCATATGTTCCTGGGCGACCGCAAGCAAATCATCCAAACGTTCATCTTGAATGAGGACGAGGATATCCGCCAGAAGGCCGTCGACCAGCTCTTCGAGGCCCAGACGGGCGACTTCTACGGCATGTTCAAGGCCATGGACGGCCTGCCGGTCATCGTGCGCCTGCTCGACCCGCCGCTGCACGAGTTCCTGGAAAGCCCGCGTGCACTCGATGTTGAGATTGCACGCCTTGAGGCCACCGGCGGCGACAAGGGCGTCATCGCTGAAAAGCGCGCCCTTATGGAGCAGATCGACGCCATGGCCGAGGCAAACCCCATGCTCGGCCTGCGCGGCTGCCGTTTGGGCATCGTGTATCCCATCCTGCCCGTGATGCAGGTGCGCGCCATCGCAACCGCCGCCGCCAAGCTGAAGAAGGAAGGCCTCGACCCGAAGCCTGAAATCATGATTCCGCTGGTGTCTGTGCTTCCCGAGCTTGCCAAGCTGCGCGAGGTTGCCGAGCAGACCATCGCCGAGGTGGCCGCCGAGCAGGGCGTTGAGCTGGACATTCAAATCGGTACCATGATTGAGCTGCCGCGCGCGGCCGTTACCGCCGACGAGATTGCCACGAAGGCCGACTTCTTCTCCTTCGGCACCAACGACCTCACGCAAACCACGTTCGGCTTCAGCCGTGACGACGTTGAGGCTGAGTTCATCCCGCAGTACCTCAAAGAGCGCCTGCTGCCCTACAACCCCTTCGCCACGGTTGACCCCGGCGTTGCCAAGCTGGTGAAGATGGGCGTTGAGCTGGGTCATCAGGGCAACCCGAACCTCACCTGCGGCGTGTGCGGCGAACATGGCGGCGACCCGGACTCCATCCACACGTTCAACCAGATCGGCCTGGACTACGTGTCCTGCAGCCCCTACCGTGTGCCGCTGGCCCGTTTGGCCTCCGGTCAAGCAGCCATCGAGGCAAAGCAGGCCAAGTAAGCCGCGTCTACTCGAAACGCTAGCACCTGTCAAGGGAACCTTCGCAACGGAGGTTCCCTTTTTTGTGTTTGCCGGGAATTTGGTCGACTGAGCTGTTGACTTTGCTGCCATTGTTTGTCAGATGCCTGTGGCGTTGTCGTAAGAGCCGAGCAAAATCGCGCTGGATACCCTGTGGCTTGCTTGTTTTGCCCGCAAGCGGCCGATAGGGTTAAGGGCATATCGCAAAACGACAAGGAGCGGACATGGATATAGGGCAGGCAACGGCAAAGGTACGCGGCGATGGGCGCGAAGGCCGTGGAAAGCACCGGCGTATCGTACCTGTTGCGTTTGCGTTGGGGATGGTGGTGTTTATCGGCTGCGTGCTGTGGCTGAACGCTGGCATAGAACGCGTGCCGCTTCGTCCGACCGGAGGCAGCCAGTTTGCGAAGGCAACGGTGGACGGGGTATTGTCGAGCGACGTGGGCTTGAGCGATTCGGGGGAAATGCAGGGCAATCAGCGGGTATTGCTCACCATAACTGATGGTCAGTTCGCAGGCGAGCAGGTTGAGGCCACAAGTCCAAACTCGAACAACTCCGGCGCTTACTGCGAACCGGGGCTTCATGTGGTGGTGCTGGTGAACGAGGGACAAGACGGCACGCTTGTTGCAACGGTGTACAACTACGATCGCGGTTTGGCGTTGTGGGGGCTTATCGGCGTGTTTCTGGTGTTGCTATGCGCGGTTGGCGGTAAGTCGGGCACCTTGTCGGCGGCGGGACTCGCATTCACCTTTGCATGCATCTTCTTTTTATTCCTGCCGTTGGTGTACATCGGCGCGTCTCCGTTTTGGTCGGCGGCGCTTGTTGTCGTGCTGGTGACGGTTGTCGGCATGTACCTTATTGGCGGGTGGTCGGTTAAAACGCTTACCTCGGTTGTGGGAACCATTTTGGGCGTGTTGATTGCCGGTGGCGTTGCAAGCCTGTTCGGCCAGCTTGGCCATATATCGGGTTTGAACGTTAGCGAAATTGAGACGCTTGCCTTTATTGGGCAAAACAGCAAGCTTGACGTTTCGGGCCTTTTGTTCGCTGGCATTCTTATCTCGTCGCTGGGGGCTATCATGGACATTTCTATGTCGGTGACTTCGCATATTTGCGAGATGGCTGCTGCCAATCCGCGGCTTTCCTGGCGGGCACTGTTTTCGTCTGGCATGACGGTGGGGCGCGACATGATGGGAACCATGAGCCATACGCTTATACTGGCGTTTGCGGGCGGAGCGCTTAACACGCTGGTCATCATTTACGCCTACGCTATGCCGTATCTGGAATATTGGAACGAGTATACCATCGGCATTGAGATTCTGCGAGGTCTTTCGGGGTCTGTGGGCATCATTGCATCGGTACCTATCGTTTCGCTGCTAACGGCGCTGCTTACTAGCCGCTCATCTCGTCGGTCAGGCATGCACATAGCGGGATAGTGCGTTCGACGTTTTTCTGCGAACATGCCTCGCCATTGGTTGCGATGCGGCAAGCATGTTGCAAATGCACGATTTCATGGAATCTACGCATATTTTACCTATCCATGAAAGTTGATTCCGAATTTGCAATGGACATACTGGGAATTGCCGCACGCATTATTGGCCCCTTACGAGCCTCTCTCACAATCACAGCTTGTATTCGCGCTGAGCGAAACAGGGCTTGATGTATCTAGGGAGGATTCTAAGGAATGAAACGTTGCTTTAACGCGGTGGTTGCGGCATCGCTTGCGGCATCGCTTGCGGTACCGATACCGTCGGCATTTGCCGATGACTCGCAACTAGACGGGGCTGCGCAGCAAAGTGCGCAAGCTGCCGAGGCCGATGGGAGCTCGGTTGCGGCTCAAAGCGCCGATGCGCAAACCCAGGCGGCGGCGGACCAGGTGTCCCCGCTGCTTGTCACCGAGGTGGTCACCGATTCCCCCGGCAAAGGGAAATACACGTATGTTGAGGTGTACAACAATTCGAATAGCCCTATCAACTTCAAAGATTACGTGTACTACTATTGCTACGAGGGAGGTATGGGCACCGGTAAGGTGTTCAGCTCTTCCGACAAGCATGCGGGAATTGATTACGGCAGCGGGGATGCCGACGTTATCATCGAGCCGGGAAAGACGCTTGTGCTGTGGATGGGCGGCGCGAAGAACGAAACCTCGCTTGATGATTTCAATAAGACGTACGGCACGAACCTGGTTGAGGGCAAGGACATTATCCGCACGCCGTATGCGGGCATTCATGCCACGAACAAACGCGGTTACTTTTTTGGCAAGCGTGACGACGCCGTGATGATTGGCGCCTGGTCAAACGCCAATGGCGACGAGATTCCCAGCGGCAACCCCAACAAGCAGGGCATCCAGTATACCTATCCTGGAACGGGCCGCGAATGCGTGGACAATGGGCTTGCAATCGCAACGCCAGGTTCGGTATCTCCCGATCAGGTGCCCGCGCAGCGCGTTGACACCGCTGACTCCCAGGCAAAGATCGAAAGCGTCTCGGCTACAGGCAACGGCGACTTCAAGGTAACGGCCACGGTTCCCTATGCAGGATCGTCTGCCTCCATGTTCGTGAACCTTCACTATAAACAGCGCTACGGCGAAAATGTTTCCGACGAGAAGACGCTTGCTCTTGAGCCTGTAGGCGACGGCAAGACGTTTACTGGCACCGTTGCCGCAAACGAGTTATTCGGCGATAGCGTTGAATGGTGCATAACCGCATTTGGCGGTGCGGGCGATGAGCTGCGCTCCACCACCAAGACCACCGACATCGAAGCCGAGGTGCCAGCAGCGGAAAAGGCCGCTCCTTTCTATATCACCGAGGTGCACGCCAACCCGCAGAGCACCGATGGCAAGCAGTATTCCTATTTCGAGGTGTACAACGCGTCGGATAAGCCCATCAACCTGAGCTATTTCAAAATCTTCTACTACTATGATTTCCCGAACCAGACCGCCTCGGCATCGGGCAAAGTATGGTCGCTCGATGATTTCACGGCTGAACTTGAGCCGGGTAAGACCATGGTGTACTACCTGTCCAGCAATGGCACCACGGTCGATGATTTCAACAAGTTCTACGGTACCAACCTTGAAGAGGGCAAGGATATCGTGCGCGTGAACTACGCGGGCTTGCATTCCACCGACGCGCGCTGGATTCGCTTCGGAACCACGGAAGACAATGCATTTACGGTGGCAGGATTCAACGAGACGGCGGCTGAACGCAGCAACCATGACACATCGCTGCAATACACCTACCCGCGCGGCACGGGCGATCGCGAGCACGTGGGCACAGGCGGGCTCACCTCGACCAATACCGCACTGCCGGTTGAAGTTTCCAAGGCGACGCCCGGCGAGGTGGCCGATTGGCAGAAGAGCCCGGTGACGGCGAAGTTCCAGGGCTATCCGGGATATCCTGAAGACGACGGCCAGGCTCCGACCTTGAAGGAGAACACGACTGAAGACTACCGCGTGCCCGAATCGATCGACGAGGGCGACGCGCTGAAGGTGCTCTATGACACCGATTTGCTCGTCGGTGCCACGGGCGATGAGCGCCGCGACGCGTTCGAGGACAACAAGACCGACAATTCCGGCGCCGACAACCCGACGAACTACCCCGGCGGCGCCCAGGCGCTTAAGGACCGCCCATGGCTGATCGGCACCGAAGTGCTCTACAAGCTCGACGAAGACAGCGACTGGACAACCGTTCAGCAGAAGACCCAGTGGCGTCTGGGGCATTTCATGATGCAGATTCCCTCCGACGTGCTGTTCGGTCACGATAAGGTCACCTACAAGGTGCGCGCGTACACGCTCTATGGCATGAGCGAGACGGAAGAGAAGACGGTTACCATTAACCGCCTGAACAATACCGATGGCATGCGCTTGTCGGTGAAGGATGGCGACGTGGTTTCCGGCGCCACTACTATTACCGCCAACGACGGGTCCGACAACGCGGCTACGAAAATCTCCGTTGACGGTACCGAGGTTGATGGCGCGCGCAAAACTTTCGAGAACGGCGCATGGTTCATGGTGCAGACAAGCGGCATGGACAGCTACTTCAAGGACGCCATTACCGCGCCTTATGGCGATAACCCGCGCGACATTCTCACCATCATGGGGCCGTGGTGCGAAACGCCCACTTCTCGCGCGGTACATGTGGACAACAAATACTTCACCTATAACGCCGAGAAGAACGCTTACGAGGTGACGCTGTGGGCCGGCGATTCGGGCACGCCGTTTGAGGAGTCGCTGTATCCGTCGGTGTTCGGCGAGAACCACGAGGATTACAAGGTATCCGGCCTGCAGATGAAGTTGGCTAACGGCAAGAGCTACCTGCCGGTGAAAATAGCTCCCGACAACGAGAAGACGAACACCTCCACGGCGCTTGACGTGTGGCATACCATCGGCGATTCTTCCGGCATGGAAACGCACCTGGATGCTACGTTTGAGATTCCCGCCGATGATGCAACGGCCATGGGCTTTGATTGGACGACTACTGCGGTTGCCGACGGTACCCATGTTATCGAGGCGCAGGGCGCAAACGGAGCCGCCGCGGCAAATGTGGTGGTTGATAACACCAAGCCCACGCTGAATCTTGGAGTTGAGGACGGCAAGCCCCTTTACTACGCCGTGACGCTCGACCCGCAAGCGCTTGCAAGCGACGCGAACGGCGTGGAATCGCTTGTTGCCACGCTTGATGGCGAAGAGGTGGCGCTCCCGACAACGCTCGACCCTCATACTTTGTTGGTGGGCGAGCACGTGCTTGCCGTTGCGGCAACCGACAAGGCTGGCAACATTCAAACTGCGCAAGTGAAATTCACCGTCGAAGATAACGATCCGAACGTAACCTTTGAAACTGATACTGACGGCGACGGTGTTTCGGCCACATCGGCGAATTTGACGGTGAACGTAGGCGATGCTCCTGCCAACGTGAGCTTCCGTCAAGGACGCACGCTTTCCGCTAACGACATCGTAGCGGCATCTGCGAACCAGACGGCAACTACTGATGGGTCGTTCCCCGCTCAGATCTTCGAAGCGAAGATCGGCAGCGCTGCTGCAGACGATACGGTGGCGCTTTCGTGGAAGGGGCAGGCTGTTAGTGCCGACGCCAACCATCCGGTGACGATGTACGTGTACAACTTCGCTTCGCAGGGCTGGGAAAAGGTGGCCACGGCCGATGCGAACGGCAATGTGGCGGCTAGCTTTGCCGCTGCGGACCATTTACGCAACGGCAACGCGGTAATCCTTGTGCAGCAAGTTTCCGTGGATGGGTACCCAACGGCGGCTCTTCCCGATGAGAGTGCGTTTACGGCTGGCGCGGCGGTTCAGTCTGCCGATGTCCTTGATGAACCTGCGCAGTCTGATTGGGATGGCACGGGTTTGCCCTCTAGCTACGATTTTTCGTTTGCCTGGGAAACCGACACACAGTACTACTCCGAGAGCTTCCCGTACCACTACGACAACATGAACCAGTGGATTGTGGACAACGCCGATCAGCTTGGCATCCGCTACGTCATGCATACCGGCGACATCGTTGATGACGTGGACATGGGCGGTGAGTGGGTTAATGCCGACCACTCCATGGACATCCTTGACGATGCGGGGATTCCCAACGGCGTGCTGGCCGGCAACCATGACGTGTACGCTGGCATGGAAGGTTACGGCAACTACTGGAAGTACTTTGGCGAGGACCGCTACAGCGACAAGCCCTGGTACGGCGGCTCGTACAAGAACAACCTCGGCCACTACGATCTGCTTTCCGAGAACGGCCAGGACTTCCTGATCCTTTACATGAGCTGGGATATCTACACCGACGAGATCAATTGGATGAACCAGGTGCTCGCGCAGTACCCCGGCCGCAAAGCCATCATCTGCCTGCATCGTTATACCAACGTGAAGGAAACGGATGCGGGGCTGCTCGACTACACGGGCAAGCTTTTGCAGGAAGAGGTTGTGGCGAAGAACCCGAACGTGTTCGCGGTGCTCAACGGCCACTACCATGGCGCAACCATCGAAACGAGCGCGTTCGACGACAACGGCGATGGCGCGAACGACCGCACGGTGTACCAGATCTGCACCGACTACCAGTCCGACCCCGAAGGCGGTAGCGAGTACATCAAGTTCCTGTACTTCGACTTGAAGAACAACAAAGTGTACGTGAACTCGTACTCACCGTATCGTGATGACTACAACTATTACGATACCGCGAAGCAAAGCTCGTATGCGGCTGGTACGCACTACCTTAACCAAGACATCGTTGAGCTTGATGTTCCGTTCACGAATAGCACCGACGACCCGAACCACACGCTAACCACCTCTTCGCTTTCCGTTGACGTGCTCACTTCTACGGAAATCGGTGCGGCCACGGGTTGCCGTGACGTGACGTACACCTGGACGGGTCTGACGCCCGATACCGAGTATAGCTGGTATGCCGAGGTTACCAACGACCAGGGTGGCTTGACGCGCACGGCCGTTCAAACGTTCACCACCGAAAAGGCCTCTACAGGCGCAGGGAGCGCGGGCGGCAACGCTGGCTCAACCGGCGGGAGCAATGGCGCAACTGGAGGCAGCGGCAATGGCACCGCTGGTGCCGGTGGCTCCGGCTCTGCCGATAATGCTGGCCAGATTGAGGAACCTGGCAATCCGCAAGGATCGGATGCGCGCGCCCAGGCGTCTGCGGGAGGTGTGTTATCGCAAACTGGCGATACGATGGTTCCTCTTGCTGCGGGGGCGAGCGTCATCGCGGTGTGCGCAGCTGCGCTGGCGGCGGTTGCGCGAAAGCTGTACCGTCGTGCAAGCAGGCGATAGCTTACACCAAGTAGCCGCGTAGCTTGCCATCAAAGCGGGGTTTTCAAGTGGCGCAATTGGGGCTTCTGCAAAGGGGCCCCAATTTTTATGCTCCAATAAACCTTATAACCTATAAGAATACTGTGGATATGGAAGTGTAACGCTGTCGTTATGCGCACGAACCGGTACTCTATAAACCTATCAAAGCAATAGGCAAACTAGGAGAAAGACGGACGAGATGGCATCAGATTCGAATAGCGCAGCGGTTGAGCGCAAACGGCGTGCGCGCAACGCAGCTGGCATTGACGAGCAGGCGCTTGCCGAAGCGGTGGCGGCAAGCCGCGCCGAGCACGCAGCGGGACATCATCATGCGCATGACGATGGTGCCAGCTTCTACGACTACACGCAGGCCGTGCGCGCCTACAAAGCAACGTTTGCCACCAAGCAGCAGCAGATCGAGCAAACGCCCGATCCTGCGGTGTGCGAGATGCTGTTGCGTATGCAGGACCTTGGCATCGAAACCACGTTTGATCGCTTTGAGCGCCAACAGCCTCAGTGCTCGTTCGGCATTGCCGGCATTTGCTGCAAGAACTGCTACATGGGGCCGTGTAAAATCACGAAGAAGTCGCCGCGTGGCGTTTGCGGCGCCGATGCCGATCTTATCGTGGCCCGCAACATGCTGCGCGCCCTTGCCGCCGGGGCGGCGGCGCACGGTGCGCGCGGCCGCGAGAGCATGCTTGCGCTCAAGCGCGCCGGGCAAGGTGTTGTTGATCTGCCCATCGAAGGCGAGGCGAAAATCCGCGCCGTGTGCAACACGTATGGCATTTCCACCGAGGGCAAAACGCTCAACCAGCTAGCCGTGGAGGTTGCCGACACGCTGCTCGAGGATCTTTCGCGCACCGAGCCCGCACCGCACAAGACGCTGCATGCGTTTGCCCCGGCCGAGCGCCTGCGCGTGTGGGAAGACCTTGACATTCTGCCCATCAGCGTGTACCACGAGGTGTTCGAAAGCCTGCATGCCACCAGCGTGGGCACCGACGGTGATTGGCGCCACGTTATGAAGCAGTTTTTGCGCACGGGCGTGGCGTTCGCTTGGACCAGCTGCCTAGGTTCTTCCATTGCCATGGACAGCTTGTTCGGCCTTCCTGCCCGCCGCACAACGCAGGTCAACCTTGGCGCGCTTAAGCGCGGGTGGGTGAACATCGCCGTGCACGGTCATTCACCCCTTATGGTCAGTGAAATCGTACGCGTGGGGCGCTCACCTGAATATCAGGACCGCGCGCGGCAAGTCGGGGCGCAGGGCATCCAGTTCTACGGCATCTGCTGCAGCGGCCTTTCGGCCATGTACCGCTATGGTGGGGTCATCCCGCTGTCGAATGCCGTAGGCGCCGAGCTGGTGCTGGGCACCGGTGCGCTTGATTTATGGGTAGCCGATGTGCAGGACGTATTCCCTTCCATCATGGACGTGGCGAAGTGTTTTAAAACCACGGTGATCACCACCAGCGATTCGGCGCGCCTGCCCGGGGCGGAGCACTACGACTTCGACCATCACCACGCCAACTTGAACCAAATCCACAACCTGGCGGTGAAGATTGTGGAACGTGCCATTGAGTCGCACGTGGTGCGCACCGATGTACCCGTGTGCATCCCTCAGTATGAAACAACCGTTGAACTGGGATTTTCCGCGGAATTTGCCGCGCAGCGCTACGGGTTCGACGGCATTGTGCAGGCGCTTGCCTCAGGGCGCATTCGCGGTATCGTGAATCTGGTGGGCTGCAATAATCCGCGTTTGGTGTATGAAAAGTCCATCGTAGAGGTATGCGATTACCTCATTTCCCACGATGTGCTGGTCATGACGAACGGTTGCGCGTCGTTCCCGCTGATGAAGCTTGGTTATTGTTCCACCAAGGCGCTTGAGCGCGCGGGAGAAGGTTTGCGCAGCTTTTTGGGCGGCGGTGTGCCGCCGGTGTGGCAGATGGGCGAGTGCCTTGATAATGCCCGCGCCTCAGCGCTGTTCTGCGGCGTGGCGAAAGCAGCGGGGCATGCGGTGCGCGAGCTTCCCTTCGCGTTCTCAAGCCCCGAATGGTCTAACGAGAAGGGCATTTGTGCGGCGCTGGCGTTTAGGCTGCTGGGCATGAACTCCTATCACAGCGTGCATGCTCCGGTGCAAGGCTCAAAAAACGTGCAGGAGTTCATGGAGCAAGGCACAAAGCCCTTGCTGGGCTCGGAAATGATTGTGGATACCGACCATAGGGCGTTGGCGCGCCGCATCGTCGCCGACCTTGACGAGCGCCGTTGCGCCCTGGGCTGGGAGGTGAAAGACTGATGGTAAGCGTGAAGGGCAAGCGCATCGGGCGTACCGTGCTGGCATGCGCCATCGTGGTGGCGCTTGTGGGCTGTGCGGTGGCTTACAAGCTTGACGATATGGGCTTTGGACGCGGCTCGACAGGTCAGCAAACCACCATTTCCATTGCCTACCTGCCCATTACCCATGCGGCTCCGCTATTCAAGGCAAAAGAGCGGCTGGAAGAGGAGAACCCTAACATCAAGGTGAACTTGGTGAAATACGGTGGGTGGGCCGAGCTGATGGACGCGCTTGACACCGGGCGCGTTGACGGTGCGTCGGTGCTGGTGGAAATGGCCATGCAGGCAAAAACCCAGGGCATCCCGCTGAAGCTGGCGCTGCTCGGGCATCACGACGGCAACGTGGTGGTAGCTTCGAATACCATCACGTCCGCAGCGCAGCTGGCGGGCAAAACCATCGCCATCCCCAACAAGCAGTCAAGCCATAACATCCTCGTGCAGCAGCTGCTGGCCGAGGTGGGCCTTTCCTCATCTGATGTGACGCTGGTGGAGATGGCCCCGGCCGAGATGCCGGCAGGCCTGCAGTCAGGCCAGATTGACGGGTATTGCGTGGCCGAGCCGTTCGGTGCGAAGGCCGTGGAAACGGGCGTGGGGCATGTGCTTGCCACGTCCGACGAGCTGTGGCCCGATTCCATCTGCTGCGGCATCGTGCTCAACACCGATGCGGTTTCGGACAAAAGCGATGCGGTGCGCGCCTTCGAGCAGGCCTATGAAAGCGCGGGCGATGCGCTGACCACCGACGAGGCGGTTGAAATTGCGCAAACCGATTTAGGGCAGGATGAGCAAACCAGTCGCCAGTCCATGCAGTGGATCAACTTCAAGGATTTGAAGGTGACGCGCGAGGCCTACGACAAGCTGTGCGACGAGGTGCGCGCGTTCGGACTTTCCGACAATCCGCCTAGCTACGAGGATTTCGTTGTCGGCGCAAACGGACAGGAGGGGTAGCGCTATGAGCAAGGTTTGGAAAGGCGCGGTATCGTTCGCGGTGTTGCTGGTCGTGTGGGAAGCGTTTGCGTTGTCAGGCGCGTTCCCGGCATCGCTGTTCCCCTCGCCGGTTGCGGTTGTAAGCGCGCTTGTCGAGCGCGCTGCAAGCGGGCAGCTGGTGCTCGACGTTGGCGCGAGCATGTACCGTTTCCTTATCGGTTATGTGCTTGCCTGCACAAGCGCGGTGCTGTTGGGCCTGGTCATGGGATGGTGCACGCGTGCATGGGAGTTTTTAAACCCCATCGTGCAGTTCTTGCGCCCCATATCCCCGGTGGCATGGCTGCCGTTTATCGTTCTGTGGCTTGGCATCGGCGACGTGCCGGCAATCGTGGTTATTTTCTTGGCAGCGTTTTTCCCCGTGCTTCTTTCCACGGTGGGTGCGGTGCGCCGCATCGACCCGGTGTATCTGAAAGTGTCTCGCAACTTCGGGCTCACAAGCGTGGCCACACTGTTCAAGGTGGTGCTGCCCGCATCGTTTCCCGTTATAGCCAACGCGCTGCACATCGCGCTGGGCACCGCATGGATTTTTCTGGTTGCCGGCGAGATGGCCGGCACGCAGTCGGGCCTTGGATTTCTTATCGTGGACGCGCGCAACAACCTGCGCGCTGACGATTTGCTGGCGGCCATCGTGGTCATCGGCGTGCTCGGCGTGGTGCTCGATTGGGTTATCAAGCAGTTCGAGTCCGACGTGAACCGCATCTGGGGCACGGGAGCTGCGGAAGGGGGCGAAGTGTAAATGCCGTACATTGAAGTCAACGACGTGTCGAAGTCCTACAGCCGCGACGGCAAGCCATTTCAGGCGTTGTCGCACGTGACGCTTTCCATCGAGCGCGGCGAGTTCATTTGCCTGCTCGGCCCGTCGGGCTGTGGCAAGTCAACGCTGCTCAGCATGCTGGCAGGGTTCGAAAAGCCCACGTCAGGCAGCATCTCCATTGCCGGCGCACCCGTTGAGGGGCCTGTTGCCAGCCGTGTGACCATCTTCCAGCATTACGGGCTTTTGCCCTGGCAAACCGTTGAGCGCAACGTCATGCTGGGCCTTTTGGCGAAAAAGGTTCCGAAGGCCAAGGCGCGCGAGATTGCGGCGCACTACATCGAGCTGGTGGGCCTGGCCGGCTACGAGCAGGTGCGCCCCGCGCAGCTGTCCGGGGGCCAGCAGCAGCGCGTGTCCATTGCGCGCGCCTTAGCCGTCAAGCCCGAGGTACTGTTCATGGATGAGCCGTTTGCCGCCCTTGACGCCATCACGCGCTTGAAAATGCAAGACGACGTGCACCGCATCGCCGAGGAAGAGGGCGTCACCGTGGTGTTCGTGACCCACGACATCGAGGAGGCCGTCTCGCTTGCCGACCGCATCGTGGTGCTGTCGGCAAACCCGGGGCGTGTCAAGGAGATCGTGCACGTTGACCTGGGGCCCGATCGTCTGCGCACAGGCGAGGACTTCGTTGCCGTGCGCGATGACGTCTTCGATGTGCTCGGCATGAAGCCTTCCTGGGAGGTGGAGTTCGTCATCTGAGGGTGGCGCGCGCCCGCTACTTTTCCAACGGACGCAGCTGCGCAAGTCCGCTGATGCGTTCGGCTTCTTCGCGGCGTTGCAGGTCGGCCATCACCACGTGCCCGGCTTTGGCGATGTCGCGGCACTTGTCGGGAGCAAGGCGGCTCCAGAGGTATTGCATGGCTACGCGGTCGATGCCGGCAAGCAGAATTTCCTGCATGCGCTGGCCCTCGTCGGTTGTTACCACGTACACGGCCTTGTGGTCGTCCGGTGCGCTCATGCGGCAAACCCAGCTGCGGCCAGCCAGCCGGTCGGTGGCGCGCACGGCGGTGGCGCTGGTAAGCTTGAGCTGTCGTGCCAGGTCAACGATGCGCACGGGGTAGCCAACCTCGCCTAAGCGCTGCAGCACGCGGCATTCGCTGAACGTGGCGCCGCCGCAAGCCTGCGCCAGCGCGTGCTCCATGCGGCGGCGCAGCACTTCAAACGACGCCAAGGCGCGCGAGGCGAAAAACTTGCGCGACATCTCGCGCGAAAGCGGCGGCTCGATGGTGGCACCGGCCATAACGGCGGCTTCCAAAATGGAGCGAAACGGTGCGGTTTGTGTGGGGAACAGGCGGTATAGCTGCGCAACGATGGCGGTGTTCGCCTGCTCGATGTGCTCGATGCCCGCGGGCAGGACGCGCACGCCGCTGCCACGTCGCGCGGGCGTTTGCACGCGCTGGGCAAACCCGGCAGCTTCAAGCGTGTTCACCGTATGCGTTACCACGTTGGCCTTCAGGTCGAGCATAAGACCCAAATCCTTCTGCCCGATAGCTTCCGGCTCGGCGGCGGCAAGCTTTACCAACGCACGGTATTGCGTGCAGTTCAGTGGGCTTACCTCGTGCAGACCGGCTTTAAGCCCTTCGTGCGCCAACTCGAACGCCACGAAAAACGCGGAGTCTAACGTTAGGTGCTCGCTCTCGGTATGCGAAAGGGGGGTGTTGCTCATGTCAACCTTTCATAGTGCTACGCTTGCAAATAATATGGTACCGCAATTCGCCCCGTTTGTGGCATAGCGCGCGTTACCCTCTCCACGAGCTCTTTGCAACGCGTAAGCCGCAGGGCTTTGCGGGGTGCTTTCGTCTTTCGCACGCTTGCTTTTGGGTGAAAAGGCGCTGATGGACGGGCGCGATGCGCGGTATACTGGTTTCGTGCTGAAAAGCCGAAGGTCAGGAGGATGCCATGAACGTTGTCCACCGCGAAGATCAAGAGCAGCGCGAGCATGAGCTGCTCGTTGTCGATGCGTGCCTGTCCGACGAAAGCGAGGGTCGCGCCCGCTCGGCCGAGCCCGATTTTCTGCGCACCGAATTTCAGCGCGACCGCGATAAAATCCTCCACTCGAAAAGCTTCCGCCGCTTGTCGCATAAAACGCAGGTGTTTGTGGCGGCCGAGGGCGACCATTTCCGCACACGTCTTACCCACACGCTTGAGGTGGCGCAGATTGCGCGCACCATTGCCCGCGCGCTTGGCTTGAACGAAGACCTCACCGAGGCAATTTCCCTTGGTCATGACCTGGGCCATACGCCGTTTGGGCATACGGGCGAGGCGGCGCTGGCGGCCTGTCTTGCGCGTGCGCGCGGCATCGATCCGGCAAGCGCGCAGGCGGCGGCCCAGTATCGTCACAACGAGCAAAGCCTGCGCGTGGTGGAGCGCATCGAAAACGATGGCCGGGGCCTAAACCTTACCGCCGAGGTGCGCGACGGTATCTTGCACCATACCGGCCCCGTGCGCGCCGAAACGCTTGAAGGCCGCATCGTGGCTACGGCCGACCGCATCGCCTACGTCAACCACGACATCGACGACGCCATCCGTGCGGGCCTGCTCACCGAAGACGCGCTGCCCGAAAGCACGCATCGGGTGCTCGGCCCCGACCATTCCAGCCGCATCGAGCGTTTGGTGTGCGACATGGTGGAAACCTCAGCCGCGCGCGACGACATCGCGCTGTCCGAGCCGGTGTGGGACGCCATGAACGAGCTGCGCAGCTTTCTGTTCTCGCGCGTGTACACCGCCCCGCAGGTGCTTGTGGAGGTGAACAAGGCGAAGCATCTGGTAACGCAGCTGTTCGATTATTACGTTGCCAACCCCGCCGAGGTGCCGGCCGAATACCGCTGTATCGCCGAGGGCGACCAGCTGCAGGCCGTTACCGATTACATCGCCGGCATGACCGACCGGTTTGCCACCGCCGCGTTCATGCGCCTGTTCGTCCCGCGTGATTTCATGCGCTAACCGTCGGGTGCGGTAAGCGTTTAAGCGCTTGCGCAGCTTTTGCTCGGCAAACGGCTCCCAAGCACGGGCAGGCGGGAATGCAACCCCTATTTTCCCGCTCAGGTAACCGCTATAATCGTGCGGCTATGAAACTTACGAACGACATCCAACCAGCGGTGCAGGCCGCCATCCCCATTGTGCTGGGCTACATTGCCATCGGCATTCCCTGCGGCATTTTGGAAGACTCCATCGGTATGAACGCCGTGCAGGTGTTCTTCCTTTCGTGCATGTTCTACTCCGGTGCCGGCCAGTTCATGATCCCGAACATGTGGCTTGCCGGCAGTCCCTTGGCGTCCATCGTGGCCAGCGTGTCGTTGGTGAACACGCGCCAGATGCTGTACTCGGCCTCGTTTGCGCCCATGTGCGCCAACGAGCGCAAAAGCCTGTCGTTTCTGTTCTCCGCCACCGTCACCGACGAGAGCTTCGGCGTGAACATGGCCAATTTCGCCACAGGCACCTGGAACGTGCGCCGCGCCACCATCGTGAACCTGTGCTCG
>ERZ808240.1585-NODE-1585-length-27580-cov-14.145032_pt1 | contig 27580 bp, 31 predicted proteins | sample MGYA00521084_ERZ808240 | MGnify/ENA primary metagenome ERZ808240 (study PRJEB31516, sample SAMN03275571) | gut metagenome | biome: mammalia-associated habitat; material: feces | host: Papio cynocephalus | place: Kenya | collected 2012-08-06 ... | reverse complement strand
CGGGCTTTTGTAAAGTATGAGAAAAATCCGGACAACTTTCTGTCCGGACTTTCTCGCTCAATCATAAATCAATTCCGCTTTCACAATCTCCTCTGCCTGTGCGTTGCAAGCGTTCATCTGCCGCACCCATTCCATCTGGTTTTCGGCTTTCAGCTGTTCGGTCACGCCGTTTTGCTCTGCCAGTGACCGCACAATCAGCTCTATGCGGTTTCGTGCCGCTTCGTCAATCTCGGCACAATGCTCAAAGAGTTTGTCGGATAGAACCAGCTCATTGAACAGTATGCCGGATATGATTCAAATATCAGGTTTTCACTTCGATTATGCTCAGCTGCGCCGCCTGATATGGCGTTTCGGAGCAGATAATTTCCGTTATCCGCGCCACGGCATCCTCGCTCAAGCCTTCCTCCGGTGCCGGCACGGCGACCGTGACGGCATCGTTGCCTATGTACACCACGCAGTCGGAAAACTCCTTGGCGATCAGAAGATTTTCTATCTGCGACTCCTGCATGGAGTTTGCCGCCATGACGGAAATGGCATTCATTGCGCTGTCTATAGTTTCCTGAGAGGCTGTTTCCGCCGTGGCGGCGGTCTGCAAAAGTTCAAGCGCTTCGTCGCGCGACACCTGCCGTGTCAGTCTCGCCTCCGCAAAATACTCCGAGCCGGATGTTGTCTTGCTCTCTGCTGCTTCTGCATTCGCATTGAGCATTGCCTCATCCTCCGCCGATACCATCTCCGCGTCCGGGCTGCCCCATCTGCTGTTGTACGACCAGTTCAGTGCGACCGCCGCGCCCACAAAAATAAGAACGGCCAGCATAGTGATGTTTCTTTTCTTGTTTTTCATAAACTGAATGCTCCTCCTTTACATTTCAATCGTTCATTTTAAGTATTGTGATCTTATCTGAGGCAAATCCAGTATATGAGCTGACAGCGCGGATAATATCCAGCCTGACCTTTGCGTCTTCCGCGCCGTCGCACACCACGACAACACCGCAATCCGATGCGATAACCTCCGCCCTCCCGACGCCGTTTGTGCATGAGAGCACGGTTTTCAGCGGTTCATCTGTGTCTGATGCCTCGTCAATGATTGCGCTCTTCCCCGGTATCAGCATCAGCGCGATGCCAAGAACAAGGACAATGAGCGGGTATTTGAATTTTTCAAGCTTCGCCGCTTTCCCTTTGAATTCATTCATTATTTTTCCATGTCACTCGCTCCCCCGGTATACCCAGCCCTGCCGTCACAGCGTCCTCCAGCGCCGTTTCCTGCGCCGGTGCAGACTGTCCCGTGATGCACGCGGAATATGGCAGCCATACCCCGTCCATGCTCCATTGCACCTCCACATCCGCCTCCCTTATGTCAATATCCAATTCATTGGCTTTGTCCATAATATATGTTTCACATTCGCGCTCTATTACCGCGCGGTTGAGTCTTTCATTTATCTCTTCTCCCTGCGCTGTCAGCTCCGCCTCACGCTCCCTGTAATGCGCGGCGATCAGGGCATAGCTTTCAAGATCCATGCTTTTGAGCGGCGCAAGTATTGCCGTAAGGAGCACGGCAGCGGTGAGTATTCCTGTCACACGCTTCACGCCGCCCTCCGGCATTATACTCATTGCCGCACCGCACAGTATGGATAACGCGCATATCTCTCGTATTGCGCCGGACATCATACCGTCACCACCTTTATTGCCGCAGTAAAGGATATAAAGAGCATTATCGCGCAGCAGCCCACCAGTCCAAGGAGCATACTGAGCGCCGTTCCCACATCGCCCACAAACGCTGACAGCCGCGTGTTCGGCACCATGTCGCACGCGGCTGCTGCCGCGCGGAAAAGGAGTATCTTTATGGAGAGAGTCACAAAAGGACTGGCGCACATCGCCGCCACTGCAACAAGGCTGAACGCACCGGAGGAATTCCTGATCATCTGCGCTGCGGACAGCACAGTTGACGCAGCGTCTGAGATTATTCCTCCTACGACCGGCAGCGCCGTGGAGATCACCGTGCGCGCCGTCCGCGCCGCGACCGCGTCCACGCTGCTCGTCACGATGCCCGTCAATCCGATATACCCGCTGAAAAGAATGGTGAACACGGTCATAAACGTTGTTGCAGCCCATTTTGAAAAGCGCTGACAAGTCTTTACAAGCGCGTTATCGAATATTCCCTCACTCAGCGACAGTGCAAGGAAAGCGTATGTCAGCGGTATGACCACGCGCTGCGCCGCGCTCATGAGTATATCAATCGCAACGCACACCGCAGCATAGCGCGCGGATGCGGAGACGACCGCCCCGCAGGCGGCAGCGGCGGTAAAAACAGCGGGCAGCGCGGCACGGGAATAGTCCGACATACGCGCGAGTGCTGCGGAAGTCTGGCTGACAAGACTGTCCACTCCGCCGACAAGCAGCGACGCTGCCGCGCACACGGATGCTATGCTGATGTAATCGCGTATCGCCGCATCTTTTGTCAGTGACCCGGCGAGAGCGGAGCACATTGCAACGGCGACGATCGCCGCTGCATTCTGCACGTTCGTGCGCAGCTCCTTCACTGCGTCATTTGCCACGCGCCGCCACAGCCGTTCCAGCGCGCCCGGGGCATCATACGTTCCGTCCGGCGCGATCGTGCCGCTTATATCGCGCGCATCATCCGGCACTAAGCTCTCTGCCTCGCGCACACCCGTCATGTCCGCGGCGGTCACGGCAAGCTCTTCCGCGCTGGCATGGCAAATGAAAAGCGGCGCAAAGCACAGTATCAGAATTGCCGTCACTAGTGCATTTTTCAAACCATGCCCCCTATCATTCTCAGCACGCTCACAATAAGCGGCATCGCTACGCTCATCGCGCACACCGTTCCTGCAAGCTCCACCGCCGCCGCGCTCGCCCCCTGCGTCGAATCACGGCACAGTTCGGATGTAAGCTTTGTCACCGCCGCGATCGCCACGCACTTGAGCACCGGCGCAATGAGCACGTCTGACGTTCCTGCAATCGTTTTGACGGTCTTTATGAGGCTTTTCAGCTCTCCGGCAAAGTTCAGCGCCGCAAGCGCCGTCATTCCAACGGCGCACGCCCCGATCGCAAGCGTCATTTCCGGGTTTGTCCGCTTTATAAGCAATCCCGCCGCCGCAGACACCAGCGCAACAGCCGCCGCCTTGAATATAAGCTCCATCACAGCGAAAAAAGCATCTTGATAAGGTCAAACAGCTCGCTTATCTTGCGCACCACCACCATCAGCACCACCACTAACGCCGTTATCGTCGTCATCAGCGCCTGCTCGTCGCGCCCCGAGCGCTGCAGGAGAATATTCAGCACGGCAACAAGTATGCCGACAGCAGCTATCTTGAAAATGAGGTCAATATCCATCGTAAATTCTCCCGTGTCATATCAACACTGTCACGAGCAACAGTCCCGCTGCGGCAGACACGCCGAGCGACAACCGCCTTTGCTGAGGATACTCTGCCTGCGCACGCTCCTGCGCTGCGCGCAGGACGGCAGCGCTTCTTTCAAGCGCTGCAAGCTGCATGTCGAGCTCGCACCGTCCCAGCACCAGCCCCACGGAGGCAAGCTCGCGCAGCTCATCCGTTTCCAGCGCGGGCAGGGTCTCCATCACGCTTTCACACCACAGCTCCGAAAACTCACGCCTGCCCAACTGCGGCAGCCTGTACGATACAGCGGAAAAAAAGCTCTGCGCATCGTCCCGGCTATGCCGCGACATATAATTCATAAGCGCCGGAATTGCAGTCATGCGTGCGGCGAGCTCCCCACGCATCACGCAAAGAGCATCCGAAAGCGCCGCGAGCGTGTCAATCCGCCGCCGCTCCGACGCGACGCGCAGAAATCCCATCATGCCGCATGCTGTGAACGCCATCAACGCCCCAAGCATCCTCATTTCTCAACCCTCCTGAGCGCATAGCGCCTCGAACGCCCCGTACCGCTTATCTCAATGGCGTATTGAAATATATGCTCGTCCAATAGCTCCCGATAAAGCTCACGGCGGGACAGCTCCATGACCGACGACGCATGCGCCGTCGCGTACAGCGCCACGCCGCACCCTGTTATCTCGCGCATTGCATCAATGTCTGCGCGCTCTGTTATTTCATCCACGGCGATAACGTCCGGGTTCATCGCCCTGAGCAGCATCAGCGACGCCTTGCTTTTTTTGATGCCGGTCATTATGTCGCTGTGCTCGCCCAGATCAAAGCCGTTCCCGTTTTCCCCGGTCGCGGCAAGCTCTCCGCGCTCGTCCACAACGGCTACGCGAGCCGTCGTGTTTGCAGTACGCCGGATAAGCTCGCGCAAAGCAGTTGTTTTCCCTCCTCCCGGCGGTGAAATGAGCAATACGCTTGTGCCGTTAGCCCGGCAAAGCTCCTTCCAAGCTGCGTCCATATCGCCGGTAAAGAGCGCTGGGATTCGTATATTCACCGAAGAAAAGTCACGAAAGCCGCTGACCTCGCCGTCCTTTATGACCGCCGTGCCGCAAACGCCGACCCTCAGCCCGCCGCTGTTTATGTACCCATCGCAAAGCTCGCACATAACAGTGTGCATGGATGCTCCCGTCACACGTTCAAGAAGAGCCGCAATATCGTGTTCAGTCACAACGCGCTCGGAAAAAGCCTTCTCCGTGCCGTTAACGAGCGCCGTCACCCTTCGTCCGCGCCGCAGGCGCAGTTCCTCCGGCTGAGCACAGCATAACGCGTCCATACGTGTGCACAGCCTGTCCGGCAGCAGCGCAAGCGCTTTTTTCACATAGTCCATACTCTTGATCCTCTCATGAAACACCTTGTCTTACCTAAATCTATGCAGCGGGTTTATTTTTATTCTTGAAAGATTCCATGCATTGTGCTATCATTTAGGAAAATGTCGGGTCTTCCGTTTATATGACAGAAGTCAGGCAGCGTGGAAGCCCTCACTTATTCATCCGTCACACAAGCGGGGTTTCAAAAACTGATTGCGGCTATGCCGCGTGGAGGCATACTATGGAAATGAAGGTTTTGTGGGCGGGCGCTCTGTTCTTTGCCGGTTGGTTGTGGTTTTTCCTTTTTGTCAGGCAGTTCGTTTTTAACTTTGCCGTTGCTTTTCCGCTTATCAGCCGTATGAGAAACACCGCAGAGGATCTTATTCACAAGTCCGCGGTCAGATACACAGTGATTTCCGTCATCGCGTGCGCTGTTTTTATTGCCATCGTCCTTTTCGTTATCCTGCGCTTCTGTGCGACATATCTTGTCATCAGTTTCTTTGTCGGCGGCGCTGTCGGCGCGGTGCTCTACATCAACAAATTCACTCCGAAGAACCGTCAGATGTTCGACGCATTCTGCGCCACGTATTATCAATTTGTTCCCGATGATGAGCTTCGCACCGCGATGTACAATAAAAAGCCCAGTCAGATGAAAGTACGCCTGCATACGATGAAGCTCAGAACCGACTTCATTCCCAGCTTCAAGGATCCGGACAATAACGCCGTAACATAAGATACGTGATTATAACTTACATAATGATAGATAACTCCGCCGGGCAGCCTTGGCTGCCCGGCGGAGTTATCTATGTACCTTTATTATCTATTTCGTTTTCCAGGGCGATAGCCTCCCCCGATTCACGAGAAAAGCCCTGTCGGCAATTTCCGCCATAGGCGTGTCGGAAAGCGAGTCTGAGTAAAAACACTCGGTATGCGCACCGGGGTACTGCTCATGAAAGCGCCGCACTTTCTCTTTATCGCGGCAGTTCAGCCCATCAATGCACCCGGTTTTTTTATCCATGCGTGTGCCTATCAGGCGCACGCCAAGCCGCTTTGCAACGGGTTCCAGCAAAAACTCCGGCGATGCGGAAATGATGATATCGTCATCCTTTTTTTGCGCCAGATACCACTCGCCCACGCCGTCGAATTTTTTCGCCCAGAAATCCTTGACCGCCGTGTCAGCGTCGATGTAGCGCAGAAATGAAAACAGCTGCTCCTTGAGATGTGTCATGTCCGTGCGCCGGGCAAGGTAGGCAAGCGCCGTGCAGAGTGTGCGCGGAACGGTGCGCAATACGGCGAAAGGATACTTCGCAAGGCAGTATTTATAAAACGCGACAGAGCTGTCCACAACGTATATCGTTTTGTCAAAATCATAGGTATTCATGGTCTATTCACCTGTTTCAAAGCTTTTTGTGCACTGTGCGGCAGGCATTGGCAAGGATGAGTATGGACGCCGCAACGTCAGCAGCAACCGCTGGAAACGCCGGCACCGCCCCGCAGACCGCCAGCACGAACAGCAGCAGCCTTGCCCCGGCAAACGCAAGCGCATTCTGCCGTGCCGAACCGTAAGCGAGCTTTGCCGTGCGTACAGCCTCCGGCAGACGCCGAAGGTCGTCCGCCATGATGAGCACGTCCGCAGAGTTCAACGCTGCGGCAGAGCCGAGCGACGCAAGAGAAATACCGACATCCGCTCTCTCCATCGCCTCTGTGTCGCTTGCCCTGTCACACACAACGGCAAGGGCAGAACGCTCAGGCTTTGTTGCAAGCAGGTATTCCACTGCCGACACTTTGCTCTCCGGAGTCTGTTCCGGTTTTACCATTTCAAAATTCAGCGACGATGCCACAGTACGTGCAACAGAGCGCACATCATCCGTCAGCAGCACTGTGTTCCTCACGCCCATCACGCGCAGCTCCTCCAGCACGTCGAATGCGCCCTCGCGCACCCGGTCATTCATCAGAAAATATCCGCAATAGCTGTCATTGCGTGCAACGTGTATCGCCGCGCCGCCGCGCCGTGGTATGTCACAGTGTATGCCATGCTCCTCAAGGAGCGCGGCGTTGCCGACATAGATATGCTTGCCGCGCACGACAGTGCTTATGCCGCGTCCGGGGATGACCTCGGTTTTTACAGCTTCACGCGCGTCACGCTCAAAGCTGCCGCAGGCTGCGCATATGGCGCGACCGATCGGATGCTCCGAATATTGCTCGGCGCGCGCGGCGATGAGCAGCAGCTCATAGTCAGTCACGCCGTTTGGAACAACGTCCGTCACAACATACCGCCCCTCCGTGAGCGTGCCTGTCTTGTTGAACACCATCGTTTTTGTGCGTGCAAGTGCTTCGATAAAGCGTGTTCCCTTGACGATTATACCGTGCCTGGCAGATACCGCAATACCGCCCAAAAATGACAGCGAAGCCGCCGCAGCAAACACTGCCGTGTTCGACAGTGCCAACAGCACCGCCGCGCGCCCTATCCACGCTCTCCACTCGCCGGTAAATATCGGCGGAATAACCGCCAGCAGCACTGCCAGCGCAGATACCGCCGGCGTATAGATGCGCATCAGTTTTTCCACATGCTTTTCATAGCCGGATTTATACCGCACGGCGCTCTCCAGCGCGGCGCATACGCGAGATGCGGTAGAGTCCTCAAAGAGCTCTTCAACACGCACACGTATGGGTGCATCGGTATTGATACAGCCGGAATACACACGATCCCCGGCTGTCACGGTGAAATTCTCCGCTGCGTCCGTGATGAGCGTTGCGTCAAGAGCGCTCATGCCCTCCACAACTACGCCGTCAAAGGCGAGTATCTCACCCTCGGCAACATCAACAATGTCGCCTACCGCAACAGTCTGCGGTGATCTCGGCTCTGCAATGCCGCATTCGTCCTCCGTGTTTACGCTCTCCGGCAAGGCCTTTCGCATTCCGGCGTACATTTTTGCATTTACAGATACCGCCCATGCCTCAATGAGCTTTACCGCGCGATAAAGCGCCATTACCGCCGCTCCCGCGCGGTAGTCGCCTGTGGCAAACAGCGCCGCAGAAGATGCAATTACAGGTATACTTTCGCCAAGCAGATTTCCTTCCGCAATCTCTGCTGCGGCGTGCATCAAAACCGTGTACAGCGCTGCAAGCAGCGCAGCGGAATAAACCGCAAGTCCAAGCCATCCATCAAAGTTCAGAATGCACGCCGCTGTAAAGAGTATGAGCGCCGCTGCCGTCTCCGCTGCATTTCGCTTTGTCAGCGCAAATTCCGTGTGCTCGCTCTGCGCCTTGCGCAGATCCGCCGCAGCGCGGCGCGGTCTTCTTTCTAAAGGCTCCTTCAGATGCCGCTGCTCCTTCTCCTTTTTCGGAAGATGCTTACTCATGCGTCTTTCCCCTTCTTCTTTTCTATAAAAACGCGGCAAATAATATATACTGCCGCCACGCCCAGCACAGAACCGGCGGAATCCACCATAACATCAGTGAGCTGTGCTGATCTTTCCGGCACAAAATACTGGTGCAGCTCGTCCGAGCAGGCGTACAGGACACTGAATGCAAACGCCGAAACCGGCGCAGCAGGTGTGCCCGGATGCTTGATGAGAAGCTCGCGCGCAAAAAGCGCGCTTGTTATGCCAAGCATAAAATACTCAAACATATGGGCGTACTTGCGTATATCATGCTCCGCCCCTTCGCCCGTTATCGACGGAAGCAGCATGATAAGCGCCCTTATCTTCTCAAGCAGCCCGTCGCTCACGTTCTGGCTTCTCTGCCCGTTCTGCGACGAAAAGTAAAATATCAATACCATGCACATGAACGTCAGAGTGCCATATGCTATCAATTTTGTTCTGTGTTTTATCTCCATTATCCGTTCCTTTGTCCATGCTGTCTTTTCACGTATTATACACAGACCGGAACATAAATTCAAGCGTCCGCATTTTCCTGCTCCACGTGCTCAGCAATCCGCTCCGCCCCATTTCTGGGGAGACAGGCACGCTGCGCCGCGAGCATGCGGTCTCTAGCCGCGCTGTCGTATATAAGCCTGTCGGCAAAGCGCGCCGCCTCATCAACATTCTGCGCAAAGTACGACATTCCATGATCCGCAAAAAACTGCGCGTTCAGCGTTTCTACGCCAGGGATCGCCATCGTGTGTACCAGCGGCGCACCAAGCACTGCGGCTTCCGAGCTGGATATTCCGCCTGCCTTTGACAAAAGCACATCGCAGGCGTGCATATATTCCGCTACTTTGTCCGTGAACGGAACAGCCATCACGCCGTCTCCTCCATACTGCGTCTCAAGCGCGGCGCGCAGCTCCTCATTGCGCCCCGGAAGCACGCACAGCAGCGAATTTTCATCCGGCACACGGCGTATCGCGTCGCACAGTGATACTGCGTCGCCGCAGCCGATGCCGCCGGTCATAATGAGATAAATCTTCTTCTCCTGCGGCAGTCCCAGTCCCTCACGCGCTTTACGGCGCGTCATTGCCGTTTTGAATTTTTCCGCGACTGGCATACCCGTCACGAAAAGGCGCTCCGGAGGCATCCCTGCCTCTGCGCACACGCTCATGATCTCCTCATGAGGCAGAAAGTACCCGGTGAGATCCGTCTCCGCAAGAAACGGAATGCAGGTGTAGTCGGATAACACACCGTAGCAGTGCACTGTGCAGCGCTCATGCCGCCGCAGGAATGTCAGCGTCTCCATCGGAAAAAGGTGGGAGCATATGACCGCATCATAGCCGCGCTCCGCAATAAAATCATTCAGCTGACGCGCGTGGCGTATGTTTGCCAGATACACCGGAGAGGCCACGCCCGTGGCGCTATACATCGCGCCAGCATGATACATCATACCGAAAAGCTCAGGCGTTTTTGAAGATATGCGGTTAAGCACCTTGTCAAAGCTCAGCGGACCCGGCTCGCCGAACATATGCAGCATATCCAGAAACTCCGTCTCATGTCCGCGCACCTCCAGCGCCTCCTTCACGGCAAGCGCACAGTGGTTGTGTCCCTCGCCGGTGCTGCAGCTCAAAAGCAAGATTTTCATATGTTGCACTCTCCTGTTGCCTCAGGTTTATGATATTATTTTATTAGAATATCATTTGAGTGTCAACACTGTCCGCGTCACATTTACCTCTGTGTGCCGTGCTGCCTTAATTTTTGCTATGCAAGAATATAATAAACGTGCTATTTCCTCGCCACTGCGGGGCAGCCTGAATGATACGTAAAAACTTCACGCACCGGCATTGCGAATTTTCGCGGCGCAGTGCTCCTGCATGAGGTTTATGCTCCAAACGATTATCCCGGCGTGATCACGCGCGGCAGCAAATCTAGCACAGCACATTTTTACTGTGCATGAAAAAAATACATCTCCTTTTTCGGAATATCTCCATCTGATATGCAGAAGATAAACACGGGCAAAAACCCAAATAGAGAAAAAGGAGATGTAAACTATGTCTACCAATACCAGCAATCATCTTGTTAACCCCGCTGCGCGCGACGCTATGGAGAAGTTCAAGATGGAGGCCGCTTCCGAAGTCGGCGTCAACCTCAAAAACGGTTATAACGGCGATCTTACCAGCCGCCAGGCCGGTTCTGTCGGCGGTCAGATGGTCAAGAAGATGATCGAGGCCTACGAGAACGGCATGAAGTAATTTGCGCAAAAACCCATAAAAATTCAGGAGAGGAACTGCTCTCCTGAATTTTTTTCCTAATCATCCTTTAATCCTTATATTCAAACATCAGGTCGTACATGCTGACGGTGTCGCCGTCCTTCACGCCCATCTGCTCCATGCGTTCGTACACGCCCGATTCACGCAGGACGCGGTCAAAATACATACGGCTTTCGTAATCGTTAAAGTTTATCGTCGAAACAAGGCGCTGAAGCCAAGGACCTTCAACGATCCACATGCCGTCAAAGTGCTGGATGTCAATTCCGGAGGAAGTGTCGATCACCGGCTCCGGCGGAATGTAGTCCGCCTCAAAGCTGCGCACCGGCGGAAGCTCCGCAAGGCGGCGCGCACATTCGCCGACAAGCTCGCGCGTGCCCTCATGCGTCACGGCGCTCATCTCGAAAAACTCATACCCCAGCTCCTCAACGTGCGCGCGCAGACGCGCGACGTTATCGCTCCCCTCTTTCACAAGATCGCTCTTGTTCGCCGCCACTATCTGCGGTCGGGAGGCGAGCTCCGGGCTATACTCTTTAAGCTCGGCATTTATCGTGTCAAAATCCTCCACAGGGTCGCGCCCCTCGGAGCCGGACACATCCACAAGGTGAACGAGAAGACGGCAGCGGTCAATATGGCGCAGGAAATCATGTCCCAGCCCTGCGCCCTCGGATGCGCCCTCAATAATGCCGGGGATATCCGCCATGACGAAAGACACGCCCTCATCGACGTACACCACGCCCAGATTGGGGAAGAGAGTTGTGAAATGGTAGTTTGCGATCTTCGGGTGCGCTTTGCTGACGACGGACAAAAGCGTTGACTTGCCTACATTCGGGAATCCCACCAGCCCAACATCCGCAAGGAGCTTCAGCTCAAGCGTAATGTCGTGGCTTTCGCCGGGCAGCCCGGGCTTTGCAAAACGCGGCACCTGACGTGTGGGCGTGGCAAAGTGCATATTGCCCCAGCCGCCGCGTCCGCCCTTTGCAGCAATCCAGTCCTCTCCGGTGGACATGTCGTGCATGATAGCGCCAGTCTCGGTGTCGCGCACGATAGTGCCGCGCGGGACTTTAATATACAGCGTTTCGCCGTCCTTTCCGTAGCAGCGCTTGCCGGAGCCGTTCGCGCCGTTCCCTGCGGTATACTTGCGCTTATAGCGAAAGTCCATGAGTGTGGACATATTGTCGTCAACGGTGAACACTACGTTGCCGCCGCGTCCGCCGTCGCCGCCGTCCGGACCGCCCGCCGCAACGTATTTCTCCCGGTGGAACGCGACCGCGCCGTCGCCGCCCTTCCCGGCGTGTATGCTGATCCTCGCCTTATCAACAAATGCAGATGCCATGCCGTAACCTCCCTCTGCGTCTTACAAAAAAAGGTCGGACATTGTCCGACCTTTTTAGTCACATTTACTGAGCAATTTCTTCGTAAACGGAGACCTTTTTGCGGTCCTTGCCCATGCGCTCGAACTTCACCTTGCCGTCAACAAGAGCGAACAGAGTATCATCCTTACCCTTACCGACATTGGTACCCGGGTGGATCTTAGTTCCGCGCTGTCTGACAAGGATGTTGCCGGCCAGAACAAACTGTCCGTCGGCTCTCTTGGCACCAAGACGCTTTGACTCACTGTCGCGGCCGTTCTTGGTAGAACCCATACCTTTTTTATGTGCCATTCAGGTTTTCCCTCCTTTAGTCAATATCAGTTGCGGAAAATTAAGCGTTGATGGTCTCGATCTGAACCTTGGTGTATGGCTGTCTGTGACCCTGCGTTCTGCGATAACCCTTTTTGGGCTTCATCTTGTAAACGCGGATCTTCGCGCTCTTGCCGTTCTTGACGACATTTGCGGAGACGGAAGCGCCTTCAATGCAGGGTGCACCGAAAACTGCGGTCTCACCGTCGATAACAGCCAGAACCTGATCGAACTTGACAGCCTCGCCCGCTGCGGCATCCATCTTCTCAACGAAGATGACGTCGCCCTCAGCAACACGGTACTGCTTGCCGCCAGTCACGATGATAGCATGCTTCATGAACTTATCCTCCCTCTTTACAGGTCTCGCTCTTAGGGCGGAGGCTTGACCTCGCTTGGCAACCCCTTCAATGCGGCTTTAGTAGGATAACACGTACATGTCCGCGTGTCAAGTGTTTTTATTGCTTTTTTGCGGCTTTTATGCGTTTTTCAGCCTACTGCCTCTATGTCGCTGTCGCTCATGAGGATGTAAGAGCCATCCTCGCCGCTCTGCGTGAGCAGCATACGCGACTGTATGCCGGCAGCATCGCGGAAGCTCACCATAAGCTTTGGCATACCGTCAGGTATAATAGTGTCAAGCTGCAATACACAGTCGCTCATATAGCTGCACGCCCAGAGCTGTGCCGTCTCATAAAACCGGTCAGAATAATCCACGCTGGAAAGACGCACATCGTAGACAGTGCCGTTCGCCTCAAGACACAAAGCCTCTCCCTCGGCATCCACAGTCACCTTGTCGATTATCTCAACAGATCCGTCGGCTACTTCGCTCTGTGCTTTCAGCGTGAGCGTGCCGCTCTCACCGGTGCGCTCGGCAGGAAGCCACTTGTCGTCAATATGCCCGGCAAGCTTGCTATAAGGTATGACAAAGTCAACAATGCCTGCGGCATAAGGTCCAAGCTCATAAACGGTGGAGTAGATCACCATGCCTTCTTCATTGAAGTACCATGACCCATCACGCACAAGAGCAGTAATTGCGGCATTTACATCACCGTCAGCAACCATGTCAGCATAAACGCGCTGGGAATAGTAACCGTCCTTGTCGGCGTTGTAAAGACCAATCATATAGTCGGCAAGGAACGCTTTAAGCTCTTCAAAATTGTCGGAGAGCATTTCAAGCGTGACATACTCGCCGCTCTCTGTGTCAAAGGTATAGCCCGTATCAAAATAGCTGCCGTGTGCGCCTCCGGTATAAGTGTAGGTTGTGTAAACCATGCTGAGTACGCGGCTGTCTATGCGCTCTACACGCCCGGTGCGTGATGAAGAATATTCCAGCGGCATATCGGTATATCCATTCTCCACGGCAAAGGTGTAGTTATCCGTTGCCATTTCGAGCATGCCGTTCACGCCGCCCATTGCATACTCGTCGCTCTCACCGGCAGCGCCGTAATCATTGCCGGTATAATAGGTTTCGTCCACGGTTGCAATATATTCGTTGACAGCGTTGCTCGCCTCCGGACGTCCCTCAATATAGACGCGCGGAGTTTCATAAGAGAACGAAAGAATGAGCGTTTCCCCATTCTGCGGGTCGTAATGCTCCTCAGAATGTTTCTCCATGCTGACTATGACATGCTGTGGCAGCGCAGACTCTGCCGTGCTGGCAGATGCGTCAATAACTGCCGTCGCTTCCGGCGCCGCCTCGGTCGGCTCGGCATCGGCTTCAGGCAGCGGGGGCAGCTCAACATTTTTCAGGTTGTTCAGGCTGCCGCAGCCGCACAGCGCCGCCGTAAGCGTCAGCAGCAGAATTATCGCGGTTATCTTTTTCATAGTGATCCTCCATGTCATCGATATGATCAGACATTTGGTGTGACGCGGTGCACACGTAATATGTTCCCGCCTGCAATATTTATTATATGTCATCGCTGTAATTAAATCAAGCAAGCTCTGTAAATACCAGCGGCAAAACAGAACAGAGCATTTTTAAATGTCAGTTTACGCGGTGGAATATCTATGTTATAATATCGACAGGATTGTGATAGTTTTGTTTATCGCTGATTATCACTAAAAACGAGGTGTAGAGATGGAAAAAAGAGCAAATATTCTGGCTCTCGCAAGCAAGATAAGTCTTGAGAGCATGACGTACACAGGCATTACCTACAACGATCCCGAGTACAGGATTCTCGAGCCAATTGTCACGGACGATATGTGCAGCGTGGCAATGCACATGCGTCTTGAAGTGCCGCGCACCGTGGAGGAGCTTTCGCGCCGCTGCAATGCGGACGTGAATTTTGTGAGAACACAGGTGGACAAGCTTGTCGAGATCGGCTTTGCGCGCTCGCGCACCACGGACGGTGTGCTTGGCTACTATTACCCCATCTGGGTTCCCGGCATTATGGAGGGCATACTATCTAACCGCGAGCAGTGCGACCGCTACCCCGATCTGGGCTATTGCTTTGAGGAGTATACCCGCCGCCGTATTGAGCTCGTCGCCCCGACGCTCAGCTCCGGCAAGCTCGGCATGATGTTCATGCGCGTCATGCCCGTCATGAGCGCGATTGAGAACAACTCCCGCACGGCATCTTATGATGAGGTAACCACACTTATCGAGAACGCCACAGCGATCTCCGTTGGTCCATGCTCCTGCCGCCGTGCCCGCCGTCTAATGGGCGAGGGCTGCGGTCATCTGGAAGAGGATATGTGCATGTACCTCAACGACAACGCCATCAACTTTTCCAAGACCGGCGCACACCGGCTTGTCACCAAGGAAGAGGCGTATGAGATCCTTAAGCGCGCCGAGGACAACGGGCTTGTCCACGAGATCAATCAGACCCCAGGCTTTGAGGAGACCACCGCAATATGCAATTGCTGCGGCTGCTCCTGCTTTGCGCTGCGCATTGCGGAATACTTCCGCTCCAAGAATGCAATCCGCTCCAACTTCACCGCGCGTGTTGACAAGGAAAAGTGCGTCGCCTGCGGTCAGTGCGTTGAAAACTGCCAGACAAACGCGCTACGCCTCGGGCAGAAAAACTGCACGACAAATCCTCACATCTCCGACGCTTATGACTCTGACCGCGCCATACCGTGGGATCGCTCCAGCTACAACGTTGAGTACCGCACTAACCGTTCCGATGTTATGGGGAGCGGCACCGCCCCCTGCAAGGCGGTATGCCCTGCGCATATACCCGTTCAGGGCTACATAAAGCTCGCCTCCATGGGGCGCTACACTGAGGCGTTGGAGCTAATAAAGAAGGAAAACCCATTCCCTGCCGTCTGCGGACGCATATGCAACAAAGCGTGCGAAAGCGCCTGTACGCGCAGTATTATCGACTCCTCCGTCGCAATTGATGACATCAAGAAGTTCATTGCAGAGAAGGATCTGGACTCCGCCACGCGCTATGTGCCCAAAATGCTCAATCAGACCGGAAGACCCTACCCCGAGAAGATTGCCGTTATCGGCGCGGGTCCTGCGGGCTTGAGCTGCGCGTACTATCTCGCCGTCAAAGGCTATCCCGTAACCGTATTTGAAAAAGAGGACAAGCTCGGCGGAATGCTTACGCTCGGCATCCCCAGCTTCCGTCTGGATAAGAGCGTCGTCAATGCGGAGATCGAGATCCTGCGCGAGCTTGGCGTGGAGTTCCGCACCGGCGTTGAGGTCGGAAAGGACGTCACACTTGACACGCTGCGGGCTGATGGGTATAAGGCGTTCTATCTTGGCATCGGCGCGAGCCGCGGCGCTGCCGTGGGCTGCAAGGGCGATATTCTTCCCGGCGTATTCACCGGCATTGACTTTCTGCGTGAGGTCAACCTAGGGAAGACACCGGAGATCGGCAAAAAGGTCGCGGTTATCGGCGGCGGCAATGTCGCCGTTGATGTGGCGCGCACCGCCGTGCGCCTTGGCGCAGATGAAGTGACGGTCGTTTACCGCCGCGGCAGAGACGAAATGCCCGCCGATGCGGATGAGGTCGCCGAGGCTGAGGCTGAAGGCGTGAAGTTCCGCTTCCTCGCTTCTCCCGCAGAGATCACCGGCAGCGGCAGGGTCGAGTCACTCACACTCGAGATCATGGAGCTTGATGAGGCGGATGCCAATGGACGCCGCAGGAGCATCGGCACAGGCAAGCTTGAAACCACGCGCGTTGACAGCGTTATCTCCGCCATCGGGCAAAAGGTTGAGCTCTGCGGTATTGCCGCGTTCAAAACCAACGCCAACGGCACAGTCACGGCAGATGCAAAGAGCTATCAGACCAGTGTGAGCGATGTATTTGCCGGCGGAGACGCCGTGACCGGTCCGAAATTCGCCATCGACGCTATCGCAGCAGGCAAGGAAGGCGCAATATCCATACATCGCTATGTCCATCCCGGTCAGCGTCAGGACATCGGGCGCGATAACCGCGACTACAAAGCCCTCGACACCGCCACCGTCGCCGTTTCCATCGGCAGCTTTGATACCGCGCCGCGGCAGAAAGCCGCCTGCGGCAGCGCCGCCGAGGCAAAGAAGACTTTCAAAGACCTGCGCGGCACGCTCACCGAGGATCAGATAAAGAAAGAGGCCGACCGCTGCCTCGGCTGCGGCTGCGTCGTTTTGGATGAAGATCTCTGCGTCGGCTGCGGCATATGCACCACCAAGTGCAAGTTTGACGCCATCAAGCTGGAAAAGACGCTTGACAACAAGGGGCAGACGTATTACCGAACTCTTTTGACCGCGGTCACAAACACGCCGTCTGCTCTCGGACGTCTTGCGAGGAAAAAGCTCATCAAAAAGCGTGCCGGTGACAGTCCATGCATGAAATAGGCATTGTGCGCAGTATGTGCCAAACCGTTGCGGATTACGCGCGGAAAAACGGTATTGCCCACGTGGATGAGATCGTATGTGAGGTCGGTGAGCTGTCGCTCGTTATCCCGGAATATGTGGAGGAGCTTTATCCCCCTGTGAGCGAAGATATTCCCGAGGTTCGCGGCGCAAAGCTTATTCTCGAAACAGTTCCCGGACTTGCCGAATGTGACGACTGCGACGAAATTTTTAACGTTGCAGCCAATGAAGGGTACTGCCCCAACTGCGGCAGCTTCAACAAGACCGTGCTCTCAGGCAGGGATTTCAACATCAAAGAGATTCATGTAATTGAGAACAACTGACCTGCAATTTTACTGTACTGCTGCAAAGTGCCCCACACTTTGCAGCAGTATTTTGTTGACTAAATAAGACTTTCCGTGTAAAATTGATACATATATATTACAATATGGAGGATGAAAAATGCCTGCGTTTACTGATTTCACGTTTCGCTCCGCAAACGCCGTGAACACCATTCACGCCAGAATGTGCACCCCCGACGGCGCACCGCGTGCCATAGTGCAGATCGTCCACGGCATTGCTGAGCATATAAACCGCTACGATAATTTTATGCTTTTCCTTGCAGTAAACGGAATACTTGCCGTCGGCGACGACCATCTCGGTCATGGGCAGTCTGTCACAGACGAAGCCGACCGTGGCTTTTTCAACGATGACAATGGTTGGTTCTACGTTGTTACAGATGAGGAAAGGCTGCACGACATCATAGCCAAGGACTATCCCGGTGTACCATACATTATGTTCGGGCACAGCATGGGCAGCTTCATTACGCGCACTTATATTATCGACCACGCCGGCAAATATGACGCTGTGATACTCAGCGGCACAGGACACCAGAGCAAAGCGCTCGTCCTCGGTGGGTATATTATGGCAGAGGCTATGGTCAAATCGAAAGGTGCGCGCAGCGATGGACAGAAGCTCAATGACATAGCTTTCGGCACTTATCTCAGCCATATCAAGGCACCGCGCACAGAGTTCGACTGGCTGTCACGCGACATTGACAATGTTGACAAGTACATTGCCGACCCAAACTGCGGTTTTGCCGCAAAGGCAAGTATGTACCGCGACATGATGCGCGGCATATGGTATGTCACAACGCAAAAAAACATTGACCGTATGGATAAAACAAAACCCGTATACTTCATGTCCGGCAGTGAAGACCCTGTGGGCGACTACGGCAAGGGTGTTGAACGGGCATATAAGGCATTCTGCAAGGCGGGGCTGCACGACGTTATGATGCGGCTCTACCCTGAGGGACGCCACGAAATGCTCAACGAAACAAACCGTCTTGACGTGCAGCGCGATATACTAGACTGGATAAACGAAAAGCTGCCTGCCATTGCGGCAGACAAAACCGATTAACACACAGCGGATATAGCTACAGCGCCGTTCGGAAAATCCGAACGGCGCTGTGATTATTTCAATCTATATGTTGTTATTCGGCATCGTCAGGGTCGGTCTCCGGTGCGATACCGGTGGCTTTGCCGGACTCAGAAACCTCGTAGACAAGAGCGTCCTCACCCGGTTCATCGTCATACTCTTCCTCTTCTGCCTTAACGGCTGCAGGCGCAGGCTCAGAAAGGGCACGGATGGACAGGGAGATCTTGTGCTTGTCATCGTCGATGGCAGTAATCTTTGCATCAACGACATCGCCGACAGTCAACACGTCCTCGGGCTTGCCGATGCGGCGGTTAGCGATCTGGGAAATATGGATAAGCCCGTCAACACCGTCAACAACCTCAGCAAAAGCGCCGAAAGGCATGAGCTTGACGACCTTGACCGGTGCAACATCGCCGACGGAATACTTGTTGGTGAACACAGTCCAGGGATTTGCTTCAGGATCTTTATAGCCGAGGGAGATTTTGCGCTTTTCCTTGTCAAAGTTGATAACATAAACCTCGACCTCATCGCCGACAGACAGAACCTCAGAGGGCTGATGGATACGACCCCAGCTGAGCTCGGAGACATGAACCATACCGTCAATGCCGCCAATATCGACAAAAGCGCCGTAGCTGGTGAGAGATTTGACAACACCGTGGTACTTCTTGCCGATTTCGATCTCGTTCCAGATGGCTTCGGTACGCTCACGGCGCTCAGCCTGAGCAACGCGGCGGATAGAGCCGACAACACGCTTGCGCGCCTTGTTGACCTCCGTGATCTTCAGACGGACAGTCTTCTTGAGAAGCTGCGCCAGATCGGCATCGCGGGGCAGATCGGTCTGAGATGCGGGGACAAACACTCGCACGCCCTTGACGTTGACAACAACGCCGCCCTTGTTCTCTTCGGTGACAACGCCTTCCAGAACAGTGCCGTCTTCGGCTGCGGCTTCGACTTCATTCCAGCCCTTTGCGGCATCAAGACGCTTCTTTGAAAGCTGTGCCGTGCCCTCAACATCGTTCACGCGGACAACAACAGCCTCAATGGGATCGCCGACCTTGATAACATCCTCGACCTTAATGCCGTCGTCGGTGAACTCCGTCGTGGGAATGAAGCCGGAATACTTGGTGCCGAGGTCAACGCTGATCTCAGTGCCGGTGATAGCGACGACAGTACCTGTTACCTTATCTCCATTATATATAGTTTTGAGAGTTTCCTCCAACATTTCGTCAAAGGACTTTTCATTCTCAAGCTTGGTTTCTTCGACCTTGATTTCGTCAGACATTTTGTTTCTTACCTCCTTAATTATCCACGCGGGCGTGGATGCCCCTGCCGTGAGCCCGACAGTGTCAGCCATGCGGAGAGCGCCGGTATCAAGCTCGTCCAGCCGTTCAATAAACTGAACGTTGGCGCAGTTTTCTGCGCAAATCTGCGCAAGATGCACACTGTTTGCGCTGTGCTTCCCGCCGATGACGACCATCGCGTCACATTCAGCGGCAAGCCTTGCGGCCTCTTCCTGTCGCGTGAACGTAGCAGAACATATTGTATCAGATATTTTTGCGTTTGTACACCTTTTTTTTATGATATTGCAACATTCGTTAAAATTACTGCGCGTCTGCGTTGTTTGTACCACCACAGTTATCGCTTTTGTCCAGTAAGTCTCATTACCGTCGAGCCAGCGCGCCAATTCCTGCGGATTTTCAAAAACAGCATGCTCGCCGCACCAACCGCATATACCCTCAACCTCCGGATGCTCACGCATTCCGATGATGATGACGAAGCGCCCTTCGCTACCGGCGCGGCTGACAATGGTATGTATTGCTTTCACCTTTGGGCAGCTGGCGTCCGTGACGCATGCGCCCTGCTGCGCAAGGCGGTCATACACGCTCCTTGCGACGCCGTGAGCGCGGATGATGACGTGCTCCCCGGCTTTTGCTTCTTCTGGCTGCTCTATCACCCGCAGCCCCTGCGCTTTAAGCCGCTCGACCACGTCTTCATTATGTATAAGCTCACCCAGGCTGCAGCAGCTTCCCTGCTCTTCCATCAGCTTTTCCGCCATTTCCACAGAGCGGCGCACCCCAAAGCAGAAGCCAGCGCTCTCAGCCATACGTATCTTGCGCATCACTTTCCCTCCGGTTCAATGCCAAGCTGCCCGCGGATAATATGCTCTATTCTCTCAAGGCTCGCCGCAAAATCCAGCTCGCTCGTGTCTACAACAACAGCGTCTTCCGCTTTCTTCAACGGGGCGACTGTGCGGTGTGTGTCCTGCTCGTCGCGGTATTCGATGTCGCGCAGAACCTCTTCAAAGCTTGGCTGCATCCCCCTCTGCTCAAGCTCACGCAGGCGGCGATGCGCGCGCGCCTCCGTGCTCGCGGTGAGAAAAATCTTCACGTCCGCATCAGGGAGAACGACGGTGCCAATATCGCGCCCGTCCATTATGACGCTGTTTTCACGCGCCATGCGGCGCTGAAGCTCCATAAGAAACGTGCGCACCGCAGGCAGAGCGGCAACATCAGACGCAAAGATGGATATTTCCGGTTTGCGTATGAGCGCGGTCACATCTTCTCCGTTGAGATACATATGCTGCTCGCCTGTTTCGCTGTATGCCATGGTGATATGAAGCTGCGGCAGCAGCGCCTTCACAGCGGTCTCGTCGCGGCGGTCGGCGCCGGCGCGGCGCACGGCAAGCCCTACAGTTCGGTATATTGCCCCTGTATCAACATATATAAACCCAAAGCGCTTCGCAGCCGCGCGGGCAAGGGTGCTCTTTCCTGCGCCGCTCGGACCGTCTATGGCTATTGCATAATGTCCGTTCATTCTTTTTTCCCCTTATATCGAGCTTCCGGCGACAAAGCCCGTCGCCCATGCGATCTGCAAATTAAAGCCGCCTGTGTAACCGTCCACGTCCAGCACCTCTCCGGCAAAGTACAGTCCGGAAACAAGCTTGGACTCCATTGTGCGAGGATTTATCTCCTTTGTACACACGCCTCCGGATGTAACGATCGCCTCGTCAATCGGGCGTGTGCCGCTAACCTGTACCGGGAACGCCTTAAAAAGATGCAGCAGGCGCAGGCGCTGCTCGCGCGTGATGCCGTTTACCTTTTCGTCCTCCGGTATGCCGGAAAGGCGTACAAGCACCGGGATCATAGTGGAGCCCGCAAGGTCGCCTAGGGCGTTTTTGAATTCACGGTTTGAATATTTCTCAAAGTCACGCAGCAAACGCGCGTCCAGTCTTTTTTCGTCCAGCGCGGGCTTGAGATCTATTTCAAGTCTGTACTCCGCTTCGCCGAAGCGGCGCATATGCGCGCTGGCGGACAACACGAGCGGTCCTGATACTCCAAAGTGGGTGAAAAGCATTTCGCCCTGCTCCTTAAATATGAGCCTGCCGTCTTCAAAAACCGACAGAGACACATTTTTCAGCGAAAAACCCTGCATCTCCGCGCAGTATTCGTCCGGGCTTTCAAGCGGAACGAGCGATGGACGAAGATTGCTCACGCTGTGCCCGGCGGCGCGTGCAAAATTGTATCCGTCGCCGGTTGAGCCGGTGAGCGGATACGACAGTCCTCCAGTGCACACGCACGCCGCCCGGCAGACGATCAGCCCCGCCTCAAGTGCAACGCCACTCACTGTGCCATTCTCGATATGTATGCGCTTTGCTTTGGTATGCACGATGCGCACACCGGCGCGCTCGCAGAGCTTTGCCATCGTGCCAGCAACGTCGTTGGCATTATCGGAGACAGGGAAAACGCGGCTGCCGCGTTCCGTCTTGACGGGCAGTCCATGTTCCTCAAAAAAGCCCATGACTGCCTCCGGCGGCATACGGTTAACCGCACTGTAGAGAAAACGCCCATCGCCGGGTATATTGCGCATGAACTCCTTTACATCGCAGTTATTGGTTATATTGCAGCGTCCTTTACCCGTTATACGAAGCTTGCGCCCCAACTGGCGGTTCGGTTCAAGCAGTATCGTGTCCACGCCGCGGCTCGCCGCCGTGTATGCGCACATCATTCCCGCCGGTCCTCCGCCTATAACAACAAGCTCCGCTCTGTCACAAATCATTTCGTATATGCCCCATTACCCATAACAGTTTGAATCTCATCATCCGTCAGACGCCTCCATTCGCCGGGGCGCAGAGCCCCCAGCTCCAGCCCGCCCTCGCTGATGCGCATAAGGCGCGTGACCTTCAGACCGCAGCAGGCGCACATCTTTCTCACCTGCCGGTTGCGCCCTTCGCCTATCGTTATCAGCAGCACCGCGCCGCCGGGTATGAGCCGCTCTATGTCAACATTTACTGCGCGCACGATACAATCGCCTATATCAAGCTCACCGCGCAGATATTCCACCGCAAGTCCTACATCCTCGCCCTGTACCCACGTGCGATATGTTTTATTGCAATTGTGCGACGGGTGCATGAGGATGTTTGCAAACTCCCCATCGTCTGTCATTATAAGAAGCCCTTCCGAGTACATATCCAGCCGACCTACCGGATAGATACGCCCCAGATCACGTACAAGCTCCGTCACATTGCGGCGGTCCTTCTCGTCTTTCATTGTGGTGACATAGCCCTTTGGCTTATTGAGCATTATGTACGTCCGCTTCCCGCGCTGCGGCAGGGGGCTGCCGTCAACAAGAATGCGGTCAAGCTCCGCATCGGCTTTGTCTCCAAGCGAGGCGACGCGCCCATTTACCGTGACGCGCCCCGCCGATATATACTCCTCCGCCGCGCGTCGGGACATAATCCCCGCGGCGGAAATCAGTTTTTGCAGCCGTTCTGTCATACGTTCTCCCTGTTTGTGAGCAGTACCGTGCCAGGCGGTGCGCCACGTCTATTTCTGCGTGTGTACGGCAACGTCTTCACCGTACACAAGATAATACTCCGCTATTCGCATTCCGTCAACAAAAGCCGTTACCTTACCGTCCCTTTGCCCTGCCGCAACTGGCGCGAACTCAAACCACGGCAGCTCCGCGGTCAGCGTGATCTCCTTCTCCGGCGGCAGCAGCACCGACACATCCGTCTCAGGCACAAGGCGTACCCAGCGCCGCTCGCCGGATACCACAGGCACGGCAAAGCTGATCTCACTCGTTATACTGCGCCTGACACAGTGCGAAAACGCCCAGTTATAGAGCGCCATGTGGTCGTCCCAGTCATTGGGCGCTGCAAGTGTGACGCACACAGCGCGCACCCCGTCTCTCTCACAGCATGACACAAGGCAGCGCCCAGCCGCCTCGGTGAATCCGGTTTTTCCGCCTATGCAGCCCGGGCACGAATGCAGCAGCCGGTTATGATTAACCAGCAGCTTTCCTTCCACGGTCGCGCTTGGCATACGGTCTATCTCGGCAAAGGTTTGATTTGCCATACAGTATTCCATGAGACACGCGAGATCCCGCGCCGTGGAATAATGCGCGTTGTCCGAAAGCCCATGCGGGTTTGTGAAGTGCGTGTTCGTCATCCCAAGCTTTTGCGCCTTGGCATTCATAAGCGCGGCAAAGCGCGCGCAATCGCCGGAAATATGGCATGCAAGCGCCTGTGCCGCATCGTTGCCCGACACGAGCAGCAGCCCCATCACAAGCTCGCGCACGGTGCGCCGTTCGCCTGGTCTGAGATACATTGACGAACCCTCGACATTGCAATATTCGCTTTTTATCTCTATCTGTTCATCAAGCGGGCAGTTCTCTATTGCGAGGATCGCAGTCATCAGCTTTGTTGTGCTCGCCATTGGCAGGCGGATATTCGCGCTCTTCTCATAAAGCGCGCAGCCGTTCGACGTAACAATAGCGCTCTTTGCACTAACGGAGGGTGCGGATGCCGCATCGGCATCGCTGCGGCACAGCGCGCACATCAGCGCGAGCATAAGCACTGCGGCAATCATTGCCCGCGCCGTATTTTTTTCCATTCTAATAATATGCACCACCCTTTTTGATTTGGGCAGTGCTTATTATTGACAAATAGTAAAGTTTTATTACGCCTTATTTGTTCTTTTGCTTGTCTATAAAGTTATCAATGCGATCCATGACCTGCGGAACCATGTCGATTATTCTGTCAACAGTATTGCTGGCAGGCGGCGTAACATTGATCATTCTCACGGTGCCTTCCTTGATGACGAGAAAACCGATCGGCTCTATTTTCACACCTGTGGCGTTGCCGCCGCCGTAAGGACGCGCTTCTCCAGCCTTCTTGCCGTTGAATTCCACACCGCCGCCGCCGAAACCGAGGCTGATCTTCGAGATCGGGACAAGCGTTATACCGTCAGGCGTGACTATCGGGTCTCCGACGACGGTGTCTACCTTGAGAACGTTTTTTACGTTGTCCATAGTGGTCTGCATAAGCTGGCTTATAGGGTTGTTATCCATTTGAGTCCATCCTTTCCTCTGCCTGTATATTATTGTTTTCTTCAGCTATTTCTATATCAATGACTTTATCGTCATCAGCTTTTTCCCCGCGCCCCGCTTTTATCCTCTCGCCGAGCAGGCGGAGCTTATTTTTGATGAGCATGCCAAGCGCGCTGTTGACAATGCCCAGCCCAAGTCCAAAAAATGCTCCGATGCGGATACTGAACGCAAGGCCGAAGTCCAGCTCCATATCCTCCTTTGTGAAGTCAATATCTGTGCGCACGTCGCAGTCCTTTACGTCAAACCTCTGCGCACAGATTGGTGCAAGCGACGAGAGCGTTGCATTGACATATCCAAACGTGACCGCGGTGCTGTATGGGTCATCGCCTGCCGCAGTGTAGTGCAGCAGAAAGCGGTCAACCCTGAATTTTCGCCCGAAGCGTCCAAAGCGCCGCAGCACCTTTTTCACAAGGAGCAAAAGCTCATCCCTATTAAAGCTGAGCTTGAGCTTCTTCTTGGGTTGGTCGGTCTGCTCGCCTGCCGGTTTTTCAGGTTTAGGCTTCTTTTTCGGTCTCTTTTCCTTCTTTTGTGAAGTCTCATCCTTCCCCGGGCGCGGGAAAAGCTGCAGCAGCGCGCCGCACACCTTTGCCGAAAGGCTGAATTGCCCACCCTCATAGGCGATGTCAGCGCCGACCGGTATGAGCATGATAAGTGCGATTACAGCGGCGATTATGCCGATGATCTTCAGGGCAAGCAAATTATATCACTCCTTTGCCGAATCCTCGGCAATATCGTTAAGGCTTATCTGCTGCGGGTCTTTGTTTTGAAGCTCGTCTATCGCGTTTTGAAGCTTTTCTATACCCTCTTCGCTCGTCATGTCCGGGAGAGGCGGAAGCTGGGAAAGCTCGCTTATTCCCATCGTGCGCAAAAAAGCATCTGTCGTTCTGAACAGTGCCGGACGCCCCGGTGCATCAAGCTTGCCGCATGGCTCTATAAGCCCTCGCTGCTGAAGAACGCTCACTGTGTAGGAGCTGTCAACGCCGCGCACCTGATCGATATACGCCCTTGTAACAGGCTGAAAATAGGCAACGACCGCAAGCGCCTCAAGCGCGGACTGGCTGAGTCTGGGCGGCGTGCGCTGCTCCAGCGTTTTGGCTATATACGGCGCATATTCCGGCGCGGAGCACATCTGAAGCTTGTCGCCCAGTCGGAGGATACGCATACCGCGTCCTTCGCGCTCGTACACCTCGGCAAGCTCGGCGGCGGCATATTCTATCTCGCCTTCGGTCGCTTCAAGTATCAGCGACAGCCGCGCCACTGGAACGCTCTCCCCCGCCGCAAAAAGTATAGCCTCAATTGCAGAAGAAATTTCAAACATATTACTCAATTATCTTTTCAATTATTTCGTCGACGTCGCCGCCGGTGAAGCTCAGCTCATAGTCGTCCCCCTGCTTTATTACAGACAGGCTGCCCATGCTGCAAAGCTCCAGCACCGACACAAAAGCCGCAACGACCTCTGACCTGGTTTTGCATGTTTTATAAAGCTCATTGAGCGTGACATCCCCTGCGCGCAAAAGGGCAAGTATCTGCCGGCTTTTGTCCTTGACGCTGTATACTATCCGATGCGGGATAGCGCCGGTCAGCAGCTCTGTCTCGGGCGCTCTGACTCCGCGCGAATATATCGTGTGCAGCGCCAGCAGAAGATCGACCGGCTCATGTTTATAGCTGTACTCATTCGACGGCTTTGGCAGGGATTCGGGCATTTTGGTATAGTACAGCATTCCGAGCTCAGAAGCCTTTTTCAGCTCCGGCGTTACCTTCTGCACCGAAGCAAGCGTATCGCGCGCCTTGAGCTGCTCGAGCGAGGCAATGAGCACCTCAAGCTCAGACACCTCCTCCTCGGTCGTCAGCAGCGTTCTGGTCTTTATATAAAGCAGATGTGCCGCCATCTGGATAAACTCACTTGCAATTTCAAGATCCATGCTCTCCATCTGCGCAAGATAATCAAGATATTGATCAAGTATATCCGCGATCCTGATGTCACGTATTTCGATTTTATTTTTTGAGAGGAGCATCAGGATAAGGCTGAGCGGACCTTCAAAGTCCTGAAGCTCATCCTTCTCCCTGATAATGCCCTCAAGGTGAAAGCTAGGATTTTCCATTGAATGCTCACATGTAAAATAGATAATATATCAGATCGCACCCGCCCTGCGCGACAGGCAGCATTGAAGAGAACGCCCAGTCAATCACATCGGAAAGGGGCTTTCCGAGTATACCGGTCGCAACAAGCAAAAACATGATGATAGCGCCGTACTTCTCATACCGCATGAGCTTATAGTACCGCTCGTCGCTCATGAATGAGAAGAGCACCTTTGACCCGTCAAGCGGCGAGATCGGGATAAGATTGAAAATTGCAAGACCAAGACTGATGTACGCCGTGAGCTGGAGCATCGAGAGAAAATAGCTGCCCGCGTCGGATTGACCAAGGGGGATATATGCCGCGCCGTATAAAAACATGAACACTACGGCAATGACAAGATTGCTCACAGGGCCGGCAAGGGCAGTTATCGCCATGCCGCGCTTGGGGTTTTTGAATTTGAACATATTCACCGGCACAGGCTTTGCCCATCCGACATGGAAAACCAGCATCATCAATAGCCCCATGGGGTCAAGATGCTTGATAGGGTTGAGCGTGAGCCGCCCGGCGCGCTTAGCCGTGTCGTCGCCAAGCTTATACGCAACGAGACCGTGGCTCAGTTCATGGAGCGTGATGCACAGAAGCGACGGGACAAGACCGAGCAGGATGCTCAGTATATACGTGAAATCGAGCCCGTCCCATATTGATTTGATTCCGCCGATATAACTCACCCCGGGATCTGCGGCACGTGTACCGTGCGCGCGCATTAACTCTAGTTATTCTATCAAATTCTATCACAAAATACAAGTGTAGGAGTTACAATGATGTGTGACAGGAAGTAAAAAAAGATAGCGAATAGGAG
>ERZ808240.1584-NODE-1584-length-27583-cov-10.768745_pt1 | contig 27583 bp, 29 predicted proteins | sample MGYA00521084_ERZ808240 | MGnify/ENA primary metagenome ERZ808240 (study PRJEB31516, sample SAMN03275571) | gut metagenome | biome: mammalia-associated habitat; material: feces | host: Papio cynocephalus | place: Kenya | collected 2012-08-06 ... | reverse complement strand
GCACATGCAGGTTGAGCTGGTCCACGACCCTGCGGCCGCCGTAAGCCTTGCAGAGGTCGTTCGTCTGGATGGCGAGATTCATAATATCCTTCCTTTCCTCTTATAAAAAGGGCCGCTGGAAGAATGCAGCGGCCCGCCAGGAAAAATCAGCTGTTTGCCTGCGGGAACTGTGCCACGATCACGGCGTCCGGATTCGTCTCATTGTGGCAGGTGCTGGCCTGATGCCCGGTAACGGCAGCGGCCGGCGCAGTAGCAAAGGCGGGAATGGCACTGCCGGCCAGCAGGCAGGCGGACAGACCGAGAACAGCGATGGAAGTTGCAATGCGTTTCATAAAAATCATCCTTTCTCCCCAGTGCGGGGAAACCATGAGATCGTGTGTTATTCTGCTTGGAACGTCTTTATTGTACAGGCTCTACCTTAATGGAACTGGAAGTACAGCTTAATCCTGCCTTAAATTTTGCCCTGCCCGGTGGAGCGGGAGCCGAAAGCGTGCTATAGTAAAGGAAAAAGAGAGGCAAAGGAGGGGGAACACCCATGCAGACCATCTATGAAGCTGCACTGTTCCTTGTGGACGACAACCCGGACCTTCTCGAGCTGCTGTGCAGCCATCTGCGGGGTGCGGGCTATCAGAATATCATCACGGCGCACAGCTGTACCGGGGCCCGGGCAGCGTTTGCCCGCCAGCAGCCGGATCTGATGATTTTGGATATCAACCTGCCGGACGGCGACGGGTTTGCTCTGTTCCGGGAGCTGCGCGCCCGGGCGGATATCCCGGCGCTGTTCCTCTCCGCGCGGGATGCAGACGCGGACCGGCTGTTCGGGCTGGGCCTTGGGGCGGATGACTACCTGACCAAGCCCTTCCTGATGCAGGAACTGCTGCTGCGGGTGGAACATATTTTAAAGCGCGCCTACCGGGCGGAACTTTCCCGCAGTGTTTCACAGCAGCTGACGCTGGGGCAGCGCAGAGTAGACCTTGCCGATGCACTGGTGACCCTGCCGGACGGCACCCGCACGCCGCTGACCGCCACAGAGCGGGCCCTGCTGCAGAAGCTGGCCGAGAACCGGGGCCACATCGTGACCTATGACGCCCTGTGCGAAGCCGTATGGGGTGCGGACTATTATGGATATGAAAACAGCCTGAATGTTCACATCCGCCATCTGCGCGAAAAACTGGAAGAAGAACCGGGCAGTCCGCAGTATCTGCGCACCGTGCGGGGCATCGGCTACAAGCTGGCAGGGGAGGAGGAACACCGATGAAAACATTTACCCGGCTCATCCGCCGGTACGTGCTGGCGGTGATGGGCATTACAGCGGCAATGCTGGTGCTGGCCATTGGGGTGATCCTCTGGGTGGGCTGGCGCTACGGTGCGGCTTCCAATGAACAGAACTATTTCAGTTGGAAAATCGCCGCCGGGATGGTGCAGGAAGGGGATGCCTTTGCCCTTGGGCCGGAGCACACCCCGGAAGAGTGGATGGCGGGCTATGCCTGGGCTATGATCCTGGGGGATGACGGCAGCGTGCTGTGGAGCTACCAGCTGCCGGAGGAGCTGAACCACCCCTATACCCCGGCGGATGTAGCCAGCTTTGCGCGGTGGTATCTGGGCGGTTACCCTGTCACCTGCTGGGTGCAGGACTATGGGCTGTTCGTCATCGCAAAACCCATCGACAGCGTGGCAAAATACAACTTCACGGCCAATCCGGCCATCATCCGGGATGCGGTGCAGGGTTTTCCGGCCCTGATGCTGGGCATGGCCGGGCTGGTGGTGTTGTTCTGCGTGTGGTTCAGCTGGCGTGGCACCCGGCGGCTGCAGGAGGTGGCAGCCGGGCTGGATGCACTGGCGCAGGGCGAAACGGTCAGCCTGTCCACGGACGGCTATACCGGGGAACTGGCTGAGAAACTCAACCAGACCAGTGCCCAGTTGCAGACGCGCAACCAGATCATTGCCCGGCGCGATACCGCCCGCACCAACTGGATCGCGGGGGTCAGCCACGATATCCGCACGCCGCTGGCGCTCATCCTGGGCTGGGCAGAGCAGCTGCAGCAGGACCCCGCTCTGCCGGAGGAAGCCCGCAGCAAGGCCGGGCGCATCTGCGGCCAGAGCGAGCGCATCAGTGCTTTGATCGAGGACCTGAACCTTACCAGCAAGCTGCAGTACGGGGCCCAGCCGCTGCGCTGCAAGCCCCTCAATGCAGGCAGTCTGCTGCGGCGCATTGCGGCCAAGTGCTGCGAAAGCCTGCTGGCGGACCGCTGTGAGCTGGCCCTGCATCAGACGCCGGAGGCCGAGCAGGCGGTGCTGAATGTGGACGAGGCCCTGCTGCGCCGCGCGGTGGAGAACCTGCTCAACAACAGCGTGCGCCACAACACTGCCCCGGTGCACATCAGCCTGCGGGCCCGCACAGCCGGGCAGACCTTTGTGCTGACCGTTGCAGATGACGGCAAAGGCTACCCGCCGCAGGTGCTGCGGGCGCTGTATGCCGAGGGGCAGGAGGCAAATGCCCCGCACATCCTGGGCCTGCATGTGGTGGAGCAGATCCTGCAGGCCCACGGCGGCAGCGCGGCCTTTGCCCAGAACATTCCCAAGGGCGCGCGTGCGATCCTGACGCTGCCGCTGTACGTGGAAGCTGAAAAGTCCGACTCTTGACGAAACTGCACAACCCGGATGCAAAAATCCGGGCGTTTTGTCATGCACAACATGCAACTTGGAAAAAAAGTAGAATTAACCTATTGACAAACTGGGTAAAAGGGAATATAATGCAAACATCAAATCCACCAGACAAGTAGGAAAATAAAAAAGTTTCCATCTGGTAGATGAGTGGGAAAGCAAGAGAAAATCTTACGAAAGGAGGGCACCCCGTATGAAGCTGATTTGGAATGATCTGCTGCACGCAAACTTCCGCTGTGGGCGAATGTGCAATGACCGGGCAGAACTGCTGGCTGCGAACTGTACGTTGCCCTCTGAGGGACGAATGTGTCCCTGCAAGGCATAACGAACAGTCAGACCATGTAATTTGTGCCCGGTGCGTGACGTGTTGAGACGCATCGGGATTTTTTGTACGTTTAAATAATACAAACTGTATAAGTAGAGAGGTAATTGACAATGTCTAACTATAAATTCGAGACCCTGCAGCTTCACGTTGGCCAGGAGCAGGCCGATCCCGCAACCGATTCCCGCGCGGTGCCCATTTACCAGACCACTTCCTATGTGTTCCGCAACAGCCAGCACGCAGCAGACCGCTTCGGCCTGGCAGACGCCGGCAACATCTATGGCCGTCTGACCAACTCCACCCAGGATGTGTTTGAAAAGCGCATTGCTGCTCTGGAGGGCGGCGTGGCTGCTCTGGCAACGGCTTCCGGTGCTGCTGCCATCACCTACACCATCGAGGCTCTGGCACAGGCTGGTGACCACATCGTGGCCCAGAAGACCATCTACGGCGGCAGCTACAACCTGCTGGAGCACACCCTGAGCCAGTTCGGCGTCACGACCACCTTCGTCAACGCACATGACCTGGCTGAGGTGGAGAACGCTATCCAGCCCAACACCAAGGCTGTCTATCTGGAGACTCTGGGCAACCCCAACAGCGATATTCCTGACATTGATGCCATTGCAGCCATCGCCCACAAGCATGGCCTGCCGCTGGTCATTGATAACACCTTCGGCACCCCGTACCTGATCCGTCCCATCGAGCACGGCGCAGACATCGTGGTCCACTCCGCTACCAAGTTCATCGGTGGCCATGGCACCACCCTGGGCGGCGTCATCGTGGACAGCGGCAAGTTCGACTGGAAGGCAAGCGGCAAGTACGGCAACATCGCAGATCCCAACCCGAGCTACCATGGTGTTTCCTTCGCCGATGCAGCCGGCCCCGCAGCCTTTGTCACCTACATCCGCGCTATCCTGCTGCGTGATACCGGTGCTACCATCTCTCCGTTCAACGCTTTCCTGCTGCTGCAGGGCACCGAGACCCTGAGCCTGCGCATTGAGCGCCATGTGGAGAACACCAAGAAGGTCGTGGAGTTCCTGGCCAACCATCCGCAGGTCGAAAAGGTCAACCATCCCTCTCTGCCGGATCACCCGGATCACGCCCTGTACGAGAAGTACTTCCCCAACGGCGGTGCTTCCATCTTCACCTTCAACATCAAGGGCGGCCGTGAGGAAGCTTTCAAGTTCATCGACAACCTGAAGGTCTTCTCTCTGCTGGCAAACGTGGCTGACGTCAAGAGCCTGGTCATCCACCCGGCTTCCACCACCCACAGCCAGCTGAACGACGAGGAACTGGCTGAGCAGGAGATCTACCAGAACACCATCCGCCTGTCCATCGGCACCGAGCACATCGACGATATCATTGCTGATCTGGAAGCTGGTTTTGCAGCTGTCCGTGAGGGCTGAGTCCCTTCCAAGAGTTAAAAGCCTCCTGAATTGTATCCTTTACTCTCCATTTCTTCTTTCGATTCCATAAAGTGCAGCAAGGCCCCCGGCAAAACACCGGGGGCCTTGCTGTTTGTCTGAGTAAGAATGTATGGTTTAGCGAAGTGTTTTATGGTATACTCGGTTCAATAAATCGGAAGTTGTGAGGTAAATAAGAGCATGAGCTATACATTTCGAGCAGCAAAGCCTAGTGAGATAGAATCTATTTTCGGGCTATATCAAAAGAGAATCCGTTGGATGGACGAGAAAGGTATCCATCAATGGAATACTACGGGATATCTCAAAGCATACCCTGTTGATTATTACATAGAGCAGCAAACTCTCGGTAATCTTTATGTACTTGCCGATAACAATGTCATAGTTGGTGCGGTTGTATTGCTGCAAGAAGATGACCGCTGGTCGGACAAAAAAGATTTGTCTGCTTTTTATGTACACAATCTTGTAACCGATACTATCGTGACAGGAGTAGGTAAAAAGCTCCTCATGGAATCAGAAAAAGTCGCATTCAGCAACGGGATGCATGCTGTTCGTCTGGATTGTGCCGTGGACAATGCGTTTTTGAACAATTATTATGATTCATTAGGATATAAGATGGTCGGAACTTGTCAGGACGGAATATATATCGGCAATAGACGAGAAAAAATTCTTGTTTGACAACTTCCAGTTTGTGAAATTGGAAAAATCGGAAGTTGCGGAGAAAAAGATGGATTTGAAATTGAGAGCAAAACAACTAAAAACCGATGTTCCAGCTTTATTTCTTGCGTTAAAAGACAAAGACACGCCCATTCCTGCCAAGGTGTTTGCTGGGATAACCGTTGCGTATGCTCTTTCTCCGATTGACCTTATTCCCGATTTCATTCCCGTACTAGGATATTTGGACGATGTCCTGTTGTTGCCGTTTCTTGTTGCCTTAACGATAAAATTGATTCCAAGAGACATATTAGAAGAAAAGCGTAGACAATCAGAAGACCTCTGGAAAGACGGAAAGCCAAAGAAATGGTATTATGCCATACCGATTGTGCTGATTTGGCTGTTAATCGCTGTGTTGCTTATAAAAGCTGTGATAAACTAGGCAATTCCAGTTTGTCGTGCAGTAAAAAGATTGGAACAAAAAAGGCGCGGAGCCCACAGCCAGATGGCTGCAGGCTCCGCGCCTTCGTCGTGATGGATTATGGAGAAGAACTTTGTAGAAGCTTCGAAAGCAATCTGTTCGGAGAGCAACAGCAACGCCCTCTTGCGGTGCCCTGCATCCGCTGCGGCCCTTGGGTGGGCCTTGCGTCTTGCAGACCGCGGCGCCAAAAGTTGCTCCCTGTTGCGGCCGCAGGCCGCGGTCGCAACTTTAGCCTTTCACACCGCCCAGGGCCACGCCACGGACGATGAACTTGCTCAGCAGCAGGTAAACGATGATGACGGGCAGGATGGCGATGGCGACCATCATGTAAACCTTGCCCATATCAAACTTCAGGAAGTCTGCGCTGCGCAGCTGTGCAATGAGGATGGGCAGCGTCTTTTTATCGGCGGTGTCCAGCACCAGTGCGGGAATGAAGTAGTTGTTCCAGCTGGCCACGAAGGAGAAAATGGCCTGCACCGCCAAAGCGGGCTTCATGATGGGGAGCACGATCTTGTTGAAGGTGTAGAACTCGCCGGCACCATCGATGCGGGCGGCTTCCACGATCTCCATCGGCAGGCTGGCGTCCAGATACTGCTTCATGAAGAAGAAGACGGTCGGGGCTGCAATGCTGGGGATGATCAGCGGGATGAAGCTGTTTTTCAGCCCCATCTTGGTGATCAGCTGCAGGAAGCCCAGTGCAGAAACCTGCGTCGGCATGGTCATGATGAGCAGGATCAGGGCAAAAGCAGCCTTTTTGAATTTGAAGTTGTAAGCGTAGATGCCGTAGGCCGTCAGGGCGGAGAAATAAACACTCAGCGCTGCCGAGCAGGCGGAAATGATGAGACTGTTGCGGATGCCGGTCATCACGGGGATGTTGGCATCCGCCAGCACATTCTTGAAGTTGGTGATCAGCGATTTGCCGGGCAGCAGGGAGAAGCCCTTCTGGATCTCAAAGTGAGTGCGGGTGGAGTTGATCACCAGCACGTAGAAGAAGAACAGGCACAGGAAGCTGATGAGCACCAGCACCAGATAGCACCATGCGCGGCGTGCCGCCAGGGTTGCTTTTTCAGACTGTGATTTCGGAGTGTGTGCCATAATTCACTTTCCTCCTTTTGCTGCTTTTTTCGCGGCTTTCAGTTCCTTGCGCTGGGCGCGGGTCAGGCCATCGTCTTCCTTCGTCAGCGAGAAGTACACAACGACGCACAGCACAGCGCACACGAGGAACAGCACCACGGACACAGCACCGGCCATGCCGTAGTTCTTGCTGAACAGGTGGTTGTTCAGGTACATGATCATGGTGGTGGAGGTGCGGTCCGGGCCGCCCTTGCCGTTGGTCAGGATCTGCGGCACATCGAACATCTGCAGGCCGCCGATCATCGAGGTGATCATGACGTAAACGAGGATGGGACGGATCAGCGGGATGGTGATCTTCCAGAACATCTGGTTCGGGGAGCAGCCATCCAGCTCAGCGGCTTCGTACAGGGTGGGGTCCACGCCCATGATAGCGGCCATCAGCATGATGGTGGTGTTGCCGAACCACATCAGGAAGTTCATCAGGCCGATCAGTCCGCGGTTGCCCCACACGGTGTTCAGAAAACTGATGGGCTGCTTGATCCAGCCCATGCTCAGCAGCACGGCGTTCACCGGGCCATTGTCCGAGAACAGGGCGAAGAACAGCATGGCGAACGCGGAAGCCATGATCAGGTTGGGCATGTAGATGACCGTCTTGAAGAAGGTCTGGCCCTTGAGCTTGAGGCGCAGATCCGTGAACCAGGCTGCAAGAAGCAGGGAGACGGCGATCTGCGGGATAAAGCCGATGATCCAAAGCAGCAGCGTGTTGCCGAAGTACTTTGGCAGGTCGGTCGCGAACAGGGTGATGTAGTTCTTCAGGCCCACAAAGTTGGGTCCGATGATCTTCAGGCCGCTGCGGTAATATTCAAAAAAGCTGTAATAAATGGTGGATGCCAGGGGAATCAGCTGGAATACCGCGAAGATGATGAAGAACGGCGCAATGAAGATGTAGCCCCATTTCGCGTAGCTGATCGACCCTTTCTTCTTTGTCTTATCTCCCATAGGATTGCCCTCCTGACATAAAATACGGAAAAAACGGGGCGGGCGAGATGTGCCTCAAGCCCGCCCCGATGGTTCAGTTTTCCGTCAAGGGATGGTTGCAATTATGCGGGCCAGACCACGTCGGTCAGCTCGGGATACTTCTCCTTGATGGCGGTCTCGAAGTTTGCCTTTGCGGTATCCTCGTCCACGGCGCCGGTGAAGTAATCCTTGAATGCGGTCTGGAAGCTCTCGTTCAGGCCCTGATCGTACGGACCAGCGTTGGACATATCGATCTTCTTGGCTGCCTCTGCGAACAGAGCAATGTGGTTCTGGCCGCCCAGGAAGTCGGACTTGTAATCGCTGTTGGCGATCTCTTCCATAGCCTTCTCGTTGTTGGTATAATCCTGGGTATCCAGGGTGATCTGCTTCATGATGGCTTCATCGCAGGTCAGCTTCTGCATGACGTCCTTGATGGTCTCAATGTTGTCGCTGCCAGCTGCGCCGCAGATCCAGGTGCCGCCCCAGTAGTAGGGCTGAGGGCCTTCGCACACAGCGTAGTCGCCGTAGATGCCGTTGCCAACTTCTTCCTTGCCGCCCTCAGAAGTAGGAGTCTCCAGAGAGTTGCCCAGCAGGGTGAAGTTGATGCCCCAGGTGGAGTAGAAGAAGCCGAACACCTTACCGGTGGGGCCCTGGTCGGCTGCCCACTGGCTGTCCCACAGGCTGGACTTGTTGTTGTAGCCCTTATCGGTGTATTCCTTGGTCTGATCGACCCACTTCATGATGTTCTCATCGACGGTAACAGTCGTGCCGGTGACCCAGGGTGCCGCCACGTTGTTGGAGAAGGTGCGGTATGCATCGTCGAAGCCGGACAGCATCTTATAGCCCTTGTCGTGTGCCTGGGCAGCAACATCGTTGAACTTATCCCAGTCGGACAGGTAGGTCTGCACTTCGGTAGGATCATCGGTGCCCAGAACATCCTTTGCGATGCTGCGGCGGTATGCGAACAGGCCCGGGGTTGCCTGCCAGGTGGTGCCGCGCTGGCTGCCATCGACGGTAACGATGTCCTTGGTGTACTGGTACTGGCCGGACAGGTCGGAATCGGTCAGGCCGATATCACTCTTGACATCCAGAACGTAATCAGAATCCACATACTTCAGGGCGTAGTCAGCCTCGATCAGGAAGATGTCGATCTTGTCATCATCGGCTGCGGACTCCTGGTTCAGCAGGGCCTCGTCCAGCTTGTTCTGGTAGTTGTTGTTCTCATTGGCGTTGATGGTCCACTTGACGGTGGTGCCGTCCTTCAGGGTGGTGGTGGACTTATCGGCGGCGATCTCCTTGACCTCCGGATAGTAGTCATTGAAGCGGCTCTGGAACTCATCATTCCAGCACCAGATGTTCAGCACCTTGCCCTCAGCGGCTGCGGGAGCTTCGGAAGAAGCGGCTGCAGAAGAAGCGGGAGCAGAGGATGCAGCGCTGGAGGAAGAACCACCACCGCAGGCGGTCAGAGCAGCAGAGATGGTAACAGCGCCGGAAGCCAGCAGGAAATTACGACGAGAAATCTTTTTCATAGTGAAAAACCTCCTTCAATGGTTTTCATTTTGAATCCTGATTTTTATAAAGCTCTGTGCGCCAGAGCTAGAGAAACTTAAAGGATGCGGACGGATTCGCCGCTCAGCAGTTTGCCGGAAACGCGGATCTGTTCCGGCAGGGTCACACGCGGATGTTCGATCAGCTGAATGAGCTTGTCGGCGGCGGTGCGGCCCAGGGCGGTGGTGTTCTGCTGGTAGGTTACCAGCTGCGGCTTGACCACCCGGGAAAGGTAGATGCCGTCGTAGCCCATCACCGAGATATCATCCGGGATGCTCAGCCCCGCTTCGCTGATGGCGTTGTAGCCGCCCAGCGCGGAGAAGTCATCGGGAAAGATGATGCAGGTGGGCGGCTCCGGCAGTGCCAGAAGCGCCCGGGTCTCTGCCGCGCAGCGGTCTACGTCGTGATAGACACCGCTGCGGACATATTCCTCCGGCAGGTTCAGCCCCAGCTCTTCGCAGATCTGGTAGAAGCCTGCCAGGCGGTTCTCAGTAACGGCGGTCTTTTCGCCATGGATGAAGGCGATGCGCCGGTGCCCGGAGGCCCATGCCTGCCGGACCAGTGCTTTCAGCCCGATCACATTGTCGGAGAGGATCGCCATGCGGTTGTTGAAGACGTGATCGATGGTCACCACCGGCACATCGCCATTCACCAGCTCCACGACCTGTGGGTCGTAGAAGTTGACACAGGCGATCACCACGCCGTCCACTCCGCGGTAATGGCAGTGTTCCAGGTAACTCATGGACCTGCCGCTGATGTTGTGGTTGATAAAGGTGATGTCGTAGCCGCGCTTCTCAGCTTCCACCTTGAAACTGTCCAGCACGGCAGAGAAGTATTCGTGGGTCAGGCCGCTCTGGCGTTCGTCCACGAACAGGACACCCAAATTATAAGTACGGTTGGTTTTCAGGGCGCGTGCTGCAGCGTTTGGCAGGTAGCCGATGCGCTGGGCCGCTTCGCGGATGCGCGCCCGTGTGGAGGCTGCGATATCAGGCTGATCGTTCAGCGCCTTGCTGACGGTTGCAACCGATACACCGCACTCCTTTGCCAGGTCTTTCAGGGACGGCATCGCTCCGAACCTCCTTCCGAAGAACGTCTGAACGGGGGCTGCTCTTCGTCAAGTCCTTAATCGTTTTCGCAAGTTCAATATAGCGCATTTCTCATAAAAAATCAAGCGCAAACGAATAAGTTTTGTATCTGATGACTCATTTTTGGCAGTTCGTTCGATTTGAAAGAGCCAAAATTGTGCATCTCGAACGGATTTCGTTACATTTCGATTAAAATCGAAAAAGTTTCGTTGCAGTTTCGTTACGGTTTCGGTGCGTTCTATTATTACTTTAATAATGGGCCGCAACGTGTTTCGATTGCCGCCGGACAGCCGGAACATCCGGTGAAAAATGGGCCGATTTTTCAAAAAAGACTGAAAATACGCCCGTTTTAGAAAAATACTTTCAGAAATTTTTTGCACAAAGGGCTTGCTTTTTTGCCCCGGAAACGCTATGCTTAGAGCAAAGAGATTGTTCCCTCGGTCTGTCCTCAAACGTTTTCGCAAACAGACATGCCGCCTGCATCCCCAGGCAGCCAGAAGGAGGAAACATTATGAAATTCGGACATTTTGATGACCAGCACAAAGAATATGTCATCACCACCCCGCGCACGCCGCTGCCGTGGATCAACTACCTGGGCAGTGAAGACTTTTTCAGTCTGGTTTCCAACACGGCGGGCGGTTACAGCTTTTATCGTGATGCGCGCATGCGCCGCCTGACCCGTTACCGCTACAACAGCTCACCGCTGGATATGGATGGCCACCATATCTATATCAAGGATGGTGACACGGTCTGGAACCCCGGCTGGCAGCCCACCAAGACCGAGCTGGACAGCTACACCTGCCGCCACGGCCTGGGCTACACCATTCTGGAAGGCAAAAAGAATGGCGTGACTGCCCAGCAGGAACTGTTCGTGCCCAAAGGCGATGCCTGTGAGCTGGATCATCTGACCGTCCGCAACGATTCGGACGCAGTCAAGGAGCTGGACCTGTTCAGCTACGTGGAGTTCTGCCTGTGGGATGCCATTGACGACAGCTCCAACTTCCAGCGCAATTTCTCCACGGGTGAAGTGGAGGTAGAGGGCAGCGCCATCTACCACAAGACCGAGTACCGCGAGCGCCGCAACCATTACGCCGTGTTCTGGGCCAACTGCCCGGTGGACAGCTTTGACACCACCCGCGATGCATTCTGCGGCGTGTACGGCGGCCCGGCAGATCCGCAGGCTGTGCGGGCAGGGCACTGCTCCGGCAGCATTGCCCACGGCTGGGCACCGGTGGGTGCGCTGCATGTGCATGTGTCCCTGCAGCCCGGCGAGAGCCGCAGCATCCTGTTCGGTCTGGGCTACATTGAAAATCCGCAGGAAGAAAAGTTCGTGGCACCGGGCGTTATCAACAAGACCCGCGCCCATGCCATGATGGAACGCTATGCCACCGATGCTCAGATCGACGCCGCCCGCGCCGCCCTGGCTGCACATTGGGAGAACCTGCTTTCGACCTATACCGTTTCTTCTGGTGAGGAAAAGCTGGACCGCATGGTCAACATCTGGAACCAGTACCAGTGCATGGTCACCTTCAATATGAGCCGCTCGGCCAGCTACTTTGAGAGCGGCACCGGCCGTGGCATGGGCTTCCGCGACAGCTGCCAGGATCTGCTGGGCTTTGTGCACATGATCCCGTCCCGCGCCCGGGAGCGCATTCTGGACATTGCCGCCACCCAGTTTGAGGATGGCAGCGCTTACCACCAGTATCAGCCGCTGACCAAGAAGGGCAACCGTGATATCGGCACCGGCTTCAACGATGACCCGCTGTGGCTCATTGCCGGTACCGCTGCCTACCTGCGCGAGACCGGCGACTGGAGCATTCTGGATGAACCGGTGGCCTTTGACAACGATGAGATCAAGGCACAGCCGCTCATGGAGCATCTGCGCCGCAGCTTCAATTACACCTGCACCCACCTCGGCCCTCACGGTCTGCCTTTGATCGGCCGCGCCGACTGGAATGACTGCCTGAACCTGAACTGCTTCTCGGAGCACCCGGGCGAGAGCTTCCAGATCACCGGTCCCAGCGAAGGCCCCGTGGCAGAGAGCGTGTTCATTGCCGGTATGTTCGTCAAGTACGGCCATGAGTATGCAGAACTGTGCGACCACCGGAACCTGCCGGAAGAGGCTGCGGCTGCCCGCAAGAGCATTGACGCTGTGGAGCAGGCGACTCTGACTGCCGGCTGGGACGGTGCCTGGTTCCGCCGTGCTTACGATGCATTCGGCAAGCCGGTGGGCAGCAAGGAGTGCACCGAAGGCCAGATCTTCATTGAGCCGCAGGGCATGTGCGTCATGGCCGGCATCGGCAAGGAGAGCGGGCAGGCGGCACAGGCACTGAAGAGCGTGGAGGAGCGGCTGGACACCAAATACGGTGTGGTACTGCATCAGCCCGCCTACACCAGCTACCAGCTCAACCTGGGCGAGATCTCCAGCTATCCTCCGGGATACAAGGAGAACGCCGGTATCTTCTGCCACAATAACCCGTGGATCAGCTGCGCCGAGGCGGTTCTGGGCCACGGCGACCGCGCCTTTGAGGTTTACCGCAAGACCTGCCCGGCCTACATCGAGGATATCTCGGAGATCCACCGCACCGAGCCGTATGTTTACAGCCAGATGGTTGCTGGCAAGGATGCCCCCACCTTTGGCGAGGCAAAGAACAGCTGGCTGACCGGTACGGCGGCCTGGACCTTCTTCAATGTGAGCCAGTACATTCTGGGCATCCAGCCCACGCTGGACGGCCTGAAAGTGGAGCCGTGCATCCCGCACACGCTGTCCGGCTACACGGTCACCCGCCGTTACCGCGGTGCCACCTACCACATCACGGTGGACAATGCTGCAGGTGTGCAGGCCGGTGTGAAGAGTGTGACCGTGAACGGCCAGCCCATTGCAGGCAATGTCCTGCCGCTGGCAGAAGCGGGCAGCATGGTGGACGTCCGGGTTGTCATGGGGTAACGATTTGAAATGGCCTCCGCTTGCGCTCTGGCCATATTCAGCGGAAATTGATTGAAAAAATTGCAAAGCCGGTGCGACTGCGGTCGCACCGGCTTTGCCTTTTCACGGGTGGGAGTCGAAACGATGAACAACATTTTATATACTTTTTCAGCTGCTTCGCAGCATCTGCCGGTTTGGGCTTCTTCGTGAAAATGCGTTTGGAGCGGCCCGCAGGCCGCGACAAACGCTTCATCAAAAAATAATTTTTCCGCTATAATGGCCAGAGCGCAGCGGTGGCTATTTTAAATAAGGCTGTTTGCTCCCTCTTGCATTTTCCCGGCAAAGGGTGTAGAATACAGTCACAATCAAATACAGGGGAGCTTGTGTTGCAGGCTGAGAGGAAGTAAACAAACTTCGACCCTTTTACCTGATGCGGATAATGCCGCCGTAGGAAGTCATTATGATGTGATTTTTTGCAGGAGACGCCGCACAGGCGTCTCCTGTTTTTTGTTGCAAGTATCTGGAAAGGAAGGACAAAACGCACCATGCGGGTGCGGCTCTGCAGGCATCTGCAGCGGGCTGAGGGGGAGCGCCCTGAGCTTGAAAAGACAGCGATGGGAAGCCGTGTTCCGGCGTGAGAGGAGGCCAGCAAGCCTCGACCGATTCCGTGGGCAGTGCGCCGGTTTTGCAGGGGTACTGCCGTTTGCCGGGAGACGCTGTCTGCAGTTGCCTCCCAGGACCTGAAAAGGAGTTTTGCCGTATGAAATCTCTTTCTGTCAAAAAGCTTGCTCTGGCAGGCATGTTCTGTGCACTGTGTGTGGTGGGCAGCGTGTTCAGCTTCCCGATGTTCGGCAGCAAGTGCGCCCCGGTACAGCACATGGTCAATGTGCTGTGTGCAGTGCTGCTGGGCCCCGGCTGGGGCCTTGGCGTGGCCTTTGTGGCTTCGCTGCTGCGCAACCTGTTGGGCCTTGGCAGCCTGATGGCTTTTCCGGGCAGTATGTTCGGTGCCCTGTTGTGCGGTCTGGTGTACTGGAAAACGAAAAACATCCTCGCCACACTGGTGGGCGAGGTGTTTGGCACCAGCGTGCTGGGCGGTCTGTGCGCTTACCCGGTGGCCATCTTCCTGATGGGCAAGAGCGCCGGAGACATTGCCTTCTATGCCTACATCGTGCCGTTCCTGATCTCTACCGCTGTGGGTGCCATCATTGCCGGGGTGCTGGTGTACAGCCTGCAGCGTTCCGGTGTGCTGCGCTCCATGCAGTCCCGCCTGGCGTAACGGAGGTGCAGTATGTTCCAGACTGCGTTTGAAAATGTCCGCAAAAAGTGCCCGCTCATCCACAACATCACCAACTATGTCACAGTCAACGACTGCGCCAATATGGTGCTGGCCTGCGGGGCATCGCCCATCATGGCCGACGATGCCGCTGAGGTGGAGGACATCACTACCATCTGCGGCGGTTTGAACATCAACATCGGCACGCTGAACAGCCGCACCATCGAGTCCATGCTGCTGGCCGGCCAAAAGGCCAATGCACTGGGCCATCCGGTGGTGCTGGACCCCGTGGGGGCCGGTGCCTCAAAGCTGCGCACCGAAACGGCCTGCCGCCTGCTGCGCGAAGTGCACTTCACGGTCATCCGCGGCAACATTTCGGAGATCAAGACGCTGGCCTCCGGCGCGGGCACGACCAAAGGCGTGGACGCCGATGTGGCGGACAAAGTCACCGAAGCAACGCTGGATTCTGCCGTGGCCTTTGCCAAACAGTTCGCAGCGCAGATGCACACGGTGGTCGCCATCACCGGTGCCATCGACATTGTGACGGACGGCAAAACGGCCTACTGCATCCGCAACGGCAACGCCATGATGAGCAGCATCACCGGCACCGGCTGCCAGCTCTCTGCACTGACGGCAGCCTTTGTTACCGCCAACCCGGAAAAGCCGCTGGAAGCCGCCGCCGCCGCCGTCTGCGCCATGGGCCTGGCGGGCGAGATCGCCCACAAACGGCTCACCCCGCTGGATGGCAATTCCACCTACCGCAATTACATCATTGACGCCATTTACAACATGACGCCCGAACAGCTTGAGAAAGGCGCAAACTATGAAGTGCGATAATCATACCATGCTCCTGTACGCGGTCACGGATCGTGCATGGGTCGGCAAACAAACACTGTATCAGCAGGTGGAGTCCGCCTTGAAGGGCGGCGTGACCTGTGTGCAGCTGCGGGAAAAACAGCTGGATGATGCAGCGTTTCTGCAGGAAGCCATTGAAATCCATGCCCTGTGCAGGCAGTACGGCGTGCCGTTTTTCATCAATGACAATGTGGACATCGCCATCCAGTGCCACGCCGAGGGCGTGCATGTGGGCCAGGAGGATATGGCCGCTGCGCAGGTGCGCCAGAAGGTGGGCGACGGCATGATGATCGGCGTGTCTGTCCACTCGGTGGAAGAAGCGCTGGAAGCCGTGAAGAATGGCGCGGACTGCCTTGGCGTAGGTGCAGCCTTTGCCACCCACACAAAAGAGGATGTGAATGTGCTGCCCCGGGAGACCCTGCAGGCCATCTGCGCTGCGGTAGACATCCCGGTGGTCGCCATCGGCGGCATCCACAAGGAGAATATCCTGCAGCTCAAGGGCACCGGCGTGGACGGTGTGGCACTGGTCAGCGCCATCTTCGGCGCAGAGGATATCGAGTCCGAGTGCAAAGAGCTGAAAGCTTTGTCCGAGCAGATCATCTGATACCCAGCAGGCCCGGTCAAACAGGGCCTTTTCCGCGGTCAGCCGGGGACACCACCTTTGGCCGCGTTACAAAAATCATAAGAGGAGTCTTTTTATGATGAGCGCAGAGTTTTGCGCAGGTGCCGACATCCAGATCACTCTAATCCGGTTTCTGAATGGCGGCTCCCTGCCTGTCGATCGCATGACCAGCGTTCCGCTGTTCAGAAAATAAAAGAGAGTAATTTGGAGGAAAGTAATGATGCAGACTTACACCACCCAGATGGACGCCGCCCGCAAGGGCATTGTAACGCCGCAGATGGAGACTGTGGCCAAAAAGGAATACCGCACAGCTGAGGAGATCCGCCAGCTGGTGGCAGAGGGCAAGGTGGCCATTCCGGCCAATAAGCACCACACCTGCCTGAACCCGGAAGGTGTGGGCAGTATGCTGCGCACCAAGATCAATGTGAATCTGGGCGTCTCCCGCGACTGCAAGGATTATGACGTGGAGATGCAAAAGGTCATGAGTGCGGTCGAGCTGGGGGCTGAGGCAATCATGGATCTGTCCAGCCACGGCAACACGCAGCCGTTCCGGCAGAAGCTGACCCACGAATGCCCGGCGATGATCGGCACCGTGCCCATTTACGATTCGGTCATCCACTATCAGAGGGATCTGGCAGAGCTGACGGCACAGGATTTTCTGGATGTGGTGCGCCTGCACGCCGAAGATGGTGTGGACTTTGTAACGCTGCACTGCGGCATTACTCGTAAGACCATTGACCAGATCCGCAAGCACAAACGCAAGATGAACATCGTCAGCCGCGGCGGTTCGCTGGTGTTTGCCTGGATGAGCATGACCGGCAACGAAAACCCGTTCTACGAGTATTTCGATGAGATCTGCGAGATCTGCGCAGAGCACGATGTGACCATTTCGCTGGGGGATGCCTGCCGCCCCGGCTGCCTGGCGGATGCAACGGATGTCTGCCAGATCGAAGAACTGGTGCGTCTGGGAGAACTGACCAAACGCGCCTGGGCGCACAACGTGCAGGTCATGGTAGAAGGCCCGGGTCATGTGCCGCTGAATCAGGTCGCTGCCAACATGGAAGTCCAGCAGAGCATCTGCATGGGAGCGCCGTTCTATGTGCTGGGACCGCTGGTCACCGACATTGCTCCCGGCTATGACCATATCACGGCTGCCATTGGCGGAGCCGTTGCCGCCATGAGCGGTGCGGCATTCCTGTGCTATGTGACCCCGGCGGAACATCTGGCGCTGCCCAATGTGGAGGACACCAAGCAGGGCATTATTGCGTCCAAGATCGCAGCCCACGCCGCCGACATTGCCAAAGGCATTCCGCACGCCCGCGATATCGACGATAAAATGGCCGATGCCCGCCGCGTTCTGGACTGGGATGCACAGTTTGCCTGTGCACTGGATCCGGAAACCGCCAAGTCCATCCGGGATGCCCGCCTGCCGGAAGATGACCACAGTGATACCTGCAGCATGTGCGGCAAGTTCTGTGCAGTCCGCAGTATGAACAAGGCACTGGCAGGTGAATACATCGATATTCTGTAACTTCTGATATCTTCGGGAGCGCTTTGCGCGTTCTTCCTCCGCCGTCCGGTTTTGCTCACCGGGCGGCTTTTTGGCACAACAAAGCGGCGGGCTGTTCCGGTTGGAACGACCCGCCGCTTCGTTTGAAGAAGAAGGAGAAAATGTCTTGCGGTTTATTCGATCACAGCGTCCACATAGGGAACGAGCACAGCCTGTGCGGGGCCGTAGCTGTGATACTTCATGCTGTAGCCGTACCAGCCGGAAAGGTCGCCTTCGCGCTTTGCGCCGCGGGCCAGCTGGACGTTGGTCAGGTTGGAGCTGTAGTGCAGCTCAATGGTATTGGTGCCTTCCACCAGATAATCCTTGATGTCCAGCACAGGGGTGATCAGGTTCAGGTCGCCGGTCTGGGTGCCGTTGATGGTCACAGTCATGCTCTCGGTCAGCTCACCAAAGTCGATGTAAGCACCGCTGGCACGGCCATCCCACTGGAACTGTGCCTGGTAGGTGGCCTGGCCGGACACGGAGCGGCCCACTTCCGGGATGTTGTCCCAGGTGGTCAGCGTGTCCAGATGCACGGAGATGGGCGTCTTTTCGGTCTGTACAGAGGTCTCGACGATGGTCTTGCCGAACAGCGTTTCGGTGCGGCGGTCACGGCCGGAACCTTCGGTCCAGCTCTCCACGGTCACATCCCAGCCGGTGATATCAGAAGCGTCCGGCACAGCGGCGGAAACCGTCACCTTGCGGCCATCGCTCAGGGCGACTTCCGTTTCGGTGGTCTCGGTCAGGCGGGCGACCAGCTCGCCGTTCTCCACGTGAGCAGCCACATTGCCGGAGACAACGTGCACCGGAGCGGTGATCTTCTTGAGGGCATACAGAGCCACATTGTTGTAGTCCAGATCCACGGTGAAATAGGTCTTGCCATCTTCCACGCGGTAGCTGCCCAGCTGGGTGGTTTTGCCGGTCCAGGCATCGATCTGGAACGGGACGTAGATGCCGTCTGCCACCAGTTCAGCGGTGCAGTGGTCGCCGTGGGTATCCTGCACTTCGCCGTTGGACCAGAAGCTCTGGTAGGTGCCATCGCAGTAGTTGTACACGTACAGATAGCGGTTGCCGTCTGCCTCGCGGCACTGGGTCAGCAGCTGGCGGTTGGCCTGGGCAAAGCCGACATACGGCTCCACACCGGCCGCCTGCAGGCAGCTGTATACATCATCGGCGGCAGCGGCCCGGCGGACACTGGCCTGAGCACGCAGCTCGTCGATCACAGCGCTCAACTCGGCATCGCGGCCATCGTTGTACGGGGTGCGCACAGCAGCGCCGTCCACGATGACGACCGGCATACCCTTCTTGGCCAGCTTGAGCACGGACTGGGCACCTTCCACCGGCAGCTGATCCTGCCACAGGACGAGGGCCTTGTAGCCGGCCTTTTCCAGTGTGTGGCTGACGCAGTTGTAGGAGACGCCGTCCGCCGTCAGGAAGGCGGGGCTGAAGTAATCGTAGGTGTAACCGTTGTCCTGCAGAACGGTGGAGGGGAACAGGGCCTCCTCATGATTCAGCAGCCAGTTGACGCCGCCGGAGTTGCCGCTGGTGGGCATACCCTGGTCATACTGGATGTAGAGCATACCGACATCTGTGCGGGAAACACCCTCGCGCAGCAGCTGCTGCACACGGCCCAGATGATCGTTGAACACATCGTAATCGACAGAAGAGGGCTCGCGGGTGCCGAAGTCGTAGAACATGGAACCCATGAAGCCGGAAACTTCATAGCCGGGCCACTTGGTGTTCTCGCCCGGGCCGAACTGCGAAGACCAGATGTGCCAGATGATGCGGCTGAAACCGGCAGAGTACAGGCTGTAGGCCTCCATCAGGTGCTGCTGCACGGTGTAGCCATACTGGTAACCGCCTACAGCGCCGGTCTCGGCGGAGGGCACCTTGTTCTGCAGTTTGGCACCGCCGGACCACAGGCGGTAGATATCCGGCTGGTTGTTCTGGTTCAGGTTCTCGGCTTCCGGATAATCCACGTCCATGATGGGCTCGGAGATCTCCAGGCGCTGGCCATAGGTGATCTGGGCGCGGGTCTTGATGCCATAGCTGTTCATCCATTTCTTGATGGGGCGCAGCATCCGCTCCACATACAGATCGTTCTGCACATCGTACAGGTCGTTCTGGATGCAGGTGCGCAGCAGGCCGTCGCTCATGTCATAAGTGCCGTAGCCGTTGTGCTTGAAGAACCACATCTCCGGCAGGCCAATGAACAGGTACAGATACGGGCGGATGTCGTAGCCCTTGCGGGTGCGGAACTGCTCCGCCATGTCGTCGCACCAGAAGGTGATGCCGTCCTCGGCGTTGATCTCCAGCGAGTCCATAAACAGCTGCACATCGCCCTTTTTGATCTTGGCATTGAGGGCAGGGTCGTTCAGGATGTGGGCCGACCAGTAGTCCTTCAGGGCATCCACACCGGCTTCATCAAAATAGTTGATGCAGTAGGAGGGGGCAATGGCCGGGTTGGAGGTCTGGTAAGCACCCTGCTGCCAGTAGTAGAACACATAGTAGGTGCCGTCTGCCGGGGCGGTCCAGTCCAGAGAGCGTTTGCCCTCGGCATCTGTGGTGATGTTGCCGCTCAGGTCAATGGCGACATCCGTGGCAAATACGGTAGGAGCGGTATCGCCTTCCACCTGCTTGTAGGCGTAGGCACCCACAAAGGCGGCCTTTTCCTTCACGACCTGAGTCTCGGTGATCTGCTGGCCCCAGGACATGTAGCTGACGGTCTTTTCCATCGGGATGAGGCCGGAGCGGCTCTGGCCGGCTTCCAGCGTTTCGTGGATCTCAAACACCACCTGGCTGGCAGCGGCGGAATCCGGGTCGAGGCCCGGGATGTTGGCGGTGGACCAGTTGGTGCCGGAAGTCAGCGAGACGGTCATGCCCAGGTCCAGCGCCTCGTTCATCACCAGACGCATGTCGTGGTCCCACTGGTCGGAGCCGTAGCCGTAATCCTTCTCGTCCACGGTGCCGTCGTTCTGCTCGCACAGCTCCAGGCCGCGGAAACCTGCATCGTACATGGCGTGCAGCTCTTCCAGCAGGGTCTTGTCGGTGTGAGCGCCTTCGGCCATCCACCAGCGGACCTCGGAGCGATCCTCAATGGAGGGCTTGGCGTAGCGGCTCTCGATGTCTGCGGCAAAGCCTGCAGTTCCGCCGTAGCGGGCGGTCAGGTGCGAGGCCGGGGTGCGGGTCGCTGCAAAGGAGGTCAGGCCGCCGGTCGTGGCTGCCAGGCCGGTGGCACCGGCTGCGCCGAGGCATTTCAAAAAGCTGCGGCGGCTGATGGCGTGTTTTTCCATAGTCATGTGAATCTTCCTTCCTTTCCTGCTTGGATGGACATCCGCTGCACAGAGGCTCGAACCGGATGTCCCGTGCTGATTGTACTGTACCATATCAGACGGATTTTGGAGCGGAAATTTCACAAATGGCATGTTTTTCGACACAAACGATTTTTCATATTGTTGAATTTGCTCAACATATGTGATTTGATTTTATGCAGAATGGAAAACAAGAACAAAAGATTAACAATTGATGTGCTGTATGAAGAATTGTTGCAGTTTTGTAAAGCTGGATCTTGAGTGCCCGGCTGCAGGGCATTTTAAAACCGTTGGGTGGGGTACAGCGTTCATGCAGCCCCACTGGTGCCACTTTCCACCGAGGCGCTGGACGCTCTGCACGACTACGAAAAACGCAAAAAACTGTAACGAAAAAAGGGGCTGTTGCAAAATGGTGCAACATGGATACTCTTAGTAATATTCAAAAATAATCGTTAAATCGAATAACGCAAAAAAGCAAGTGCATCACATCTCCATCAAAAATTTTTGGCTTTCGAGAAGAAGTGTTGCACTTGCTTTAATTTTAGAAAAACGCAGTCAAAATTATCTCGTTATATCGTTTGAAAATTGAGTGCTGTATTTTGCAACAGCCTCTTTTTGGTCGTATCCGTCAGTCCAGTGCGTTGATGGCGTCTACAGTTTTGTGGTACTGCTCTGCCACTTTGGCAAACTGCTCTTTGGTGCCTTCCAGGGTGCCTGCACGCAGCGTCTCGGTCAGTTCATAGACAGGTTCGTACAGATTGCTGAACCCCAGATTTTGGCACACGCCCTTCAAGGTGTGGGAAGCACGGAAGGCTTCCTTCACGTCGCCCTGCGCCAGTGTGGTCTCCAGATTGTGAAAACTGTCATCCTTGAGGAACAAAAGCACAAACTTGCGGATCATGGCCTCACTGTACAGGCGCTTGAGCACCTCGTCATAATCCGAGCCCATCTGTGCATAGCACTGTTGAATCGTCATTTTCCCTTGCCATGCCTTTCTTTTCCGTCCGTTTGTTCCGCAAACGGCGCGGAGCATTCAGTTGAACTTTAACAATATGTGTAATATACCATGGAGAAATCCGTTTTTCAATTGATGCAGAAAAAGTCTGCGCTTTGCACAGATTTTGTGAAAAGATTTCCGGCAAATTGCATGGAAGCTTGTCGAAAAACCAACGCCTGACCGCCTGTTTGATAGACGAAGGTGGGATTATGTGAGCCGCGCATTTTAAAAGGAACACGAGTTGCGGCTCCCTGCGTCTGCTTCGTGCCTTGGACGGCACTCGCATCCTGCAGGCCGCGGCCCCAACAGCTCCTCCCTGTACCCGCCGCTGGCGGTGGCCGTCGCCGTTGCACTGGGCTGTTTTTGTCCCGTCTTCAGCAACGTCGCCGCAGCTGCCCGGATCTACCCGCTATGCCGTTTAAAATGTTTTTATAAAACAGAAACTCCAGTACCCGGTTCGGATACTGGAGTTCTTGGTGGGCGCGGGTGGATTCGAACAAGTCACACTTCCGCACACTGGTGCACAAGATTTCAAAATCTATAGGAGTCAAGCCACTTTTCGAGACTTCTCTCCGCACGCAAAATCAAGCGCACGCACGGTCGTGCGGATTGAAGTGGGTTGCAAAGTGGGTTATTTTTCGCCGCCGGGCGCATACTCTGCCAGCGTAGTGGAGACGGCCAGTGCTGCCGCATCGGCGCGGCCTGTGACGGCGTGGCTGTACCAACCGTAGGTGTCCATGCTCTTGCTGTGCCCGACGATCCGGCGCAGCTCTGCCGGGGATACAGCATCCTCAATCACGCTCACAAAGGTATGCCGCAGCTCATACAGGCTGACGGGCGGGTCGATGCCATTGCAGCACTGATAAGATTTCCAATAGTTGTATAGACTCTGCTGATTTTTCAGCAGGAAAACCGGGTCATCGTCCCGGAGGAGACCTTCTTCCAGGGTGCGCTGTTGGAGCTGTGCTTTCAGCTCTGCCACGGCCAGCGGGTGCAGCACCACGGTCCGGATCGCGTTCTCGTTCTTGCCGGTGGTCTCCTCGTTCTGGCGGTTGATAGCCCGGCGGAGATGCAGCCGGTTGCCTTCCACGTCACCTACGCGCAGCCCCAGCAATTCTCCGGGGCGCAGACCGGTCATGACAGCAAACCTGTATGCGTGAATATTTTCATCCGGAACCACTTTTCCACGAACTACACGGGTATCAGTGGAAAGAAGTATCCGCAGGGCGTCCGGCTGCAAAATCTTCTTGCCTTTGTTGCGGGCACCCTTTGGCACGGCAAGGCCCTCGTCCTCGGGACGCAGGGTCGTATATTTGTGTTGACGGCACCATTTGACAAAGGCCACCTCCACGCCTCGGATGCCCTGCAGCGTCTTGCGGGACAGGTTGCCGCAGCTCCTTCGCTTGCTGTCCGGGTTCAAGCATCCTTCCTTATACGAGCGGTTCAGGACATCCTGCAGCATTCCGGTGCTTAAATCGCCAATCCGGCGCGGGCCGATGACCGGCAGGATGTAGTTCCGTCCAAACTTCTCCACCTGGTCGATGTAGCTGCTGCCAGCGGTGGCGTTGACGGAGATCGTAAACTCCGCCCACACATCTGCACAGCGCCTTGTGGTGCTGACGATACCCTCATCCAGCCAGGCGTCTGCTTTGGCGTTTGCTTCCCGCTGGCCGGTGCGGCCCGGCTTTGTGCTGGTGAAAGTCCGGCGCACGCCATCCTTCTGCACTTTTATCTGCCAGCGCTGCTGATTGGGCAGCCAAGACGCTGTATTCGTTCGTTTTCCCATAAAAATAAACCTCCTTTGGGCGCACTTTGACAAGCCCGTCCAAAAGAGGTATAATCGCATTGTCTAGGTGTGCGATACCCTCTTTTGGGTGAGCCGCTTGTCTTACTCTCTCGGCGTTGGCGCGCTGGGGGAGTTTTTTATTTTAGTTGTTTGTGCGGTAGATAACTTCCAAGCCCTGATCCGGATGATAGGACCAAGTAACGGTTACATGGTCGAAAACTTCCTTTTGGCGACCATCAAGGGCACGAGTGTTTATCATTTCTTTGTAAAGCCAGTCCGGCAAACCGAGAACCTTATTGGTCAATTTCACATGGTTCAGCCCGGTTTCATTGTAGATAATGGAGCCGCCCTTTATGTCGAGGGGGTTATTATCAATCGTCATATAAGAACCATCGTCCGCAACAGAAACTGTCATATCATCATACAGATCATAGAACAGTTTGAGATCTGGGGTCGTTCCCTTCTGATAGAGCGCCGGGGCCAAAGTGTCATCGATATCAGTCACCTTTTCCTTTCCGTCTTCATTGGTAACGGTCCAAATCACAAAAATAACGGGAGAACCATCACCTGCAATCGACTGCACCGATCCTTTGAGCGCAACGTCCTGATCGTTGAAGACTGCTTTGAAATATTCATATAGGCTTTCTTTTACGGCAGCGTACACGCGCTGGCCGTCCTCAACAACCGAAAAACATTTAAAATCGGTTTTTCCTGCGGTGTAGGTATAGTAGTATCCGAAATCTGTATGTCCGGAAAAACTCACATAGTCTCCAAGTTTGTACTGCGTACCATCCGCAGCGAATGCAGGCATCACTGCCGCAAGGCATAGCACCACAGTCAGCAGTAGAGCGACGACTTTCTTTTTCATGATAAAAACCTCCTTTTATTCAAAACTGCAACCTGTTTGCAGCTTTTCCAGCATTTTGCCCCTTGTCAAATACAATCAGTAGTTGTATAATACTGGTGAAAAATACAACTTCAAGGAGACAAAGATGGAAAATCAAAGCTACATTGACGCAATCATCCGATTGCTGCAGCGTGCAGATTTACGCAAGCTGCGGCTTGTGTGGGTGTACGCCCGCCATCTGATCGGCTGACTGCGCCGCACCGAGGGAGACCCTTTACGGGGTCTCCTCTTTTTTTTGCGTCAATTTTTCCGCAACCTTCTCCAACGCGGCCCATTCTTCCGGTTTCAGGTCGGCCAGCATCTCGATGAAGCGCTTTTTAAAGGAATCTTCATCGTCCTGGGTCAGGTCTGCGATAAAGGCAGTGATCTTTTCGTCTTGGGTCTCCTTTATAAACATCTCACCCTCGCCCGTGCGCAGCCATTCTTCACGCACGCCGAACTCTCGGCAAATGTCGCCGATTGTGCGGTCGCTGGGGGCTTTTGCTCCAGAACAAAGTTCCGACGCGAATGGTTGCGAGATGTGCAGTCTGTTTGCAAAATCGACTTTTCTTAATCCGAGTTCTTCAATGATTTTCTTTATACGCTCGTTCATTTGTGTCACCTCCTTCGTTTGCATTGTATCACGCCGTGCAATCCGTGTCAAGGAAAAAATTTAGCTCAGCTAATGTTTTTACGCTTGACATTATAGCTTAGCTATGCTATGATATAGCCAAGCTAAGCATCACTTAGCAAAGCAATCTTTCTCCTCCATTGAGAGGAGTGAATTGAAACAACACAGAGGTATACATCATGAAGAAGCTGAACATCACTTACGACACCATGGAAATCGAGGACGGCGAGAAGATCATCGGCGAGACCTGCTACACAGTTGAGATTGGCGACGACAAGGTGGCTGACCGGCTGCTGGATCACGGCACGTCCGGTGTTGCTGTGGGCATCATCGAGAAGATGCTGACGGCGCGGGAAATCCTGATGGGGCGTCACTACCTGCCCGGCAGCATCAAGCATTACGAGCTGGTGGAGGACTGAATCATGCGCATCGAGATTAGATATCAGGGCGAAGATGGCAAAATTCGTTTTTGCTACACAGAGAGCTGGGGAACGACCGAAGAAGATTGTTTTATCGAAGCGATGAAAAACTTTCGGTGCTCCTACGCTGGCAAGAACAAAATCCTCGGACTCAAAGATGTGACCGTTGGAGCGGAACGCGACTGGAATAAGTAACCCCACCTGATGATGACCTCCGGCAAAGGTCGAAACGCCCTTCTGGGCGTCGTGGGAGCCACTCACAGAAAGGAGGTGTGACTGATGCAGAACATCGCTCTTGTTCTCGCCATCCTGTCCATTATTTTGAACATCGTGTACCTGAGCAATCATCACTAATTAAAGGAGGACTCATTCTTATGAACAACATTCAGATTTTCAGCAAGGACATCATTCCCGTGTACACCACGGACGAAGGCAGCAAGGTCGTCATGGGTCGGGAACTGCACGAGAAGCTGGGCATTGTCGAGCGATATTCCAAATGGTTTACCCGCATGACTGATTACGGTTTCGCAGAAGGTGAGGACTACACCCCGTACCAAATGGTACACCCCCAGAACAAACAGAGCATCGACGACCACATCATGACGCTGGACATGGCCAAGCACATCGCGATGATCCAGCGCACCCCGCAGGGCATGGCCATCCGTCAGAAGCTCATTGAGCTGGAAAAGGAGACCTCGCAGCCGCTCATGCCCACCTCGAAGGAGCTGCAGGCCATCTTCATGCTGGATAACCGCTCTATGCAGCACGAGCAGCGCATCACCGCACTGGAAAGCACTATGACGGTGGACTACAACCAGCAGCGCGTCCTGCGCAAAGCCATCGGCAAGTCCGTAATCAGCGCACTGGGCGGCAAGGATGCCCCGGCATGCCTGGACAAGTCCACCCGTGACAAGGTCTACAGCGAGTGCAACCGCGACGTATGGGCCTGGTTCCGCGTCAACAGTGTGGGCAACATCCCCCGCAAGCGCTTTGACGAGGCCGTGGAGTACATCCAGCGCTGGAAGCCCAGCACCAACACCGTAATGATGATCCGGCAGGCCAACGGTCAGCTCAGCATGTTTGACCGCTGCGCTGCAGTGTAAAGAAAGGAGCTTTCAGTATGGCACGCAACAAAAAGAGCATTCTTACCCCCGAGCGGTACGGCCTGGAGCAGAAGGACGTGGACCGCGTGGTCCATATCCACGATATGTGCAAAGACATGGATGATGCCGCCTTCGACGACCTGTGCACCGCCGCCTGGGCCATCAAGCTGGTGCGCAGCTGTGAGAAGATCGGCAACAAGCGCCCGGCAGTGTAAGGAGGCCCACCATGTTTGAAATCCTGTTTTACCGCGCACAGGCGCTGTGTTACCGGGCCTGCGCGTGCTTCTGGCGGGGCGTCACGGCCCTGCTGGAACGGCTTGAAAGGAGGCACAGCTCATGAGGAAGCCGTACTTGAAGCTGCGCCGCCTGGCAGAAGACCAGGGCCTAGAACAGCAGGACCTTGTGGCCCTGACTGGTATCAAAGAACGCACCATGAGCAAGCGCCTGAACACACCAGAAGAGAGCGGCAGCTGCTGGCTGCCCAGAGAAATCACCGCACTCTGCAAGGTGTTGCACATCCCGCAGGAGCAAATCGGGGAGTATTTCTTCCCCACCGTTGAGAAAGGAGAATCCGCATGACAAGGACACTCATTGGCCCGTATGTGTGGGCGCAGGCTGCCACCGGCTGCGACTACATCGCGCCACTTTACAAGGAACGCTGGTTCCGGTGCAAGGATGATGGCCCCTCTGGGGTCTGGGTTCTCGGTGCCGTCCTCGGCTGCATGTTCCGTGATGCAGAGCGTGTGGAGGTGTTTGACGAAGACGAATGGCATCCCGTCGTTGGATGGGACCCGGATGACTGCAGACCCGCAGAAGATTGTTTTCAGGAGGTAGGAGCATGAAGAAGCTGAACACCATTACCCTCGCCGCTCTGGGCGTCGGGATCATCGTGCTGGTTGGTAAGGCAATCGGCCTTGCCGAGGCCGGTATCACCATCGCACTGGTGAACTTTGGCGGCCTGC
>ERZ808240.1583-NODE-1583-length-27594-cov-7.363049_pt1 | contig 27594 bp, 30 predicted proteins | sample MGYA00521084_ERZ808240 | MGnify/ENA primary metagenome ERZ808240 (study PRJEB31516, sample SAMN03275571) | gut metagenome | biome: mammalia-associated habitat; material: feces | host: Papio cynocephalus | place: Kenya | collected 2012-08-06 ... | reverse complement strand
AAAAGGCTAGCCCACAGGCTAGCCAACCGATGATTTATTCATCGGTTTTGTTCTTGTTCTACAGAACGGTATAGAGCTTGATTCCGGAAAGCGGCTGAGCTTTATCGACCTGGACTAGTTCGCTATTCTTGAATGTCGGGGAAAAGTATCCGACATACATTCCGGAAAACCAGTTGAAGTTCGGCATGTAGGTTATGACGACTGCTTTGCCTAGATCGTAGAGCTCGATATCATCCAGGATGTTGTGGGTGTAGTTGGAGACAAAGTCGAAGATGGGATCGTACTTCTCGTTGTAGGGAATCGGATTGCCTGATTTGTCTTTGACTTCCTTCTTGATGAGAGTGTATTTGCTCATGTTTTCGACGTTGAAGCATTCGCTGAGGTCGATATAGTAGTTTTCATAGTGATCAGAGGTAAAGGGTGTGTCTGTGTCCATGCGCTGCATCTTTGTTGAAATATAACAGTAGTTCGTCTTTTCATTGTCCTTCTTGTCTTTATCTTGATAAGATAGGGCAAGGAAACTGGATTTGTTTATGTCGAACGAATTTTTCTTTTCGCTGATTTTCGATTCAATCAGAGTTGATATTACAAGCCTTCCAATGGTTGCACCTACGATTAGGATGGGAACCGCAAGGATTATCAGGACTATTTTTGTGGTTTTTTTCATGTTTATTTATGGCCTTTGGCTGAGATGTAAAATATTAAATATTATCGCTTGTGTAAATTCTTTCCTATATTCTACAGAACGGTATAGAGCTTGATTCCGGAAAGCGGCTGAGCTTTATCGACCTGGACTAGTTCGCTATTCTTGAATGTCGGGGAAAAGTATCCGACATACATTCCGGAAAACCAGTTGAAGTTCGGCATGTAGGTTATGACGACTGCTTTGCCTAGATCGTAGAGCTCGATATCATCCAGGATGTTGTGGGTGTAGTTGGAGACAAAGTCGAAGATGGGATCGTACTTCTCGTTGTAGGGAATCGGATTGCCTGATTTGTCTTTGACTTCCTTCTTGATGAGAGTGTATTTGCTCATGTTTTCGACGTTGAAGCATTCGCTGAGGTCGATATAGTAGTTCTCATAGTGATCGGAGACGAAGGGGTCATCGGTATTCATGTACTGCATCTTTGTGGATATATAGCGGTTGTTTGGCTTTTCGTTCCCGTTTTTGTCTTTTTTTAGATAGGATAAAGCTAGGAAACCGGATTGGTTGATATCGAGGGTGTTGTTTTTTCTATCGATGGCGCTGGCTATTGCATCTGCTCCAAAAACACTTCCAATGACTGCTCCAATGGCTAGGACGGTGATGGATAATGTTAATGTGACTCTTTTTATGATTTTTTTCATTTTTTGTTTGTTTTTATTACCATATTACCATGGTTTCACTTGATTTATTCGGGTCTGAAATGATTTCCCATAATTTCTTTGATGAGTAGCAAACGTTTGAATTGGCAGGAATGTATTTAAAATCGGCACTTATTTTTTCTTTCGATAAGGTTCTTGTCAGCAATTCTGCGGATAATTTCATCCCTAAATTATGGAAGAGAGCGATAGCAGCTATGACATCACTATAGTATCCAGTTAAGATTGGATTTAGCATTATTTGTGTAGATGGTTTTTCGGGATTGATGATTGGTGGAACAAAGGTGTTGTTCAAGCATTGTTGATAGCTTTTTGCTGCTAGATTGGTGTTTGCTATTAAATCATTGATTTGAGTACTGCTAATGTCGGTTGTTAAAGACAAATCTTCGAATTCTGATTTTTGAAGATCTAATTCATCGAAAACGTTGAAACTTGTTCCATCTTCCAATGTGACGTTTTCGTTTTTGTCTGAATTGAAATATGGGGTATAAAGCGTTGCTTCGTTTGCATTTTTCACGGCTTTTGGTGATACGAGTACTTGTTGAGCCGAATTGCTGTTTTCAGGTATAAGAAGAATGGATATTAGTGGTAAATAAAATGATTTTTTCATATTTTTGTGCTCCATTTTTCTATTGAAATTATTATAGAAAAGTTTTATTCTTTGGTAAAGTACGATTCAAGGGAGAATGTGCTTGCTTCTCTTATTGGAATGGAGGAATATCTATGAATGATACAAGCTTGAATCGAATGATGGAATATTCTTTCGATAGGATAAACAGGAAACCGGATTCGAAATTGACGGTAACGGAAATCTGTTTGGATCTACACATCAGTAGATCGACTTTTTATGAGTGCTTCGACAATATCCAGGGGCTTTATGATTCTTTGTTTGATTCTTTGGTAGAGGAAGCAAAAAAGACCTTGTTGTTTGGCGTGGATTTTTCTTCCAGTAATCTAAGAAACAAGGTGGAACTTTTTGTTCGTTCTCTTTTGACTTTTTTGGGAGAACATAGAAATCATTCTCGGGCTTTATTTATGTTTTACGGGGAAATGTATCCGTTGAAAATCAAAAAAATATGTTCTGACTTTTTTGATTTTGATCCGACAAGTGAGGCTTATTTTGCCTATCGGTTTCTTCTCGGCGGTTTTTCCTATGTGATTGGTTCATGGATCATGGAGGGCGGGATGAGGAACAGACAAGGCTGTGAAAAGGAACTTAGTGATCAGCTCTATTTGTTTTTGAAGGATTATGGTATTCCTGAAAAGAAGAAATAACCAATGTTTTGCTTGTCCGTTTGTTTTCTTACTTCTGAAATTGTTTGTTATTTGATTGCTTTTTTTAGGCATTCGATTGCTTTTTCGTATTTCTGATCTAGTATTGAGTATTTGTTTGTTTTGATCCAATCTACTCTTTCTTTGTGGTATGGGTATTCCAGAAAGCGCGCGGTTCTTGTGCGGTTGACGTTTGACCAATCGGAGAACCCTTCTTTTTTGATGTGGGAATCGTAGGTGCAATTTACAAAGACGTTCTTGGAATAGTCTCTCCATGGACGGGCTAGGTAGGTGGAATTGTCTTCGACGTCTTTTCCTTTTTGGAACTTGCACTCGTAGAAGAGGAATCCGAAGTCGTCTTTCAAGGAGTGGGCACCGGCAACGACATAGGTTTCTTTTCTTTTGTCGTAGACTGTCTTTAGTTCACATCGATCAAAGACTGCCTTTCCTGCTCCGAAGATGAAGTCGACGGTTCCTTCGATCTGGCAGTTGTGGAAATAGTTTGTGGTGTTTCCTTCATGGTATCGTTCTTCTTCGCTCAGGAAATCGATGTAGCGTGTGGATAAATCATCGGGAAGAGGTCCGACAAAGAGGGTGTCCTGGGTGGATTTGAACGTACAGTTCAGGAAGAGGTTGTTGTCTCCATAGATGCCGAGTGCGACTTCCTGGCCTTTGGTTTCGGGGTTTCCGGACCGGTTTTCGATGATGAGGTTTTCGAAGATGTTGTTGTTTCCGGTTATCTTCAGCGCTGCTGTTTTCCAGGTGGTGAGGTCGTTTCCGTTTTTGTCTTTTTGGTTGGCATAGAGGTAGGATATCAGGCTTTTTCCTTTGCTGATGATGTAGAAGTGGGAGTAGGGGAAGATTAGGTTTCCTTGTTCCTCTTCCTGGTTTTCGATATAGATGGTATATGGTTTATCTTTTTCTTCTTTTCTGAGTGATTCTGCTTTTTGGATGAGTTCTTTGTGGCTTTTTACGTGGTATTCTTCACTGTTCTGGAATTCTTTTCTTGAAATCATGGTTCACCTCTTGGCTTTTCGGTATTATTATAAGAAGGTAAGAGAGGAAAATGAAATATGGGTTTGAATCTTGGTGTGAGGGCACATGATCTTTGCTCTGATGGTACGGTAGATGAGTTGGTTTCTTCTGTTTCTTCTTTCGGGTTTTCCAATATTCAGTTGGTTTTCAAAAAGTCATTCCGGGATTTTTCCTATGAACCTGGGTTTGTTTCGGAGGTAGTTTCGAAACTGGGATCTAAGGATATTTCCGTTGCGATGTTGGGGGCTTATTTCAATCCGGTTCATTCCAAAAGGAGTGTGGTGGAGGACGGAATTTTGAATTTCAAAAAGAATCTTGAGCTTTCTCATGCTTTCCCGTCTCTTCCTTATGTGGGTAGTGAGACGGGCTCCTACAATGATTCTCCTTGGATCTATGTTCCCCGGAATCAGACGGAAGAGGGGTATCAACAGACGAAGAAGGTATTCATGGATTTGAAGGATTATGCAGAGAGTATTTCTTCTCGGATGGCTATTGAGTCGGCCTGGGGACATGTGATCTATTCGTATCAGCAGCAGGCCAGACTTCTTCAGGAACTGAATTCGGACTGTGTGTTTGCGACCGTGGATCTGTTCAATCTTCTGTATGAGGGGAACTTCGAGAAGAGGAACGAGATTTTCGAGGGTGCTCTTTCGACTTTGGGGGATAAGGTCAGAATCATCCATATCAAGGATGGGGATATTGTAAATGGAAAGCTTGTTCAGCTTGCTCCAGGCGAGGGTAAGTTCGATTATCCGTTCATGATTGACTGCGTGAGGAAGTATGCAAGTAATGCGACTTTGATCTTCGAGGGTGTGAAGAAGGATAAGATGGAGTCTTCTCTTAAGCTGATGCACGGCCTTTTGAAATAACGGAAAAGTCACAGCATATTCGAGGATGAAGCATTGTGTTTGACCGATGATATAAAACGTTATGCTTTCAATGACGCTATCGGTACTACATAGACACCATCTTTCCGTTTGTATGCGGCATTGGTAAGTCAGCAGATTACACATAATGATGTTGCTGGTTTTCCGCCTTCACTTTCGATTATGTGATTTATTTTGAAGAGATTTGAGGCGGCTTGATCGATTTGGTTGGCATCAAGCTTGATTTCGATTCCACACCAGTTTCCGTCTTCTAGTTCGATGACGGCATCCATCTCGTTGTTCTTATAGTCCTGATAGTGATATAGATTGGCGTTGAAGCATTCAAATAGGTGTACAGATCTCTTTCTACTAGGGATTCGAAAAGGAATCCGAACATTTCGAGGTCGTTCATCAGTTTTTCTTTGATATCTTTTTTCAGTGTGGTGTTTGTTACTGTCGTTGCCTCGTTTCTGGCCAAGGATTTCAATAGCAATTCGATTTTGTGTTCATCTCTTCTGATGTCATCGACTTTATAGATATCTTCCTGGATGATTGATTTTACGTATTCTTTGGCTATCAGCATGGCTTGCTCGACTGTCATATCTCCGATAGCCGGCCATCCACCGATCAGAACCAAATCAATGAGATGTTTTAAATCGATTTCGCCGGTAAGACAATCAGGTGCTTTGCCTTTGCAGATATCCTCCAATGAGATTTTTCCGTCGGATGCTTTTGATTCATATAGAGTCATCGGTCTCATTTTGAGTCTGGCAATTCTTCCTGTTCCGGAATAGATGTATCGGTTCTTGTTGATCGTAGCAGAACCGGTGAGGATGAATTGACCTTTTGTCGGAAGGGAGTCGACTTTTCCTCGTACGGCATCCCATAAGGAAGGGACTTCCGGCCATTCGTCAATCAAACGGGGCAATCTCCTTGTAAAGCAAGATCCGGATTCATTTCTGCAATTCTTCGATTGTTGAAGTTTCTGTTTGGCAAGGATAGGAGAAATTCGCTGTTAGAATGATAGAGGCTTGTCCATGTTTTTCCGCACCATTTTGGGCCTTCGATCAATATTGCTCCAAAAGTACTTAGATACAAATCAATCTTCTTATCGGTTAGTCTTTCTTTATAGTTCTTGATTTCCATTTGAGTGTCCTGTTTTTGATTCATTATTTCACAATCCGAAGGATTTCTACTTTTCATTCCGAAGGATTTTTGACTGAGGAAGGGATTTGCATGTTTTATTAGTGATATGGATGGATTGGAAAGCACTTGTATTTATAGGGAAGTAGAGAAATCGGATTTCATTACGAATAGGGGCAATGTCTTTTTGGTAGCGTTTCCTTATAAGGTATATTACTTGTTACTTTATTCGTGTGGCTAGTGTAAGAAATGCAATGTTTTATTGATTGCATTTCGTTTCTTGTATACAAGTTTTTGTGATGCGACTTTATTTCAGATGATTTAGTAGTTTAAAATTCGTATTTTTTGGCATTAAATTTGGATTCTTGAAAGAAAATTGTGAAAAATAACGATAAATAATGTGTTTTTTTGGATTATTATTTGTCTTTTTTTGGTCTGATTTTGTTTCTTTTTCATCCGGAATATGTTTGGTTTTTGAATCACTTTTGGCTCAAACTTGTATACAACAAAATTCTTTGTCAAGAAAAACATGAATTTTTTTATTTTGAAATTTTCCCATAGTTATCGATATTTTTGCAATCCTTGTATACAAGAATCGATTCTTAGCTTTGATTCAGTGATACAATTTGTGTAAGCGATTACAGCTGTAATGGCTTGATAGGAGTGAAATGAGCAAGCAAAAATTCAGATTCATCGATCTTATGATTCTTACGGTTATTGCGACAGCAATCGAGGTTGTCTCGGTGGTTGCGTTCAATGCCGTGAATGTCCAGGTCGGAACTTATCGTCTGGGCCAGGCTCTTAGCTTGTCCTTGGCCTGTCTTATCGGAATGATAGCGGTGTTTCGATGGAACGGATACGGGCTTTGTGTGGGGGTGATTGCCGGAGTCGGTTCTCTTCTTGCCCGGATGTTCTGTTCTCAGCAGTTGAGTATCCAGATGTGGCTTTCTTCTTCGCTCAGTTATCTTGGCCTTGTGTCTTGTCTCTTATTTATCCATAAAAGAGACAAAAAGAAGATGGCTAAGGATAAGGGAATGATGGTTCTTTACTTCTTCATCGGATTCTTCTCCTATGAACTGCTTCGGGTTCTTCTTCTCATCGGTTCGGAGAATTACTTCGCATTGATCGGAAATGTCCTGTCGTTCGAGATCGTGAATCTACTTCTGTCTTTTGTCATTTATCTGATTGCTTTGAGACAGGATGGTCTTGTCGTCGATATGAATCTCTATCTTCTTGAGATGCAGGACATCCGGAATCGGGTGAAGAGAAGAGAGGATATCTGTGTGGAGGAACTCTGCGAGCAGGGGCAGATCAATGAAGCTGCTTTGCTAGATGGAGGTACCTTGTCGACGGAGGACCTTAAGGACCTTGAGGACAACCGTCGTAGGATAGAAGGTAAGTCGACATTCTTCGATGAGGAGAATAAGGCTGTTGAAAAATACAGAAAGAAAAGGGAGGAGCTGAAAAATGGGAAACTCTAGAGCATTGCCGAAAGCGACCGAAGAAGAAATCCAGTCCATGGAACGTGGCTTCTGGAAAAGAAGAATCCACGATATCCTGGTTGATTGGAGACTTTATGTTCTTTTCTTCCCATTGTTCTTCTTCCTTGTGGCTTGGAAATACTTTCCGATTGCTTCCATGATCGTCTCCTTCAAGTATCTGGAAATAGACAGCAGTTTCGGAGGCGGAACCTTTACTTCCGATTTCATCGGATTCGATTCGTTCCTTTATCTGTTCAATACGCCGGACTTCTGGAGGGCATTCAGAAATACGTTCCTTGTTTCCTTCTATGGTCTTTGCTTCGGATTCCCGTTCCCGATCATCCTGGCCTTGTTCTTCTCGGAAATCCGCGTCAAGTGGTATCGAGGGGTTCTTCAGGTCATGACGTATCTTCCGAAATTCATCTCCTTGGTCGTCATGACGACTTTGATCGGTATGCTTCTTCAGCCGACGAACTCCTATTCTCAGGGTGGGCCTCTTGCCAAGATCTTCGAGAGCATGGGAGCGGAGAAGCTTCTGTTCAATCCTAAGGCGTTCCGTTCGATCTTCACGGTTTCCGGAATCTGGACCGACGCCGGTTATGGTTCCATTGTCTATTTTGCTGCCATTCTTGGTATTTCTCCGACGAACTATGAGGCGGCAAGAATCGACGGAGCCAACAAGATGCAGCAGGTTAAATATGTGACGTTCCCTGGTATGGCACCGACTCTTGTCATCATGCTGATTCTGAAGATGGGGCAGCTTCTTACGGTCGGATACGAGAAAATCTATCTTCTCCAGCAGCAGGGCGTCAGTTATGTTACTTCCGAGACGGTTTCTACTTACGTCATCAATACGATTATGACCAACGCGAACAAGAACCAGGGTATTGGCGCAGCGGCAGACATGTTCAACTCGCTGCTTTCCATGCTTCTTGTCATCGGTTCCAACAAGATTTCGAAGAAGGTTTCTTCGACTTCTCTCTTCTAGGAGGTGAAAATGTCAAATGAATCTTCTGTGAGAATCCTCAAGAGGGCTCCGAAAGGGAAAACCGGCGGAGCCAAGCTGGATTCCTCTGAAATTGTCTTCAAGATCATCGCCTATCTGTTTGTTTCGATCTTTGCCCTTCTTTGTCTTTATCCTCTGATTTTTGCCTTCTCTTCTGCCTTGTCTTCGGGGAGCGCCGTTCTCGATGGTAAGGTCTACTTGTTCCCTGTCGGTGTCCAATGGAAGGCATTCGAAGCCGTCATTGAGAACAAGACGTTCTGGAATTCCTACTGCAATACGCTGTTTGTCACTTTGTATGGTACGGTCTACTGCATGGGGCTTTCGATATTGGGCGCCTATGCCCTCAGCAAGAAGAGACTTGTCGGTCATAAGCTTTTCAACTTTCTTCTGATCTTCACCATGTGGTTCTCTGCCGGTGTCATTCCGATGCATCTGAACTATCAGTCGACCGGAAACATTCTTCAGTCGATGGGAATCTCCGATCAAAAATGGTTGATTGTCATCGCCATGGGTATGTCAGCCTTCAATGTCATTTTGTTACGTAATGCCTTCGAAAGTGTTCCGAAGGAAATCGAGGAAGCGGCGACGGTCGATGGTGCCAACGACTTCCAGATTATGTCCAAGATTTATGTTCCAATGAGCAAAGCGACTGTTGCTACGGTCGGTCTGTTCTATGGTATCTCGAGATGGAACGGCTACTTCTGGGCAGCCAAGGAAGTTTCCAGCGAGGTGGACTTCCCGCTTCAGGTCGTCATTCAGACGCAGATCAAGCAGATGGAGGACCAGCTCAGCGAGTTCGGTTCCAATGCCTTGCTTGGTAATGGTTATGCGACTCAGTCTTATATCTACGCCATGATCATTTTCGCCATCGTTCCGATTCTTATCATCTATCCGTTTATTCAAAAGTACTTCGCTGCCGGTGTCAATGTCGGCGGTGTGAAGGAATAGTCGATTCGGGAAGAGTCTTGAAGGTTATGTATGGATTTGATTCTAAGGAGGAAAATGAAATGAAATCCAAAAAGTTTTTGATGAGTTTGTTGTCTGTTGTTGCCATCAGCGGTCTTGCCAGCTGTGCTCCGACAAGTACGAAGAAGTCCGATACCGGTGCTACAAGCACTACCGGAAAGCAGTCTACGACTGGTTCTGTGACTCCGGAACCGGAGCCGGCCAAGAAGACCGAGCTTGTCATGTCCGTCTACTATGACAACAAGGACCGTCATATGAAGTTTGTCGGAGGTGCTGCCGCCAAGCTTCCTTATACTTCGCCTGACGGAACCACCTACAAAGCCGGAGACTGGAAGCCGGTCTGGAAGCAGCTTCAGAAGGATCTGAAGTTCACCATCGATGATGTTTCTCCTAGCCAGGATGATTCCATCAAGAACTTCTTTGCCAAGACTTTGGTTGCCAGCGGTTTCAAGATCGACAATAAGCTTGTCAACATCGCTCAGGGTAATTCCGATCAGATCATGACCGAAGGTTCTTCTTCCAAGGGAACCATCCTCGATCTTTCCAAGTATCTTGACCGTATGCCTGATTTCAAGAAGTTCCTCAACGACAATCCGGCAGTCAAGAAGATCATCTCTTCTTCCGACGGAAAGATCTTCTATGCTCCTTACTTCGATGGTTTCGATGATATCGAACGTATGCTCATGGTCAGACAGGATTGGGTCGAAAAGCTTCTTGACGGTGATCTTCCTTCTGATTTGGATGAGGAAGTAACCTTAGACAAGAACTATACTCCGTTCTATACTACCGACATCAATTCCGATGTTTCCGTCCTCAATGCCGAGCAGAGTGCTAAGACGACAATCAAGAAGCATATTGCTGCAAACAAGAACATCATTGCCCAGATGAATGCTGCTACCACTTTGAACGGAAAGACTGCGGTCAAGATGCTCAGAGATTATATCGATGAAGTCTATGGAACGACCTATGGAAAGAAGAGAAGCGAACTCTTCTGTGGCGGAAGAGCTGTCTATGATGTCGATGAACTGATTGCTCTCTTCAAGTGCGTCAAAGCAAATCCTGCCTTCCTTACCGGAAATGCTGCTACCAAGATGGTTGCCCTCTTCCCGAGAGCCAAGACCAGCGACCGTACCACTGATCTTTATCGTTTCCTTCAGTTCTTCGGACTGAGAGGCGTCGAGAGCAGAAACCAGTGGATGTTCGTCAACAAGGATGGAAAACTTGAGGATGTCCGTGGAACCACGCAGTTCAGAGACGGTCTTGAGAAACTCCATCAGATGTATCAGGACGGTCTTATCATGACCGACTTCACTACGGCCCAGATCAACAGCAAGGATGATTACAGAGGACCGATGTTCTCCGGAAGCTATGGCGAGAACAGCTATGCAGGTTTTGCTACTTATGACTACAACCAGACCACTACCATCTACAATGATTCTACCAAGGACAAGAACGCTTTGATTGCTTCTTTGCTTCCTGCGGTTGCCGACTATGATGATGGCGTGAACGGAAACTTCATCCACTACACCGAATCCTGGAGAAGCGTCAAGCCGCAGGGTTGGTTCATTACCAGCGAGACTGCCAAGGATGAGGCCAAGCTTTCCAAGTGCCTTGAACTCTTCAACTATCTCTATTCCGAAAAGGGCAACAGAGTCATGTCCTATGGTCCGGATGAATATCTTGCCAAGGACAAGGACGGCAAGGTCCAGACCATGGATTATCAGGGTAAGCAGGTTGCCAAGCTTTCCGACGATACGCTTCAGCAGATGAAGACTCTTACCGGCGGAAACTACACCAACTATTATCGTTATTATCTTGGCGGAACCTTCCCGGTCGGATATGTCAAGGAACAGGGTATGGAATACCAGACTGTCGTTACCAAGGCAAAACCGTCTCTTGATACCATCAACAAGGCTATCCAGTATGGTGTCCTTGAGCATCTCAACCACAAGTCCGACAATGCTTCCAAGATGCAGGATATCGTTCCTACTACCCTTCCGTTCACCGAAGCGGAGAACACCGCCCTTTCGACCAATTTCGATGATCTGAATACTGCATTCACTTCTGATAAGAAGAAGGTCATGTACATTTCCGAAATTGTCATCAATGGTTTCGGAACTTACAACAACTTCGATCTTTCCAAGGATAACTACTGCAACACCATCAACACTACGATGAAGCTTACTCAGTTCACCAAATACTATAACGACGCCTATACGAGATATCTTGCTCTCTAATTCCATTTGATTTGTCTGTCAGAGGCGGAATGTTCCGCCTCTGACTCTTTCTAAAAATCCACGGAGGGATAATATGAAAAAGGTCACTTCACTGTTTCAGAAAATCGGAGGAAGTATTGCCATCTTCGTTTTTGCCTTGATGGCTGTATATGCTCTTGGCATGGCTACACCGAGTGCCTGCTGCAAATACTATGAATCTCAGAAGCTGTTCTATCGTGAAATCATGCCGTACAACAACGCGATTCTGATTCTGGCTATTGTCGGCCTTCTTCTTGCTTCTCTTTATTATGTCTTGAGAAACAATGTCCGCGTGGTCTATTATGTTTCCAACTTTGTCTGGGATGGTGTTTTTGTCGGTTATTCCGTTTTGTCTTCGATCATCACGTTTGTCGGTGTTTCTTTCTATCAGGGAAAATACAGTGCACTTCCTTTTGCCGAGATGAATGCATATTGGGCAGAGAGAAGTACCACGACGATCAATCCCAATACTTCTGTCTTCCTTCTTGGCTATCTTCTCGGAGCTGTGATTCTTCTTGCCACGGTTCCGACTATTCTTGTCCTCGTCGACAAGATCAGAGGCAGAATCTCCTATGAAAGAAACAAGAGAGACGGTATTGCCAATCCTGTGAGTTATGAAAGAAAGGGGGCAAAGTAGGATGATGGAAAACAAAAAGGTATCTTCCAATAAGCCGTCTGTTAAGGAACGGATTCTCAATTATTTCTTCCCGAAGGGTATCCAGTTGGATATGCTTCGCTATAGACCGAATAAATACAGCTATGTTCTCGGTCTTCTTTCCGCCGTCCTTCTTGCCGTCGGCTTCTGCGTCTTCTATTCCGGAACCGAAATCTCTACCACCGAAAAAGCGTTCTCCTTTTTGGGGACTTCCAATCCTGGTCCTTGGCAGGGAGTCGATATTGTCATCAATATTCTGGCGCTTCTGTTTTTGTTCCTTTGTTCCGCCAAGATGGAATCTTATTCCCGTTCGATGGGAATCGTCAGCATCTTGATCGGAGTCTTCTCATTGGTCCGCGCCTATCTTCTTCCTCTTGCTCTTCTTGTCCAGGGAAGTATGTCTCTTCCGATTTTCATCTCTATCGTTGTCTTTTATTCTGTTTCCGGTGCTTTTTCCATCATTGCCGGCTTCTTGAGCATCTACAGGGGAAGAGCTTTGATGAAGTATCTTAAGTCTGTGAAGCCGATCGAGAACGAAAAGGTTGTGAAATAGTATGGCTACACTGAAATTGGAACACATGAAGAAAATCTATGACGGCGGTGTTGTTGCCGTTCAGGATTTCAATATGGATATCAAGGACGGGGAATTCGTTGTTCTTGTCGGTCCTTCTGGATGTGGTAAGTCTACGACTCTTAGAATGATTGCCGGTCTTGAGGAAATCTCAGAAGGCAAGTTCTTCATCGATGACAAGGATGTGACGCATGTCGCTCCGAAGGACCGTGATATTGCCATGGTCTTCCAGAACTATGCCTTGTATGCCAATATGACGATCTATGAGAACATGGCTTTTTCCCTGAGTCTCCGTAAGGAGAATCCGGAAGTGATTCATAAGAAGGTCATGGAGGCTAGCGACATTCTTGGCCTGCGTGAGCAGCTCAACAAGAAGCCTCGCGAGCTTTCCGGCGGTCAGAGGCAGCGTGTTGCCATGGGAAGGGCTATTGTCAGGAATCCGAAGGTCTTCCTTTTCGACGAGCCTCTGAGCAACTTGGATGCCAAGCTCAGGAATTCCATGCGCAGGGAGATCAAGCTTCTTCATCATACGCTGAAGACGACCATGATCTATGTCACTCATGATCAGACTGAGGCTTTGACTCTTGCCGACCGCATCGTTGTCATGTCGATGGGAAAGGTGCAGCAGATCGGTACTCCTTATGAGGTCTATCATCATCCTGCCAATGCCTTTGTCGGTTATTTCATCGGAAACCCGAGTATGAATTTCTTCGACGGCAAAATCGAAAAGGGTCGTTTTGTCTCTGCGGATGGGCTTGTCTATCCTCTTGAGGAGAATCGTCTTTCTTCCCTTTCTTCCTATGAAGGCAAGGAAGTGCTTCTCGGTATCCGTCCGGAGAATGTCGTTTTGGGAGGCCAGTATACATTTACGGTCGATCTGGTCGAGCATCTTGGCCAGTATTCTCTGATCCACGGTGCTTTGGAGGGAAACCGCATCATCATCAAGGTGCCTGGATGGCAGAAGTTTGGCCAAAAGGATGAAATCAAGGTCGGATTCCGTGGCGAAAAGATCTGTTTCTTCGACAAGGAGAACGGAAAGAATATCGGAGGTTATCAGAATGCCTAAGGATAATCAGGAAAAAGAGGTGGATCGTTCCGGAATTCAGTTCACTTCCGATGCGAACACGTCCATCAATTCCAATGCACTTTCCTCACAGGACATGGATGAGGTGTCTTTGGCGGATGCTTATAAGACGAATGGTTTTCTTCTTTCTTTGATGAGATCGTTCATCAAGCTCAAGAACCATATTTCCATCATTCCGATGCTGATGACGGTTGTCTCCATGATGGTGATCACGTTTACTATCCACACTCATCTTCTTGCCATCAACAAGCTTGGAAACAATACGCTGAATTCCTTTTTGTTCTTCGTCAACTGCATTCTTTCTTTGGTTGCGGTCTTGGTCTATATCAATGTGAACAACAAGAAGAGCTCTACGAAGAAGAAAATCGTCTTTATGGTACTTTTCTATGTGGTTACCGGGGTTGAGGTTTTCATCAATTTCCGTTATCTTAGGGATATCAATATCGAGCTCAATCTCTTCAACAGCCTCAACAAGGTCACGGATACGGCTCAGGGTGACATCGCGAAGTCTGAGGTCTATACCAATATCCACAATGTCTGTCTTTTCATCGATATGGCTTTGGTTCTCTTGGCTCCGATTCTTCAGCCGTTTGCGAAGAAGATCCATCTCAACAGAAAGAAATCCAAGTAATGGAACACAATAATCAAACCAGTCAGAACGAAGACCTGATGAAGTCTTCCAATGCCGAGAAGGACGATGGCATCGTCGACAAGAAGACACTTAAGAAGTATCGCGTCCATTGGTACAACAGGATTCCCTATCCCCTTAAGGCACTTTTTATCAAATACTGGTTCTTCGGCCTTGTCTATTTCCTTTTCATGAACGGCCTTGGTTCTCTTCCGGTTTTCCAGAGCGAGAGCGGGTTTTCTTTGATGACTTTGGTTTTGATGTTGATCACAGGGATTGCCTTGGGCGTGTTCGACGATCTTCTTGTCTACAACATTCTTGATGTCCTTGAGGAGTTTCCGGGACAGAAGAACTGTTTTGTGATGTTCAAGTCGAGGAAGCTCTATTCCATCTTCATCAATGTGTTCTATGGGGTCTTCCTTGGTTTTGCCTCTTTGTATCTTTGTGCTCTTTTTTCTTCCTGGATCGATCCGTCTCTTTCTTCCTATTGGTTCAGGGAACCGTTCAGTGCGGCTTTGGTTCTTTTCGTGTTGGACGGATTCTTCGTTTTCGTCAAGGATCTGATTGTCTATCTTTTCGATCGTAGAAGGAATCGGGTATAGAAGGGGGACATTATGGAATTCAGGTTGCTTCACATTACTTGCTGCTCTGCTACTTTCGAGCTGGTCAATCGGGATATTTACCAGACAAAGGAATCCCACTCTGTCTTCGTGGATGATGTTCTTGTCCTCAAGACGAGAAGGAATGTCTTCAGCGTTTTCGATCTGTCTCCGGACCGGGAATATGTGATCCGCGTGGAAGATACGGCGATGAGTATCCATACCCTGAAGGTTTCCTATGTCCTTCATATGAAGGATTTTGTCCGGGGAAGTCATGAGAAGGATGATACGCTTCGGGTCCAGATGGCGATTTCCATGCTTCCCAAGGATGGCCTTCTTGTCTTCGATGACGGGGATTATCATGTTACGAGCCTTTTCTTGAAGAGCAATATCACGCTTCAGCTTACGAGGAATGCCAGGATCCTTGGGAATACGGACCGGGACTGTTATCCGCTTGCTCCAGGCGAAATCGCACCTTTCGATAACCGCGATAAGCCTCTCGAACTTGTTTCCTGGGAAGGGAATCCGTTGATCGGCAAACCTTCTTTGATCAACGGCTATGAGGTCGAGAACGTGGAGATCGTCGGAGAGGGTGTTTTCGATGGTCAGGCTCAGTTCTCTTCGTTCTGGGAGGATGTCAAGCATCTGACGTTTGCCCGTCCGAGGCTTGTTTTTCTTGCCAGATGCAAGAACGTGCGTTTTGTCGGTGTCCGTTTTTCCAATACCCCCTGCTGGACGATTCATCCATTCTTCAGCAGCCATCTTGGTTTTTATGATATCGAGATATCCAATCCCAAGGATTCTCCCAATACGGACGGGATGGATCCTGAAGCCTGCAGCCATGTGGAAATCATCGGCGTGAGGTTTTCCGTCGGAGACGACTGCATTGCCCTGAAGAGCGGCAAGATCTATATCGGCAAGACGTTCAAGACGCCCTGCCAGGATGTGGTGATCCGCAACTGTTTCATGAATGAGGGGCATGGTGCCATCGTTTTGGGTTCGGAGGCGGGAGCCGGTCTTAAGGATCTTCTGATCGAGAGGTGCTATTTCCGTCATACCGACCGCGGCCTGAGAATCAAAAGCCGACGGGGAAGAGGGAAGGATTCTGTCATCGACAATGTGGTCTTCAAGGATATCTTCATGGAGAATGTCCTTACTCCTTTGACCATAAACATGTTCTATTTCTGCGATCCGGATGGGAAAGAGGATTATGTCCAGAACCGGAATCCGATGGAAAAGGATGAGAGGACTCCTTATCTTGGACGTTTCCGCTTCGAGAGGATCAGGGCCGTGGACAGCGAGTATGCCTTCGGGTATTTTCTCGGTCTTCCGGAAAATCCGATCGCATCGATCGAAATCGTGGACTCGTTCTTCTCGATGAAAAAGGATGCCGGAAAGGGCAGACCTGTCATGGCCTTGAATGTTCCGGAGGTTTCGAAAGTCGGATTCGTGTTCGAGAATGTGGGTAGGGTCGTTTTTCGAAACGTTCAGGCAGTCGGATATGAAGGTAAGGAGGTCATAGAAAATGGCGTGGTCGAAACAAATTTTGAATGAAGTGCATATTCTTCTTACCTTTACAAGGTATAATGAGGAGAAGTTCAGAATCATCTTGGACAAGCTGTTCGGCAAAAAGGCGAAGATTTCCAAAATATCCAAGCCCGGAGTCTATCTTCTGACTCTTCCCGATGGCCAGGCCAGCCTTGCTACGTTCCGCGCTTCCTTCGATGCCTTGTTTCTGGATGTGGATTCGATTGCCAAGGCTCTTGTCATTCCCTGCGACGATCAGTTCCTTTATTCCTATATCGACGAGGTTAAGGAGGGTAGGCTTACTTATCTGTTCGAACTGGAGAAGAATCATCCGAATTTCTACGATGAGATGGTTCCTCTCCTTCTTGGGGTGAAGAAATCGTTGCTCGGAAGTCTGAAAAGCTATATCGAGAACAACTGCTCGATCCGGTGTGCCCAGAACGAACTCTATGTCCATTTCAACACCGTGGAGTACCGTATGAGGAAGTGCATGCAGCAGCTGCGGATGAATTTTGATCTTTTTCCTACCCGGATGTTCCTTTATTACCTTTTGGAACGGGTGGAAAACCAGAAAAGGTAGTTTCCATTGGTTAGGGAGGTTATCACAATGAAAAAATTCGAAATCCTGTCAAGGATCGCTTCCAACGGTGTTGTCGCGGTCATCCGTGCCGAATCGGTAGAGAAGGCTGTTCTTCTTGGAAAGAGCATCAGCGAAGGCGGTATCGGAGCTTTGGAAATCACGTTCACGGTTCCGCATGCCGACGAAGTGATCGAAGAGCTCATCAAGGCGAAGGTCAGCGCTCTTGTCGGAGCCGGTACGGTTCTGGATGCTACAACAGCCCGTTATGCCATCATCAAGGGAGCGAACTTCATCGTTTCTCCGGCTTTTGACAAGGAAGTCGCGGAAATCTGCAACCTGTATCAGGTTCCCTATTTTGCCGGCTGCATGACTCCGACGGAAATCATCACGGCCATGAAGGCCGGTGTGGATGTCGTCAAGGTCTTCCCCGGCGATATCGTCACCCCGAAGTTCTTCAAGGATATCCATGGTCCGCTTCCGCAGGCCAATCTTCTTCCTTCCGGAGGTGTCTCTTTGGAGAACATCAAGGATTGGATCAAGAATGGTGCTGTCGCAGTATCCGCCGGCAGTTCTTTGACGGCTCCTAGCAAGAAGGGCGACTATGAAGGCGTGAAGCTTGAGGCGAAGAAGTTTGTCGATGAAGTGAAGAAAGCTCGTGAGGCATTGAAGTAGTTTCCGCTAAGGAGAGGTGAGTATGACGAAGGACAATTCCCTTATCTACAACAAGATTGCAGGTTCCATTATCACGATGAAACTGCTTCCTGGACAGAAACTTGGCGAAATCGAGATGGCCAGCAAGTACAAGGTTTCCAGAACCCCGATCCGGGATGTTTTCAAGAAGCTTGAGTACAACGGACTGGTCGAAATCCATTCTCAATCCGGTACTTATGTGACCAAGATCGATATGGCAAACATTTCCGACTTGATTTATGTCAGGAACTGCGTTGAGGTCAACGTTCTTTCTTCTGTGGCAGGCAAGCTTTCGAGTCTGGATAAGACGTATCTGAAGGACAATCTGAAGATGCAGAGGTGCTTGAACGATAAGAAGAAGGATTCTTCCGACGATTCGTTTGCTGCGGCTCTTTTCGAACTTGACAACCAGTTCCACGGATATATCTACCAAATGGCTGCCAAACAGGGTGTCCTTCGTATTCTGAACGGGAACCAGCCGAATTTCCAAAGATATCGTTTCATGACGTTTTTGAGGGATGAGAGCCAGCTCAATTCGCTCTATGATATCCATGAGAAGATGCTCAACTGTATCATCGACAACGACGTCTCTTCATTGATCGAAATCGTCTATGAGCACAACTATGCCGGCCTTCATGGCATCGACAAGGTCATCCAGAAGCATCCGGAGTATTTCGAAAACCTAGAATATTGAAAATGAAAAGTGGGAGGTAATTATGATTTTGAAAACCAGAGACTATTCCTCGATGGAGGATTATAGACACTACGATACGAAGAGGCTGAGAAGCGAATATGTGGTGGAGGATGTGTTTGCCAGGGATGACCTTTCTTTGACTTATTCCTACATCGACAGGATCATCTTCGGCGGTACGATTCCGGTCGAGAAGGATGTTGTCCTTGCCAGTGCGCCGGAACTGAGGGCCGAGCATTTCCTCGATCGACGCGAAATGGGCGTCATCAATATCGGAGCGGAAGGGAAAATCACCGTCGATGGAAAGGAATATGTCCTGAAGCATTGGGAAGCCCTCTATATCGGAAGAGGAACCAAGGAAGTCGTCTTTTCCTCCAAGGACAAGAAGAATCCTGCTGTTTTCTATGTGGCTTCCTGTCCTGCCCACAAGGAATATCCGACTACGTTGATTCCGTATGAGAAGGCAGACCATCGTCATGCCGGCGACAAAGCCCATTCCAACGAGAGGACACTCAACCGCTATATCATTCCGGAGAATGTGAAGACCTGTCAGTTGAGTATGGGTCTTACCCATCTTGAGGAGGGTTCGATCTGGAACACGATGCCTTGTCATACGCATGCCAGACGTATGGAGGTCTATCTCTACTTCGACATCGAGAAGGATCAGGCTGTCTTCCACTTCATGGGTCCTGCCGATGAGACCAGGCATGTCGTCCTTCATGACAGACAGGCCGTCATTTCTCCGTCCTGGAGCATCCATTCCGGTGCCGGTACGAAGAACTATACCTTTATCTGGGCTATGTGCGGCGAGAATCAGGATTTCGACGATATGGACAATATCGCCATCGAGGATCTCCGCTGAGTCTTGTTTATCGGGCACTTCTTTCCGGAGGTGCCTTTTTCTGTGGACGAAAAAAGGCACAGCCGTTTCTGACTGTGCCTGTATATGGGATCCGGAACTGATCCGGAAATTTTAAATAAAAAACCCAGGTAGACGAATCTATCTGGGAAGAGCAAAAGGAATTTTATGTTGGAATTTATTAGCAATCTCAATGTCGCTTGGATGTCGTTCATCCTTGTGACGCTAATATTTTGCCTTATTTGCTTTTCGATTTCAAGTATTATTTTTTTGTAAAGCCCTTTCATTACCAATTTTTACGTAACTTGTCGTTTTTTTATCCTAACTTGTATGACTTCCTCCCTTTTTCCGTATGGATTCCTAGGGAAAAACAAATGGAATATGGCTCGGATAGGGAAAATTTTTGGTTTAGGATGTTTTTTTGATGGAGGTGATAAGGTAGAGGGGATTTTCTAAGGGACATATGGTGCCTAATCTGTATTTGCAGGGATGAAAAAGGCTTGTATTCGTATTATAATGGACGTGTTTTGGAGGTTATCGATATGGAAGAGAGAGTCATCATGGATACGAATCGTTTTTTTGCCAGGAACGATCTGGATAAGAAGCTGAACCCGGTCATGGATAAGGCAAGTCAGGGTGATGGGGACAGCCAGTTTTCGATTGCCAACCAGATTCTCGAGATTGTCAAAGATCCGTCTTCGAAGCTTTATCTTCTCTGGATGGAGGAGGCAAGCAAGAACGGATGCGTGATGGCCCAGTTCCTGCTTTCGGAGGATAAGAGCATTCCCGACCGCCTGAAATATGATTCGATGCTTGTCGATAACCCGAAGACTCCTCTTCAGGTCTATGATCATGCCCTCACTCTTCTTGCCGACGATCTTTATCGGAAGGGAGACATGGGATGTGTTTCCATGTACGAGCGTCTTCTTATAGATGATCCAAGAAGCAAGGTCGCTTCGTATCGGCTTTGTGATCTTTATCTCAGACAGAATAAGAAGGATGAGGCAAAGAAGATGTTCCGTCTTTACCGCAGGCTTTATAAGGCGGTACTGAATTACGGATACAGTGATCCTCTCGGACTGGGTGAGAAGCTGAAATAGTCTTCAGTTTTCTGCAGGCTGTTGTTTTTCTTCTTTCTTCTCCCATCTGCGGTTGAAGATGATACAAAGAGGTGTTCTGAAGAAGAGATAATAAAGAGGAACGGAGAGAAACACGCTGAATAAGGCGCCGAGAAGGGCACAGGTGATTTCTTCGATGTTCCAGGCATGTGCGCCTTCAAAGCTCAGATACCAGGCTTTGGCAACGACGTTTTTGTAGATTTTGATCCAGACTTCTTCCTCGAAGGCAAGGATGACCATGGTCATCTGTCCGATGTGGTTGAAATATCGGTTCCGCAGTGAATAGCTTAAGAAGATGATACCGAAGGTTCCCACTAGACTTGAGGGGATGACAAGAAGGTAGGGTGAATAGTTCGCCTTGCTTCCTGAGAAGGTGGTGTGATAGGTGTTATAGATAAACAGTGCCATGGCTGTGCTGATGGCAAGAAGGACAAGTGAAACGGCAAGAGTCTGTATTCTTCCTTGGAAGAACCTGTCTCTTGCTTTTTTCAGTTTTGGATTTGTAAAGAGGTAACCGAGATAGAGATAAAAGGATCCGATGAAGCTGGTATCCATGCTTAGGGGAAGATAGATGTGGAGGAAACGGTTGTAGAGAAGGGAGAGAGATAGGACGAACAAGGATAGTCCTGATTCTAGTAGAAGGTTGTCTTTTCCGATTCTGTGGATGAGATAGACGATGGTTTCTGCAAAGAAAAGGGATGGTAGATACCATAGGGAGTAGACTCTGGAATTGACGAAGATTCCCGTCAGGGACTTGAGGAAATAATCGTAGGTCATCGGCATGCCTTCGATAGGCAGTAGTAAGGTATCGAGGATGACAAGTAGGAATGCAAAGAAGAAGTAGGGGATGATGAGGGTCCTGAGTTTCCGGTAGAGGAAGTGGAATAGGGATTCGTTTTCTTCGAGTTTCAGTGCCATTCCGTCCAGAAAGAAGAAGAGCGGATTCAGGAAAATATCCAGGACACAGGTTTCTTCCGTGAGTAGTCTTACGTAGACATAGACGAAGAGTGTGATTCTTATGGCCTGGGCGGAAAATACGTGGTATTGTTCCTGGTATTCTTTCTGTCGGTTCATTACCGGAAGATTATAACCGATTTGATATGCTTTCGGAACTGGATTTCCGGAAAATCAGTCCTGCTTTTTTCAGTGGAATAAAATGAAGTGAATAATTGTAATTCATTGCTTGAAAGAGTATACTTTTGCAAGGAGGATTGTTTATATGAGTAAATTAAAAAAGGCTTTGACTTTTTTTCTATCGATTTTATCTATTTTTGTTTTTCGTATAAATTCTCCAGATGTGAACACAGAAAACAATCTTAGGCGAATGGATTACCAAATCACCGATGTAGTGGCTTTGGATAATCCCGAGAAAATACTGGACGCTATTGTAGGTGTAAAAAAAGAAATTGATTCTCAAGGAGAATATGATGCTTCTAATCCAACCATAAGGAATGTATTGGACAATATGTTTGTTTATTTTTCAGATTTAAATTGTAATTCTGAATTACCGGAAGATTATTTTCGCAATTATTTTGATGAATTGTTGTTTGATGTTATTGAAAACAAGATTGCAACTCAATCGGAAGGCGTCACTTCGATTGAGTTGCATTATACAAAACAAAAATTTTTATGGTTCTACGTATATATGCCGACTGGATTTACGATTAGGCTTTCCGCGGATGCGTGTCGGGATATTTTAAGTACAGCTAGTGATATTGCTTTTGATTTGGTTGTTCGGGCCTTTGAAAGTGCAAAATTGGGTCCTGTTATTGCAGCGACTTTATCACTTTTGGCTGGCGTAACAGGAAGTCCAATTCTTGTTGCTGCTGTTGGTACTATTGCTTTTTTGGCTGCTCATCCATTGATTTCTTTTTTTGTTACTAAATTGCTATCTCAACCGTTTTACGCGCTTTTTGATTATATATGGTCTAATTGTATTAAAGATGGTATTTATATTACAACCAATGGGACTTCTTTGATTGATATAGGACTACAATAGAATGAAAACCATTGAACGTATTCTGGTGATTCCTGTTTCCATCGTATTTACGTATCTAGTTTCTTTTTTGTGTGTCCGGAATATCTATGTCGAGCAGGGGATTTCCTGGTATGTGGTTTTGGTATGCAATCTTTTGTTCAGTGTTCCTGCCTTTTGTCGTATGGTTTATCTTTTTCTTCTTCGTGAGAAAACAAGAAAAGGAAAGATCGTGCTTCATGAGAAAGGAATGTTCTGTTTTTCTATGTCTTTCTTTGTTGTATGGCTTGTCGTGTTTTCGGTTGTCTTCTTCAACAACTTCTTTGCCGGACTTTTCAGTATTCTGAATTTTTATTCCCTGAAGGACAATGCCATGTTTTTCTTCGGTTGGAAAAGGGATTATCTTCGGATGACAAAAGAGAATCTCTGATTTTGTTTTGGATATTGTTTTCTTTATCTGCTTTTTTGGTGGCTGATAGAAAATTTGTTCTGTCTGGTGCTGCTTTTGTGCTACAATTTAATTGTTATGACCATTGGTGAATTTTTAAGTCAGAGACGTAAACAGCTTGGTTTGTCTTACGATAAGGTCGGAGTGAGCCTGAATTATACTGGGCAGGCGATTTATCGTTACGAAAAAGGCAAAGTGAAAGTGAGTCTTGAAAACGTCATTCCTCTTTGTAAGGCATTGGATATGTCCGTTGCCTCGTTTTTCCGCATGGACATCGATCGGATCGAGCCTTTTGTGGAAGGAGAGTTTTTTTCTCAAAAGCAGTTTTCATCCCATCTGAGTCAGAGATTCCATAGGGAAGCTGTTGACTTTGATGCTCTTTCCCTGAAAATGAGGACTTCCAAGCAGAGAATCCTGAACTGGCTGGACGGGAGCTCTCTTCCTACGGTCGAGGAACTGATGGTTCTTGCGGATGTTCTTCTGGATGATCCTGTGGATCTTTTCTTCGGAAGGAACAAGGAGGTTCCTGTCTCTCAGCCGATGCCTGCATTCTATTCCGGACATGAATCTATCCACGTTTCGGTTTCAAACGGTTTTCGGAGGAGAATGATAGCCTGTGTCTGTTCGATGGCTGCGATTCTTCTTCTGGTCTGTGGCAGTTCTTTCTTCTTTGCTTCAAAAGCGAATCGGGTTGCCGACAAGCCGACTGGCGATGATGTGAAGACGGATTTGGATTCGACAGACAAAACGCAACCTTCCGGTGGCGATTCTTCTTTTGTCAATCCACCGGATGAACCCGATTCTTCCAAAGGGGAATCTCCTTCTATCGAATCCCCTTCTGAAAATCCGGTCAGGGATATTTATTACTCTGTCTTTGTTCGGGCATATGACTGCGAGCTGGATTCAGATATTCCGGAGCTGAGTCAGGAAATCCAGGTGAAACCAGGTGAATGTGTTTCCGGCCTGGACCTGAATGCGGAGCATTACCAGTTTGTGACGTTGGAGGATGCCGACGGTTATGCTTTTGATTTGGATACACCGATTTATCAGAATACGGTCATCAAAGCCGAGTACATCCGCAGGAGTTACAATGTTGTTTTCTATACGCAGGTTGACCGGGCTACCATCCTCTCTTCTCAGACGGTGAAATATCTCGACTCTGCCAAAGAACCTGAATACCCATATGTCTTGGGACGTGAATTTCTTCGATGGAGTCAGGATTTCCATGACGTCCAGTCCAATCTCGAAATTTATCCTCTTTATTCGATTCCTTCCTATCAGATCACTTTGGATTTTGATGGAGGCAATGTCGATGGCCAGACCGACAATATGAAACTGAATGACTTGGATATGGTGAATCTGGATTCTCTTCCGGCTCCCGAGAAGGAGGGATATACTTTCCTTTATTATGCCTATGAGGGAAAGAAGGTGGACAGGAATACGGTCTTCCGTTCTTCTTTCGTGACTTTGGTAGCTGTTTATGAAGCGAATGAATATACGATCCGTTTTCGGGGAAGTTCCCAGATCCTGAAGGTAAGGTATCAGTCGGCTTTCCCTTCTCTTCCTTCAAGTCTCGATGATGGAAGTTCTGTGGATGGGTGGTATTATCAGAATGATAGGATTTCCTCTTCTTCTGTCTATTGTTATCCGTATGACATCACTTTGTCTTCTTTCTCTTTCCTGAAGGTAGATGAATGCGACTGCTCTCTTAAGCCGGATGGAACGTATCGGTTGGACAAGGTCAACGTTTCCAGGAATGGTATCGTCGATCTTTCGACAATCGGTGGGATAGAGATATCTGAGATCATGACGGGTGCTGTTTCCGATTGCGATTCTTTGACTACTCTTGTCTTCAATCAGAAGAAAATCAAGATCCATAGCGGCGCCTTTTCGAATCTTTCTTCTCTTCGCCAGGTCTATTTCAATCAAATCGGATCGGACAGCGTGTTCGATCGGAATGTTTTTTCCGGGTGTGACTTGGATTATCTTGTCTCCGGCAATCCAATCGGAACCGACAGGAAATATCTGAAACTCAAAGACTATGGAATTGTAGGAAAAGATACGTTCCGCTTCGGATTCAACGACAATGTCGTGAATATGCCGGATGGATTCACCGAAGATTTCGGTATTCTTGGAGAATTCAATACGGGAAATAACCTGAAAAAGATCAATGACAGTCAGCTTTCCATTAAAGGGTGCACGATCCGGAAGTTTGTTCCGGGAGTCTCTCTTGAGGATGCGACTTTGAATCTTCCTGACATCGACCAGGATGAGATGGCATTCTGTGGATCTGGATATACCTGTCTTGTCCGTTTTGTCGGTGATAAGCTAGGTCATATCGGAAGGTTCAGCATGGAGAACGGAGCCTATAAGACTTCTGCTGCCATTGGACCTTTGTGTGTCGACGAATTCGATTTTTCAAGAGCGAGCATCTTCAATATGAATACGAACGTCATTTATGCGAAGAAGGGTTCGATTTCCCAATATGTGAGTAGTGGCACGTTTGCAAACTATGATACGGAAAAGCTCCAACTGAATATCTACGGCAGTGAGAGATTGAGCATTTCGAACCAAAGGTCGGATTTTGTGCTTGACCCAATGAATACGGAGATTTTTTTCCACAAGGAATCCAGGGTCAGCGAAGACAGGCTTGTGGATTATCCGATGGAACTTCTTACCTTCTTTGCCGACTGATTGTTCTTTCTTTGTCTCTCTGAAATTGTTTGTTGCCTTTACAGATTGCACCATAATGTAATTACGGAGTGTCTGTGAAGGGCTTACAGGATTTCGGAGAGCTTTTTCTATTTATAATAATGCCCTTTGAAGTCACCTGAAAGGAAACAAAGAATGAAACGTTATAAGAAAATCATTTTGGGAGTGACGGTTTCCGTCGTCTCTCTTGCTGCTATTGCCTGCGGTACCATCTATGGTGTCTGGCATGATGAAATCAATACGATATGTTCGGTCAAGCTCCTTTCCGATTCCGACAAGGAAAACCAGGAGGGAAAGGTCTATGAGATGACGGTTTCCGGCGGATTCTATTTCGACGAGTTTTTGAAGACAGGTGCCAAGAACGATTCCGACCTGATCAACTATATCGTCAATCATATCACCAAGGGTGTGATTCCGGTCAAGATGACTCCTCCTACCATCGGTTGTTCGGCTTTTACTGCTGTCCAGGAAGACAACGGCCATCATCTATTCGGTAGGAACTACGATATGTCAGAAACTTCCGCAGTGATCGTCAAGACGAACCCGGGAAATGGAAGGCATGCCAGTGTTTCGACTGCCGACTTGAGGTATATCGGTCTTGGAGACGGCAATATGTCTTCCCTGATCAAGAAGGTGACTTCGCTTGCTGCCTGCTATACTCCGCTTGATGGAATCAACGATGCCGGTGTGAGCTGCGGTATTTTCATGTCCTATCAGGGTGTGAAGGATGATACTGGCAAGAAGAAGGTCGTTGCCACGGATCAGAATACCGAAAAGGTGGACCTCACCAGCACGACGATGCTGAGAATGGTCCTCGACTATGCTTCCAGCGTCGATGAGGCAGTAAAGCTTGTCGAGCAGTACGATCTTCATGATTCGGCATCGACTTCGTTCCACTATATGATTGCCGACAAGAGCGGTGCCAGTGCTATTTTGGAATGGGTGAACGGGACTTCCAATACGGACAACGATGGTTCGAAAAGGACGCTCAAGGTCTACCGCAATACGGATAGTTACGGAGAGAAGTCTTCCGAAGAGAAGTTCCAGTGGGTCACCAATTTCCTGGTGACTCCGGATTACTATGCCTTAGATTCAGAGAAGGCTGGATTCGACCGTTATCAGGCTATCCATAAGGCCATCAATGCGGATGGAAGCAACAATGAGGGCAAGATGTCCTATCAGGGTGCTTTGGATGTTCTTAAGATGGTCGGAAGAAGGAACTGGGGAAAGAATCATGAACAAAGCAAGACAAGTGTGACTCCCTGGTCTGCCCTCTATGATCTGGATTCTCTTTCCGTGACGTGGGTCGGAAACGAGAATTTCGACGATGAGAAGAAGATTTTCCATTATTCCCTGAAGAAATAGAGAAATTCAATCTGCCCTCCTTTTGAAGCAAGGCACTAGAGGAACTCTTCCTGTAGCTATAGGAGGGCTTTTGGATGTCTTGGATCAAGGATTTTAAAAAATTAAAAAACATAGGAACCTATCGAGATCCTTTCGGAATCTGAGACAGAAATAGGTCCTATGTTTTTTATATGGAGAACTGTATTATCGTTTGATTTTGCTGAATCTTATAAGATTCAGAATTGAAAAAGAATCCATTGGGCAAGGATGATGGATAGATTTGCCACTGCAGCTTTGTTGAACATGGAATCATAGTCTACATTGGCGGTACCTACGATATTCACATATAGGATGGTGAAAAGACAGATCAGGATGGCTGCTAGGGATAGTACCAAGTGGAGTATATCGAAGAGAAACAATTTTTTTCTTTCATGATTTTGAACTGTTTATAGGCATTCGATAGGGAAACGGGAATGCAGAAAACGGGTATAAACGATACCAGTTTTGTGGTGTCTTTGGAAGTGGATGCCGTCGGAACCAACAGGTATAAAAGGCACAGGACGACTGTGGCAACTGTCGCAATAATCAGCAATACTTTCAACACGTTCCGTATCAGATGTCTTTTTTCCAGATATTTTTCCATTTTAATTGACTCCTATGGTCAGATAATTGCTTAATCCCTGTTCGAAGCCGGGATCATCGGTAAAGAAGTGAGTGGTATAGTTGA
>ERZ808240.1582-NODE-1582-length-27596-cov-9.239824_pt1 | contig 27596 bp, 15 predicted proteins | sample MGYA00521084_ERZ808240 | MGnify/ENA primary metagenome ERZ808240 (study PRJEB31516, sample SAMN03275571) | gut metagenome | biome: mammalia-associated habitat; material: feces | host: Papio cynocephalus | place: Kenya | collected 2012-08-06 ... | reverse complement strand
AAGATAAGACAACGTTGTACCTATATCTTATTTACACATACTATTGACTTATATCCCCCAATTATTCTTATCTCTTTATCTTTTTTGAATTAAGGAAAAATAGTATAATAAAATGTATATTTTTAGGAGCATCACTTTCATGAAATTAGCCATTAAACGAGTCGAATTTCTTAAGATCTTGAATTTTGCAAATCAAATCATTCCAGCCAAAAGTCCGGAAAGTCAATTTATGAATTTCCTTCTTCGTTGCAGTGAAGAGGGTTTATCTGTCATTGCCAGTGACGGAACCATATCCACCAAAATCGAACAACCATTGAAAAACAGTCAAGGTGAGGATATCATCTTCAACATCAATCCTGGCTTTATCCAGGTTCCGGCAAAATATTTCCTCGATATTATTTCCAAAATCGGAGGAGATATGGTTACCATCGAGATGGTCGATAGCACGATGCTCAACATTTCCGACGGTATCAATAACTTCAACCTCAAGACCAAAGCCGGAGAAGAGTATCCGGATGTCAATCTAGCTATCCCAGAAAACAATAACGGACTTTCCGTTCAACTAGCTGACTTCAAGAAGCTCTTTGATGCAACGTCCTTTGCCGCAGCTACAAGAGGACCAAAGGAACTTTTCCAAGGCATCAATATCCGTGCTCATGATGGGAAGCTTTATTTCTTGGCCACGGATTCCTATCGTATGGCAAGATATGCCGTTCCTCTTGAAGACAGCCAAGCCCAAATTGATTTCACCTGTCCGGTCAAAGCCCTGGATATGGTCAGCAAGATTTCCGAAGAGGGATCCTGTACCATATACTTCGACGAACAGAGCGCCCTCTTTGTCTCAAACGGAATCACTCTTTCGACAAGACTGATCCGAGGAGAGTTCCCGTCTGCCGATCGCATTATTCCTGCTTCATTTGAATACACCTGCAAAATGAACACCAGCGAATTTCTCAATGCTGCCGATCTGATCAAGGTCGTCACTTCCTATGAAAACAAGAACAATCAGGTTAAGCTTATCCTCTCAAAGGATACCGGCGTCACTTTGACGGCAAAGTCCACCAATTATGGTGATGGTAAGACGGTTCTCAGAGAAAGCGAAATCTCTTTGCCGGAGGGACAGAGTATCTTCGAAATCGGATTCAATCTTGAATATGCTGTTGCTGCCGTCAAGGCTTTGAACTCTCAGAGTTTTACGTTTGAATTCGTCTCTCCGACCAGAATGTTCATGCTGAAGAATGATGATCCGGAAAACATCCAGATTGTCACGCCGATACGTATGAACTCTTTCGAGAATTAAAGACAATCGGGTAAATCAGACCGCTTTGTGAAAAGGCGGTCTTTTTTGTGAAAATCACTTAATAAACATATGTATGAGTTGCTATAATTAAATCATAAAATCCGCAGGGGGTTCATCTATGACGAAAGAACAGGCATTGATTCTCTGGGACCAGCTCTTCCTAGGCGCAGAAGTCGCCTATGACTATGCTTCCCATGAAATACATAGAGACGATTATCAGAATGACGAAAATGGATTTGGCTGGGATGTCGATACGAAGCTTCCTCTATCTGCCGGTGGTACTTTAGCGGCATCCAATATGACGATTTCCTCGATGCTGACAAAATCCATACGAGGCGGAAGAGCTTCTTTCCGTATCGGAAACTTCTCTTATCAGGTTCGGAAAGGTAAGAGGTACAACGTATTCGAAATCTTCGATGTGACAGAACCTCATTCCCCTGTTTCGATGGAACCGGACAAAGGAAATCAGGATCCGCATTATAACGAAGCGAGAAAACGCAAATCTTTGGAAGCCAAGAAAACCTATTCTTCGGCTTCGGATTTTCTGTCTCAGTTTTTGAAAAATCGAAGAAAAGAAGAAAAAACAGAAGAAAAACCGTTGTTTCAGGCAAGAGAAGAGAAAGAGGAAAACAAACCCATCGAAAAGAGGCAAGAATCCTCAGAAGAAAAAATACCAGTCGAAGAAACAGAAGGAAAAATCCAAGAAGAGAATAAGGATGCCAAATGGAATTTTACCAATGAAAAGTTTGAATACGAAAGACCTCAGGAAACCTTTGACAAATCCAAGATCGTCGAACATAGTGAACCGATTGTAGCCGTCACTTTCCAGGACAATGAAGCCAAATTCATCAAAACGGAACCCTTTGAGGAGAACCAATGGAAAGATATCGATGGAAGGACAGATGCCATTGAATCCGTTCAGGATGTGAAATTCTTGGAAAAAGCAAAAGAAACATCGATGAATCTGGTAGAAGAAAAGACTCCGGATATCGATGGAATCGAAGAGACGGTCAAGACCGCATTCCAGTCCGAGTCTGAAATGATAAATGCCCGGAAAGATGAAACAGAACCCAAAATCACATCGGAAGAAGAACCTGATGATCCTAAGAATCTAGTCGAAGAAAAAGAAGAGATTTCTCCGATTGCTTCTTCGGTTGAAGATAAAAACGAGACTGAAGAGGAAGAAGATAAAATCGTCGAAACGGTGAAAGAAGAGGAAAAAGAAGCTGAACCGGAAAAAACGGCTTCGGAGGAGAAACCGGAGCAGGCTGCTTACAATGAATCTTCAGCAACGGAAATCGATGAAGATTTTGATGTCGATGACGATGATACCATCGTCATTCCGGAAAATTCGGAAGCACCTGATACGAATGCCGATATCGGCGGACTTCTTCATAAAATCGAGTCTCTTAAGACTCTGGTCCATGACCTGGAAAGAAAGCAGAAGGATGCTGATTGGAAGATGAATCAGCTCAATGTTTCCTTCCAGACAGAAAAAGAAGAAAACGAAAAGAACAAGAAGGAAAAAGAGATACTAAGTCAGAACTTGGACAAGGCCAATGATGAACTGGAAAAAGCCAAGGAGATTTCTTCTTCTCTTGAGAACAAAGTGCAGACATTGGAAGAAGAGAGCAAGTCTTCCAAGGAAGAATATGAAAGACTCTCCTCTGAATTGAAACAGGCAAACGAAAAACTGATCAATTCCAATCAGGAAAACAAAAACAAGGAAACACAGATCATTTCCCTGAACGAGTCTAGACAGAGTCAGCAGAATCAATATGTGGAAATCACCAAGAAACTTTCCGATGTTTCTCTAACTCTTCTGGAAAGCCAGAAGAAGGAAAAAGAACTTGAAACAGAGATTCAGGTAAAGGAAGATGAAATCAAGACTCTGAACGAAGAAAAAGAAAATCTGACAAAGAACAAGGAAGCATTGGAAACGAAGGTATCTGACATGGATTCAGATATATTGAAACTGAATCAGGCTTCCGATGAACTGTCCAATCAGATCGAGAAGCAAAAGCGATATCTCCTTCTTTCCCAATGCCACATCCAGGAAAAGTATTTCGATATCTGCCTGGATTACATGAGAGAAAACCAAATATACTTCTCCGAAGAGAACGTCTATATGGCATTGAGTTTCAATCCGCAGTGGGAGAAGAAAGAAAACGGAAATGTAATCTATGCTCCTCAGGAGGAAAAGAAGGAAGAGGAGACATTGGATGACAACCGCATGGTTGTGACTACGGTCGATGAAATCGATGTCTCGTATCTTACCAGGGAAATCGAAAGGGAAAAACTTGCCTTGAAGCTGTTCAAGGAAGTCTTTGGAGCGGATGTCTATGAGACAAGCGATTTTGCCGGAAGACTGATCCGCTATTCGGAATACAAGAACGGAAAATCCGTTTATGGATGGGACTTTGTCAGATTGGATGATAATGGTCAAGACAGCAAAGACAATATCGTCATAGCAAGTCTAAGATCTTTGACTGATTTCAACAGAGACGAAGAATTCATGACCAATGGCCATCGTTTCAAAGTCTTGGACAAAGGCGACAGGAAAGTCTTGGATTCTACGGAATATATCACCAATCCATACAATTTCACTCAGGCGATGAGCGTTGTCGAGAACGAGTGCAGCAAATCGGTCCCGCTTGTCTACATTTTCATCAAATATACAGGAATCAAGAGTGAAATTGTCTCCCAGGATAACCAGAAGAAATTCAACGACCTGATCGAAAGAACCGTGAAAAGATGCTGCCCGAACAGTTATCTTCAGCTTCAGACCATCCGGGATCACACCTTCATCACCTTCGATGCCTCCATCGACGGAGCCTATAAGGAAGTCTATCGTTACTGCATCCTCCTGAATTCTTATCGTACGGCATTCAAGAGGGCAAAACTCATCAATGCCATCATCATCCTAGATGAACTTAAGGCACCGATTGCTTATCATCATTTCACTTTCGAACAGCTCATCAACGAATTGAACGATGTCGATCTCAGAGCAATCAAATATACCGTGAACAATGTTTCCATCGTGGATTCCTTGATCAAGAGAACCGTCCATGTCGGTCCTCAGATCATCAAGAATATTCCTGTGGATCCGAAAACCCTGGTTGAATCCAAAATCGGAGAAGGGAATTTCGCCATTGCCTATAACTTCAATGAACACTTCTATGAAATACCGTACATTTACGAGATCATGAAGAAATGATTTCACGTGAAACAACTAAGGAGAGAACAAATGAAAGTCACAGAAAGATTTCTGAACTATGTAGCCATCGAATCCACCGCCTATGAGCCAAAGGAAGACAGCTGTTCCAACGATAAGATTCTCGATATGACAAAGCTTCTTTTGAAGGAGCTTCAGAAGCTTGATCCTGAGGAAATCAGCGTCAATCAGTACGGAATCATCGACTGCAAATTCAGAGGAACCGGAGACAAAGGAAGGCTTGTTTTGTGTTCCCATATGGATACTTCCAACCAGGCAAGCGACAAGGATGTAAAGGTCAAAATCGATGTCTATGACGGAAAAGACATTGCTTTGAACGATCATATGTCCCTCAGTGAAAAAGAATTCCCGTTCTTAAGCCGTGCCAAAGGCCATCATATCATCCATACGGACGGAACTACCCTTCTTGGCGGAGACGACAAAGCAGGAATTGCCATCATCATGACCGCCTTGAACGAACTTTTGAAGGAAAATGTCCCGACAAGGCCGCTTGAAATCATTTTTACGACCGATGAGGAAATCGGCGTCGATGCTGAGCATGTCTCCATGGATCTTGTCACCTCAAAATACGGATATACGGTAGATGGAGGCGCATATGACTATATTTCGACGGAGACATTCACGGCCTATAGCATGCAGGTGAAGGTCGTGGGAAAATCCATCCATCCAGGAGCGGCGAAAGACAAGATGGTAAATGCATCGAATGTCCTTATCCGGTTCCAGAATGCTCTTCCGGAATATCTAAGGCCGGAAGATACCGACGGAAAAGAGCCGTTCTATCATTTATGCAGCATCCATGGAAGCGAAGAAGCGGCCTATGGGGAATACATCATCCGTTCCTTCGACGAGAACCAGATTCAGTCTCTCATCGAATTGGCGAAAATTACGGCACGGCGAATCAATGATTCCCTTGGCTATATTGCCATCCAGCTTGACATCAAGAACCAGTATCACAACATGAAGGTCGAACTGGACAAACATCCGGAGATTCTGGAAGAAATCGAAGGCGTCTATAAGAAATTGGGATTGCCGTATCAGTATGAGTCGGTCCGTGGCGGAACCACCGGTTCCCAGCTTTCCTTCATGGGGCTTCCCTGTCCGAATCTCGGAACTGGAGACTACAATTGCCATGGTCCGTATGAGTATGTCGACGAAGAAGAAATGGAGAAGATGGTTGATGTTGTCAAGGAGCTGATGAAGGCCTAAATTTCCTTTTGCAATAAGGATAAATATATATATATTAACTAATTCGTAAAAAATACATAATAGCTGTAAGCGTTTACAGTTTTTTGCCTATTGTTTCACACTTTTTTATCGTTTTTTTGATATTTTTGTTAAAATAAAAACAAAAACAGGCGACTTTCCTTGAAAACCGCCTGTTTTATATTAAAAAATAGTGAAAATTGATTGTATTGTTCTTAAATTTCAACCTTCTTTTCGATAAAATAGTTTCGCATTAGTTTTCGGAGGTAGATTTTAATATGAAGAAAATTATTACATTGCTTGGTGTAGTGGCTACTTTGAGCCTTTCTGCAGGCTTGAATAAGACAAACACCATTGATCTTTCTAAAATCAGAAAAGACAAGACGACGTCTTTTGTCATCGAAGTCGATGATAATCTTGATTATCGCACCAATGCCGGAAGCAGAAATCGTGCCTTGAACGACATCAAGTACAAACTGACAGGATTCGATTATTCCATTCCGTACGTCTATGACAGAGTACTCAATGGTTTTGCTGTGACCGTAAAAAGCTCTCAGGCTTCTCTTGCCGAGGCAGTCATGAAGACCTCTTCCTATGTCTCGAAGGTCACAAAGGAAACCCGTTATGCTGCTCCTACCGGAGACAATATGACGACAACGACCTATGTCAACGGTGCTCAGACTGTAGACAAATCTACTTCTGCCGAAAAGACTGCCTATCAGAACCGTGAACTCATTCTTAAGAATGTCTCCGCTTCCGATATGGGTGCCACAAATGAACAGATCAAGGCTGTCACAGGAAAAGACGCAGCTTTAGGAAAAGGTGTTACAATCGGTATCATCGATACAGGTCTTATTCTCAATCAGGTTTCCGAATTCACCGATGAGAACGGACATGCGGTCGAAAACACCTATCGCACCGCTGCTGTAGACAATATGAAGAAGAACGGACTTGAGAACTACATCAATGCTCCTGCCTTCCGTCCGTTCACCGATCAGGACAACTGGTCCGATACGCTTTCCAGAACCAAGATCGAAAGCGTCAAGAAGGGACTTACGGGTTCTAAGTACAAGTATCTCAACAACAAGATTCCGTTTTCCTATGACTATGTCGGAAATGACGATAACGTCAATCCGGATCCGGAAGAAGGCAATCATGGTACCCATGTTGCCGGTCTTGCCGCAGCCAACGGAACGGATTTCCAGGGTGTCAGCAAGAATGCCCAGCTTGCCATCTTCAAGGTTTTCGGAGACAAGGCTACTGGTGCCGGTGATGCTGCGATTGCCGCTGCATTGAACGATGCTGCTACGCTTGGTCTTGATATGGTCAACCTTTCCTTGGGTTCTCCGTTGGATGAAAGCAAATCTTCTTCTGGTTCTGCTGTCATCCGTGCTCTTGAGAACTGCTCCAAGGCCGGTACCATCGTCAACTTCTCTGCCGGTAACGACGGAAAAGGATCCTTTGCTTCCACCAAAGGCTACTCCCAGTGGTCTATGGATACTACCGAATCCGGTATTCTCGGAAGCTATGCTGCCGATAGCAGCAAGGCCAACATCGTCGCTTCCTCCAACCCGACCGAAAAGTTCTATTCTGCCTTGATTCAGGCTAATGGAGAGGTCGTCCAGTTTGAAGATCAGATGGTCAACAAGGCCGGTTCTTCAACTTCCTATCCGACAGAATATCCGTTTGCGGAAACCATCAAGAGCTATGGTGAGGATACCGTAAACTATCCGAACCTTAAGAATGCCGACGGCTCCTATAACTTCGTCCATGTCAAGGATCACGGAAAGAAGGAAGGCTATGCCCAGACTGCAAACGGCGATATCGATCCGACAAACTACCAGGGAAAGATCATCGTCGTCGACCGTGGCGGTTCCGTCACTTTCGAAACTATGGCTCAGAACGCCGCTGTTGCCAAGGCAGCTGCTTTGATTGTCATCAACAATACGACCGAAACGGCATTCTCCATGAGCATGTCCTTCGGTAACTTCACTCCGAATTTCCCTGTCGTCTTCGTTCTCGGCTCTGCTGCCTCTAGTCTTAAGACTTCCGTCGACAAAGAATCCACGGGAACCTTGACGATTGTTTCCAACCAGATGGCAACGACTGCAGACGGAAACGGCATATCCAGCTATTCTTCCGATGGGTCCATCAGCGATCTGGAACTTACTCCGACAATCTCTGCACCTGGTTATCAGGTCATCTCTTCCATTTCCGCCGATGTCAATGGTACCAAGAGCGGAAGCACAAGAATCTATAATTCCAACCTTTATGGTTATGAATATATGCAGGGTACTTCCATGGCTTCTCCGAATCTTACCGGTGCCATGGCCGCTGCCCTTTCCGAGTATGTTCCGGGTTCCGGAAGCAAGGCCGTTGCCAACGAAGAGGAGTTCATGAAGAAGAAGAGAGAACTCTCTAGCCTTGCCATGTCTACTGCGGATAGCAATATCGGTACCAACAAGAAGTCCGAATCCGTTCGTCGTCAGGGTGCAGGTGAAATCAACGCCTCCAGAATCCTGGCTGCCGACTCTTATGTTACAACTGATCTTGTCTCATCGGATGTTCTTGCCAAGTCCAAAGCCGAACTGAAGAACAGCAAATCCCTTGAGACTGGCGGAACCTTATATCATGCCGACCTCAGCAAGGACGAAGAAGCTTATATCAATATTCCGTATACCATCCACAACACTTCTTCCTCCAGTAAGACCTATAAGCCGTCTTTGCAGCTGCTGATTCCTGCCTTGGATGTCCAGTATACTGCTCAGGATGCCTATGATGCTTATTACAACCAGGATTCCACCAATACCGAAACCATGGCCGAGAATATTACCGGAAATGTCACGGCTTCCATCTATGATGATGAAGTCGAGGTTCCGGAAAGTGCCTATGTCTCCGGAAGAGAGAACATCACAGTGGCTCCGGGAGCTACAGCTACCGGCACAATCAAAGTCCGTATCGATAACCTTGCCTTCAGCAAAGAATTCGGAAATACGAGCATCACGAAGGACAGCAAAGGAAACGATGCAACCAAATTCGAAAAATATACCTGCGAAGATTTCACGGGTACTCTGAGAGAATATTTCAACAAATACTTCGATTCCACCAAAGGAAGCTATGTCGAAGGATTTGTGAAGCTTGAAGATGCGGATTCTGCTACTAAAGGTACCAGTAAGGATACTTCCCTCAACTTCCCGTATCTTGGCTTCTATGGAGACTATACGGGAGGAAAGGCTGTCGAACCGTTCCAGTTCGAAAAGGAAGCAAACCACCTCTACAACTCCAATATGGTCGATTCCTACCTGAAGAACCTCAACGCCAACTACAAGAAGGAAAACGCCTATACCGGATCTACGATTGCCGGACATGCCGGTGCCGTGAAATCTTCCACCATCAACAACATCCTCAACTTCAATACCGCCGGTCTTTCCAATCTCAACGGTGAATTCACCGATGTCATCGATGAATCGACCGGAACAAAGAGAATCGTCGCAGGTGGTGAAGCCGGATCTGATCATCTTCTTGCTACGTTCTTTGTCTTGAGAAATGTCGAGAGTGCAAACTGGTATATCAAGAATAAGGACGGAAGCGTCGTCAAGACAGGCAAAGTCACCAACAAATGGCTTTATGGCGGAACTTCCTTGTTGGAATCCGATAATCTTCTCAAGAGCTGGCTGATCATCGACTCCACCAATATGAATGCGTCCAGAGCTATGGCGGATATCGATCTGAGTGAAATCAGTGATGGCGATTATGATCTCCAGTTCAGCTTCACTCTGGCTGCCAAGGACAATGACGGACAGGCTGTCACTCAGACTAGCTCCTATGATCTTGTCATCGATAAGGTTGCTCCGGCTGTCAAGAGCCTTACCAAGAGAATCGATGGACAGGACGTCTATCTTGATATCGATACCGATTCCTATGCCAACATCAGTTCCAGCAATGGTACCGGTGGTTGGACTGATGGCGACAAAGTCAGTGTCTATGTCTTCGACGAAGATGTGAACAGCAAATCCTATTATCTCAACGTCTCCGATGCGGCCGGAAACCAGAACGGACTTCTTATCGATCTGACGGATCTCAGTCTCTTTGTCTTCGGAAAAGGACTCAAGCAGGGCTATACCATCGATAAATCCCAGATCAACTATGATACGGGTATGTGGAATGTCGATATCCTTGATGAGAAGGGAAATCTTGTCGATACCGATGGTACCTATAAAGTCTATATCTATGTCGGACAGAACCTCACTGATTTGGATGTTTCCGAAATCGGTGGACAGTCTACGACGAAAGTCGATGATATCCTTCTTGATAAGACAAAAGGCCATTATGCCTATGATGCATCTACTGGATATGTCATTATGAATCTTGGCTCTGGTGATACCACGTTCACTTGCAATTATCTTCCGATTGCAATGGGACAGAGTCCTAAGAAGGCAAGTTTTGAACCGACACCGGTTCCTCCGTCTCCGTCCAGCAACGCATCCAACAGCAATTCTTCTACAAACAGCAACAGCGGAAATTCCAACAGCGGTTCCACTTCCGACAAGCCGAATAAGGGCGGATGCTCCGGTTCTGTGATTGCAACGACTTCTGCTTTGGGAGCACTTGGACTTGTTACGGCAGCTATTGCTTTGAAGAAAAAGAAAGAAGATAAATAAATTTCATGGAAGAAAGTCTGATTTTATCAGACTTTCTTCTTGTTTAGAGAAACATGCTACTGACATACGATAAAAAGGTAAATTTGATTCTTTGGATCGTTCTTGCTGTTCTTCCTCCGTGTTTTGTTCTTCCGATGTACTTCCTTACCAATTTCGGACTGAGCAATTCCCTGCTTGTACCGGCTATCCTCTATCTAGGAATAGCAGGCCTTGTCTTTGTCCAAAGGGCAGGAACGTTCGATATCTTCGAATTCCAGCTTACAAATTGGTTCAGCGCCTGGAAGAAAAAAACAAATTCCAGACAGACGGCTGGTGAATTCCATCAGGAACGGGTCAGGAAAAGAAAAAACAATCCGTTTCCGTATCTTCCTTTCCTTGCTTATGGGACTCTTCTTCTTGTTCTTTGTATCATTTTTGCCTATACAATCTGAGGATTGAAAAAGTCAATACGAAACAAAGAAAATCAGAGCTCTACCCCTCGTCTATGGTATGATAAATAGAATAAATTCTTGTTTTTATTAAAAATTTACTCGAAAGGAGAAAAAGTAAAATGAGAAAATATCTTAAGTTTGCGATGGTACCTGCCATTGCTTCCATTGCTCTTCTTGCCTCCTGCGGCAAAAAAACGGATTCCACGAAGAATTCTACAGGCGGATCCAATGCCGGATCCAATACCACAGCCAGCACTCAACCGGTAAAGAGCGCCACTTTCACCTTGGATGGAAAGACCATCAAGGATGGAGACAATCTTACCATTTCTGTCGGTGAAAACCTCAAGGTCATCACAGCCAAGAATGTCACAACCGTCACCTATAGTTCCAGTGCTGCCGATATTCTCGAAGTAGCTGCTACTACGGGTAAACTCAATGCCAAGAAGGCTGGAAACGCAGTTATTACTGCTGCTGCCGATGGAAAGGAATACAAGTTCAATTTCACGGTTGCTGCTCCGACTACTGAAGCCGGTATTTTCTCCTATGCAGATAGCTCCTATGAAGAAAAGGCCAAGATTCTCGGCGTCCTTGAGAAATATGCTGTCGATAACTACCTTACCGGTATCACCCTTTTCTCCGATGGCGGAAAGGTCGTCTATAATTCCCGTTATACTCCAAAGCCGCAGCAGTATGTCGTCGGCTATGGCTGGGGAACAGAACGTGAAGGTAAGCTGACCGGAGAGCTTGAACATGCTCTTGGCGGACACAAGGATTATTATCAGTCCGGTATGGTTACGGTTCCTAACCGTGCCGATGCTATGAATGCAACAGGCTCCGATGTTTCCACACTGAGCGGATATATCACTTCTGCTTATTATGGAACCAGACTCAATTCCACAAACGATGGATATGAATGGTATCCGATCCTTGCTTTGACCGATGAACCGATTCCGCTTGAAGAAGACGGAAAAGATGGTGAAAAGACCAAAGTCAAGGTCAACAATGACCTCACACAGAGTGATCGTTGGAGAATCTATGTCAGAACCGGAGACGGAAACTACAAGACCCAGGCTCCGCAGTATAAAACAGCATCCAATATCTCTGTCTTTAAGAAGTACAACAATACGACCGTTCAGGCCGAAGACTATCTGACTCCGTTCAAGTGGATGCTCACTTCTGCCAACGGTCAGGTCCGTGGTGCCGAACTTCTCGATGGTGTTTCCGGTATCTATGGCGCTGCCAACTATTATGCAGCTTCCGGAGACAAGACCAAGCTCGGAAACAACATCTATGATGTCGATGATTGGAAGAAGTATATCGAAAACGACAGAAACATCGCCATGGGAAGCGATGAGAAGGGAACCTATATCGATTTCAGACTTACGGTTCCTTGCACTCAGTTCTTCGCTAAGTACTATCTTTCTTCTAACCTCTACTCTCCGCTTCCGGCCGAAATCCTCAAGGAATATCCGAAGTACGGAACTGAACCTACGACAAACGACACTCTTTCTCAGACAACCATTTCCTGCGGTGCTTACTACATCTCCGAAAGACCGAATTCTACTTCCTTGACTTTGACTAGAAACGATAATTTTGTCGGTAGAATCTACAACAAGAATGCCAATGGCGTAGCTATCGATGAATGGACTGATGGTTCTCAGCCGAGAGAAATCTATCAGATTCCTGGTATCCAGTGGACGCAGGTTTCCGATGATCAGAGAGAAAACAACTTCAAACAGGGTAAAGTTGATGCCTATACTCCTGACAAGACCAACGTCAATACCACCTATAAAGAAGGTGAAGGCGAATTCTCCGATACCAAAACCAAATGGAAATCCTATCAGACTGAGGCCGAAGCTACCTTCAAGATCAACGTCAACGCTTTGACAGCCAATGAATGGAAGAACCTCTTCGGAACTTCCGGTAAGGTCTACAGCCATAACTCTACTGTTACCAATACATGGGTCAAGGAAAGAAATACAAGGGCCTATATGTCCGATAAGAACTTCCTCGACTTCCTGTCTTTCGGCCTTGATCGTAAGACGATTGCAGAAACCCGTGGTAAACAGCCGACTCAGGATTACTTTGCCAATGCCTATGTCTATGATCCTGAAAACGGTAAAGTTTATAACAATACTGAATACCATAAAGCAGCTTTGGCTGATCGTCATAATGACACTTATGGTTATGATAAGACCGATGCCGCCAATGCTTTGAGATCCAGTATCCAGAATGTCATCTCCAAGATCAAGGATCTTCCTACCGAAGGCGGAAAGAAAGTTGTCAGAATTGATATGAACTGGATGAATACCAGCGATACGAAGGATTATGGTGATGTCTTCGATTCCTGGAAGAGTATCTTCGAAGAAGTCTCCAAGAAGTATTTCGGTGGTCAGTATGTTCTTGATATCAATCAGATCAACGGAACTTCCGACTATAATGCTGTCTATGACAAGATGAAACACGGCGAATTCGACCTTGGCTTCGGTGCCATCTCCGGAAACACCATGAACCCGCTCAACTTCTTCGAAGTTCTTAAGTCTGACAACTCTTCCGGTTTCACTCTGAACTGGGGTAAGGATACTTCCGAAGTCACCGACGAAATCGTCTATGACAACAAGAAGTGGTCCTTCGATAGTTTGTGGAATGCTGGAAATACAGTCGCCGTTCTGAATAAGAATGCTCAGATTGCTGCTCCGACTACCGATGGATATGATACTACCACTTGGTTAAGCGACAGCGCCAAGAAACAGGTCAGCTATGAAATCGCATTTGACGATCTTATCGCTGCCGGTGCTACCATCAATACCATCCATGGTGCAACCGATGCTGTTAATGGAAAGACATTGTATCAGAGAGATACAGCCACGACCAAGATCGATGAAAACAACAAGAAATTCAGAGTTGTCCTTGATTCTGTTTTCAACAATACCGGTGTCGAAGGCTCCGATGACCGTCAGACCGATACTGCAGCAACTGTCACCCTTACTGTCAGTTACACGATTAAGGTCGGCGGTACAGAACGTGAAATGACTGCGACACTTTCCCTTGCCAACTACTTCTCGGTCAGAGATACGATTGAAAGCAAATAATTCTCCTTAAAATGCCTTATATTGTTAAATACTCTTTAAAAAGAATAGGGCTTCTTCTGGTAACCATCTTCATCATTCTCACCATCACTTTCTTCCTGGTGAAGATGTTACCGGAAAAACCGGTAACGGGAACCGAAGAGGTTGTCTTCGGTTTCTATAGCGGTGAAGCTAGTAAAGGCTATTATGAAATTGTCAATGAAATCCGTCCAGATCTCGGAGACTTCATTTTCTCTTATAGTCCAAGTACCAGTCAAACGAAGTTCTATGTCTACAAAGTTCCTGCCATCCGTCAATACTTTTCCTGGCTTACGGGAATCTTCACCCGCTGGGATTGGGGAACTTCCGAAGCCATTCAGCTTAATGCTCCAGCTATGGATATCATTGCTGCAAGACTTCCGGCAACCGTTCTCATCAACGTCCTTGCACTTGTCATTTCACTTCCTCTTGGATTCATCTTTGGTATTGTCGCAGCGCTTCATAAGAATTCCTGGCTTGATAATTTGATTTCTACGATTGTTATGATTTTTATTTCCGTTCCGTCCTTTGTCATCATTTCCTTCCTCATCCTCTGGCTTGGGTTCAACGGAAACCTTCCGTCTCAGTGGCCGACTGGTTCCAATACGGACATCGGTCAATATGCGTCGGCATTAGTCATCCCTGTATTGGCTTTATGTTTCGGTACGATTGCTTTGTTTACACGTTATACCAGAGCCGAACTTACCGAAGTCATGTCGAGTGAATTTTTGCTTCTTGCTAGAACCAAAGGTCTTACAAGGGGGCAGGCTGTCGTAAGACATGCCCTTCGTAACTCCATGGTTCCGATTGTTCCGATGATCATCGGACAGTTTATCTCCATTCTTTCCGGTTCTGTCGTTTTGGAACAGCTTTATGTTATTCCTGGAATTGGAAGATTGTTTGTCGAAAGCATCAATTACCACGATTACAATGTCCTTCTTGTCGATATGGCATTTTATACGTTGATTGGCCTCTTTGCTAACCTTGTTGTCGATCTCAGCTATGGTATCGTCGATCCGCGTATCCGTATGGGAGCCTCTTCTTAATATGGAAAACGATAAAGATTTAAACGAAGACTTCACAATAGTCGATGGTCAGAAAACCGTTGATGCTGGCACTGAAGTCAAGAAAATCGATGGAAACGAAGTCGAAGACAAAGACTTTGCTCTTGTCCAACAGGACAAGTCTATTCACGATACCAAATTTACAACCAAACCAACTACATTCTTTAAAGATGCTATGAAAAGATTCTCCAAGAACCACTCCTCTGTCGTTGGTGCAGTGATTCTCGGAACTATCTTTGTCTTATCTCTTATTCTTCCGATTGAAGGAGTACTTCCGTATAACATCAAAGATTCACATCCGGAAGAAGCAAACCTTCCGATGAAGATTGTCGATCCGAAGAAAGGAGACGACGACTTCTGGAACGGAACAAGATGGGTTGAAAACCAGACCTATCCGTATGATGCTGATGGAAAATATATTGGAACCCAATATGAAGATGATTCCGTCATCATCAACATCCGCAACATCAAGAAGAGATATCTTTCCGACTCTCAGGCTAAATACTCCGCTTCCAATCGTGGAGGCTATGTCTGTGTCACAGCTAAGAAGAGCGATGGTGCCGAATACACAAACTCCATCGTTTCTCAGGAATTCAATTACAATTTCGCTCATAACTATAAGATCACCTTTACATTAGGCGGAAGAGATGATTCCGATTATCAGGCTGCTCCGAAAGTCTATCTCTACATGATCACAAAGAAAGGAAGCAGTACCGTCAGGATTCCTTTGAATGCCGATGATCCCATTGTTCCGTCCACACTTACGAAATCCGATGAGGTTCTTCAGGAAGGCCAGACCATCTATTCCTATAATCCGACTACATTTGACAATGTCTCCGAACTTGTCCAGAATGCAGCAACTTCCAAGAATCTTTCTTTCAAGAACGAAGACGGAAGCGATTCGACTTCCGATGATGAAAAGTATCTCAGCTGCCGTTTGGGACTTGCCTTTACGACTTCTACCGAAGCGGATACAGCTATCTATATCAAGAACTTCAGTATTACATCCGATGACTCTGCTGAAGCAAGTGACCTTGCCCAACGTTCCTTCTCGGATGCAAATGATACTTTCTCCGATACTAAGAACAAACCGACCATTACAGGAAGCAACGATCCGAATCCCTATTATTGGCAGGCTACAACCGATAAGATGATCCTTGAAGCCTATTCCCAGACCTGCGATCTTCTTCTGGATGAGTATCTTATTGCCTATGGTTATGAAGAGCAGAGCATCGATCAGATGACTATCGATAACTGGCTTGGTGTTTCCACAGATGAAAACGGAAACATGGTACAGCAGCATGATCCATGGATTGTTTTGGATCACAAGAATCCTCAATTCGGCAAGCTCCAGCTTACGGAAGAAGGAAAGAAGCACGAAGATGAGATCTATGTCACAGACATTCTTTCTCAGACCCGTACTACCAGTACCTCTACAGGTGAAATCATCTACAATTACACAGGTCGTGTATTGAAGTGGAAGAAATTCGGTTATAAGTCTATGCCGATGCATGTCTTCGGAACTCAGGACAAAGGAAAGGATATGCTCAAATACACCTTCAACGGAACCCTGATTTCCTTAGGCCTTGGCATTGTCGTCAGTTTCATCAACATTCTCATCGGTGTCATCTGGGGATCTATTTCCGGATACTTCGGTGGTGTGACCGATATGGTCATGGAACGTATCGTCGATATTCTCAGCGGTATTCCGTCTTTGGTTCTTCTTACTGTCCTTACCCTTAAAATCGGTGAAGCTCATCCGATGCTTGCCTTCGGTCTTGCTCTTTGTTTGACCGGATGGATTGGAACGGAAAGTGTCACCAGATCCCAGTTCTACCGATATCGAGGACGAGAATATGTCCTTGCGGCAAAGACGCTTGGTGCAAGAGCGCCGAGACTGATCTTCCGTCACATCCTTCCGAATGCCATCGGTACGATTGTTACCTCCTCTGTTTTGATGATTCCGAGTGTCATTTTCTCTGAAGCTACCATCTCCTACCTTGGACTTGGACTTCAGAATACCTACTCTTTAGGTATTATTCTCTCTGACGCCCAAAAATATCTGAGCAATTACGCGTATCAGCTGCTTCTTCCCGCTGTCATCATCTCTTTGCTTATGATCTGCTTCAACCTGTTCGGAAACGGCTTGCGTGATGCCTTCAACCCGTCATTGAAAGGAACCGATTAATCATGGAAAACGAAAAGAAACAGAATGATGTCGTCCTTTCCGTCAATGACCTTCACATTTCGTTCAAGACGGATGATGGACTTGTCCATGCTGTCCGTGGAGTCTCCTTCGATTTGCATAAAGGCGAAACTTTATGCATCGTCGGAGAATCCGGTTCTGGTAAATCCGTAACCAGCAAAACCATCATGGGCATTCTTCCAAAGAATGCCGTCATCGAACATGGTTCTGTCATGTACGAAGGAGAAGATCTGACCAAAGTCGAAGAAAAAGAATTCCACAGAATCCGTGGACACAAGATCGGTATGATCTTCCAGGATCCTCTCTCCTCCTTGAATCCGATCATGAAAATCGGAAAGCAGATCACGGAAGCTATGCTGATCAATTCCGATAAGGAAAAACTCAAATATGATGCCTTGATTTCCAAGGAGGAAGCGGATTATCGCAACCTCATGGTTACAAGAAACAACAACATCCAGAGAGCTAAATCCAAAGTCGATAATTCCGATGCTGCCTATGATGCTCAGATCCATAGCTTGGAGATGAAGGTCCAGGAAGCAAAGGATGCTAAGGATTTGGCTGTCAAACCGACAGAAGAAGATATCCGAAAATTTGATGAAGAACTGAAGAAGGCAAAGCAGAATCTTAAGGAAAACAAACCGAAGATTCTTGTCGAAAAGAAGAAAAAGCATGCCGAGCTTATGAACGAATTCCGTGAAATCGTTCGTAAAGAAAAAGCGGAATATGCAAGCAAGGCTCCAGCTTTGAAGAAAGCTTTGGATGAGAGAAAAGCCAAAGCCAAAGAAGAAATCAACAAGTGGAAAGCCGAATTGACTGCTGCCCACAAGGAAAAAATTGCCGCAATCCAGAAGAAGATTGCCGAACTGAATTCTTCTTCTCTTTCCGAAGAAGACAAGAAGAAAAAGTTGGATGAACTGAATATTGAACTTGAAAAGGAGAACAAAGCCTTCAAGTCCAATTTCAAGCTTTCCAAGCAGGAAGCCAAGGAACGTGCCCTGGAAGTCATGAGGGAAGTCGGTATTCCTCAGCCTGAAGAAAGATTCAAACAGTATCCGTTTGAGTTCTCCGGCGGTATGAGACAGCGTATTGTCATTGCTATTGCTTTGACTGCCAATCCAGAAGTGCTTATCTGCGACGAACCGACCACTGCTCTTGACGTTACGATACAGGCTCAGATTCTTGAACTGATCAACAAACTCAAGAGAGAGAGAAATATGTCCATCATCTTCATCACTCATGACTTGGGTGTTGTCGCCAACATGGCAGACAGAGTTGCCGTCATGTATGCAGGAAGAATCGTGGAAGTCGGTACTGTCAACGAAATCTTCTATGATCCGAAACATCCGTATACTTGGGCACTTCTGTCTTCTATTCCGGATCTTGATTCCCATGAAGACCTCGAAGCCATCCCTGGAACGCCGCCATATCTTCTTAATCCTCCCAAAGGCGATGCCTTTGCTGCAAGAAACAAGTATGCTCTTGCTATTGATTTCAAGAGTCAGCCTCCGTTCTTCAAGGTGAGCGAAACTCATTATGCGGCGACATGGCTTCTGGATAAGAGAGCTCCGAAAGTCGAAAAGCCTAGAATCGTCACTCAGCGTATCAAGGCTTCACTGAAAAAGGCAGGTATTGAAAATGTCGATGACATCAAATAACGAAACATTAACAAACGAAAATACCCAGGAAGAAGAAATCCGCGAAGCTAAGGTTTCCGAAGGAACTTCCTCTACGCCTTCTATTGACGCTTTGAAGAGTATGAACAAGACAGCTGATCAGGCAAAAGAGGATGCCATGGTAAGTACAAACCAGTCCAATCCTTCATTCTTCACCAAAGCTCTCTACAAATTGCATCTTGCCAAAGATCCTAATGCCAAAGAGTACGAAAGAAATCCTAATGTCAAATACAAGCAGGAACTTGTCGATAATGATGTTCTTGTTTCTGTAAGACATCTTAAGATGTTTTTCCCAATGTCTGGCGGAAGAAAGCTGAAAGCCGTTCATGATGTCTCCTTTGATATCAAGAAAGGCGAATGCTTCGGCGTTGTCGGCGAATCGGGATGTGGAAAAACCACGACAGGTCGTTCGATCATCCGACTCTATGACATCACTTCCGGTTCCATCTATTTCAAAGGCCAGCGTATCAGCGCTGGAAGCCGCTGGAACGAGAAGGAAATCAAATGGTCTAAAATCAAAGGCGAAAACAAGATCAAGGAACTCAGACATGAAGAGGCAAGCGCTCTTTCCGAGCTGAACGAGGATGATCCTCAGATTCCCAACATCAAGAAACATTACGAGACCGAAATTACCAAGATTCAGGAAAACATCAAGAAAATCCATGCGGAACAGAAAGCCAAGATCAAACAAATCCGCTATGACAATTCCCATGTCGATCGTCAGCTGATGTCCAAGATGCAGATGATTTTCCAGGATCCTATCGACTCTTTGGACCCGAGAATGACTGTCGAAGACATCATTCAGGAAGGTCTTAAGATCCAAGGCTATCGCAACTTTGCCGAAAATCACGAAAAGGCCTGCAAGGTTCTTGAAGAAGTCGGTCTGATTGCCGATTACTGTTCTCGTTATCCGAATGAATTCTCCGGAGGACAAAGGCAGCGTATCGGTATTGCAAGAGCTGTTGTCATGAATCCGGAATTCATGATCTGCGACGAACCGATTTCCGCACTTGATGTTTCAATCCGTGCCCAGATCATCAATCTTCTCAATAACCTCAAGGAGCAGCATGGTCTTACACTGATGTTCATTGCGCATGATTTGTCCGTTGTCAAATACTTCTGCGACAGAATCGCTGTTATGTATTTCGGCGAGATGGTCGAACTTGCGACATCCGATGAACTCTTTGCTCACCCGCTTCATCCGTATACGAGAGCTCTTCTTTCTGCTATTCCTAAACCGGATCCGCTTAGTGAAAAGAAACGTAAGAGAATCATCTACAATCCTGCAAAGGAACATGATTACTCTGTTGAAAAGCCGTCTCTTCACGAAATCCTTCCGGGTCACTTCATCCTTGCCTCAGAATCCGAAATGATCAAATACAAGAAATTGATCGAAGAAGATGACCGAATCAACAAGGAAAAAGAAGAAGAAGCAAGAAAAGCCGGAATCCAGTACTGAATAAGGCCGCAGGGAGTCTTCCCTGCGGTTTATTTTTTTTTGCAAAAAAGCGGAAGGAAAAGGACAAAAAAGCAGTAAAAACTGTAAGCACTTACATATTTTCATAAATTCAAAATTTTCCGATGACTATCGAAATATTTTAAAACTTCGATTGTCTTTTCCTTTTCTTTGCGACTTGTTTCGTTTATGATTGTATTACCCATATTTCGGGACCATTTTTTTCTGTTGATAAAAATGTAAAAGATTATCGTTGAAGGAGTTATTTTTATGAAAAAATCACGAACATTGTCATTATTATTGCTTCCGCTTCTTGTCCTGACTGGATGCGACCAGAATTCTGCGTCTTCACGTCCGTCTGGAAACAGCAATACTACAATCAGCACAACCGGAAGTGCTTCTAGCAACACCGGTAGCAGCAATAAGCCAAGCACTGATCCGGAGCCTGCCAAGGATGCCATCGAACTTGTCTCCAATACAACGGATGTCGAAAGAGATGGTACCATCACTCTTCGTGTCCGCGTGAACAAGAACATTGCCGACCGTACGGTCAATTTCAAGTTGAAGACTCCGAAAGACGATGGTAGGATTATCACTTTCGTGAATGCAAAGAACAACGTTCTTGAAGGTACTGTTTCCTGTGTCATCAAAGGACTTCGTACCGGTCAGGCAACTGTCGTCATCACCATGCATGACAAGACCCAAAGCGATACTCTCGAGGTCCCTGTCACTGTCACGACTAAGCTCAATACTCCGGATAGAGTCTGGAATACGATTGCAAACAAGCAGTCCTATACTTTTACGGCAAAGCCGGTCGACGAAGCCTCAGTCACAGCTGCCAATACGACTGTGACCAGAGTCACCTCCAAATCAGTCGTTGTCACGGATGGAAGCGGCAATCCGATCAAAGTCAATGCCAGCGACATCAGTTCCAGCAATTTGATCAATGGTGGACTCTCCTATAGCAGAAAACTCAATCTTGGCGGTTTCCCGATGGACAAGGACGGCAATGCCGTTTTGGAAGGAACAACGGATGAAGATCATGGTTTCTCCAACAAGTCCGTTCTTACCAATTACTTTAACGGCGATCTTGCCGATATCTATGGCATTACTCTTGATAAGAACGGAAGAGCGATGTATATCGCAAAGAACGCCAAGACCGGAGAATTCTATAACCATCTTCAGGCCTTCACCAATGATGAAGGATATGTGAATTCATCTACGCTTTCTGGTCTCGGAACAAATTCCTATACTCCGTTCAATTATCTTTCCTATTACGGAAACAATTCCGTCAGACTTTCTGCAGATATCCATTCCGTTAGCGGATTCTATGGATTCAAGGCCGTCAACAAAGATTGGCTCAAGTTCGATAAGAATTTCAACAATGTCTACGAGCTCAATTCCTATGCTCCGGTTCCGGATGATACTTCTACAACCGAAGAAAATGAAGCGGATATGCAGGGCATGAAGTTTGCCTATGCCAAGATGCTGATCTGGAATATGATGTCTCCGACGACCTTCGTTCCTGCTCTTCTGAACTATATCGGAGACGCTGGCGAAGCCAACTTCAAATGGTCGGAATTCGCTTCCTTGGTCGATGTGAAGATCAATATCCTTTCCAACGATAACCTTTCTTTGAGCTTGTCTGGAACCAGCGAACTCTCCAACTATTATTCCCAGGATTTCCCGGAACTCATCGGAACTCTTTCCAACGTCAGCAATACCAATCTTACCGATCTTGCGGATGTGAATACTTTCGTAAACCGTACGGATCTTGAAGCTACGGATATTACCTTCAGCGATGATTTCACCAAGATCGTGAATTACATCAGCAACGCTCAGGAATACAAGGAAACCATGTATGATGGTTCTTCCTTCCCAATTGATCTTTACCAGAAGGACGGCGAATTCTTCTTCATCGATTATTCCAAGGCTTATCTTGATTTGGTCAACGAAGAAGCTCAGCAAGAATCCGATAAAGCAAAGAAAGTCGGTTACTTCGCTGATGCCGACAAGAAAGCCTGGGAAGTCATCTTCAACGATGATTACACCATCGAATCTCTCGGACCGGTCGAACTTACTTCCGGCGGACAGGCTGATTATTCTCTGTTTGAAAGCCAGATTTCAGCCAGTAACTTCTATACCACAAGACAGACGACCTGGAATATGAAGAACAGTCTTCTTGCCACTTTCTCCCAGACTATGTTTGCTCCGTTCAGTGGATATGACAAGGGCTTTGTCTCCTATTCTCCGCTGACCTGGGTTTCTGTCTTCAGCGATTACTGGACCGGAGTCAAGGCCGAAGAAGATACCTATGGAAACTGGATGACCATCGTCTCTCCGACTCTGAATGACGAAGGCAATGTCACCAAGGTTTCCATGACAAGAGCTATGTCTCAAGGCGATTCTTCCTCCTATTCTGTCTTCTACCCGAATTCCATTTCCGCATGTGGAGAAGGAGAAGCTGTTGAATCCATGACGGATTCCCTTAAGACCTGGTATAAATCCGTTCAGGGTAAACATACAACCGAAATCGAAACGATTGAATAATGATATGGACCGTAGGTGTAACCTGCGGTCTTTTCATAATTTCGTTGCGTGAAAAGTCAAAGTGAAATACAATGATAGAAGAAACGAAAAGGAGCCTGTCATGGACCAGTTCAAATGGATGTTCGATGAGGACAAAGATGAATTGCCTTCTTTCTATATGTTGGATAGCAAAGATGGTAAGATGGAGTTTGATACAGACAAGGATACTTATTATTATCAAGGAAAAATCAATTCCGGCATACTGAGAATCTTTGTCGAGGGACTTCCGGAAGACAAAGAGTGTTTTTATCTTCTTAAAGGCAAAGAGACCAATGCGACCTTCAGAATCATCCATCCCTATGAAGCAAAACTGGATGACGACGGAATTCTTTACCGCATCGATGATGAAACCGAACTCGTGTATACTAAGGACGATGATTCGGAAAAAATCCTGATGGTCAGAATTACGGAAAAAAACGATGGTATCGTCCTCAGACTCGAAATCGTGAATTATACTGAAAACTATTTTGCAAATAAGAGAGGCTTCCTTTCCTCTATTTCTCCGGATCAGTTCCGTAACAAAGAAAATAAAAAGACGAAGGCGGAAAACGGATTTTTCAATCTCCCGTCTGAAAAGCAGGAAAACGATGGAGAAGTATCTGCACTTCAGAGAAGCTATCTGGATTCCATGATACGTGAAAACAGAAAATGAAAAAGAAAATCAATCTTGTCAGTACTATCTTTTCTTTGCTGCTCTTTGTGCTTGGCATCGTTCTTCTGGTTCTTGGGTTTGCTGTCGAAAAAGGATATAAGAATCTGGCCATTACCGGTACGGTCCTTATGGTTCTCTCTCTTGTTCTTTCTGCATTGATCTATTTCGTTCAGAAAGAGACTATAGGAAGCGAAGCAAAGATGAACGAAGATGCGACGGCCATCTGTCCCCATTGTGGAAAGAAGAATCCAGGAAATATCCCATACTGCATACACTGTGGCTGCAGGCTGAAATGAATTTCTTTGTTGTACTCGATTTTTCTTGAAGACACAAACTATATGTACTATAATATTTTTTGCGTAACATATGTTTTCATGTGTTAAGGCTAGATAAAGATAGATAGACTTATTCATGAGGAGGCAAACAAATGAAAAAGGGAATCCATCCGAAATATTATCGCGCAAAGGTAACCTGCATGACCTGCGGTGCCACTTGGACAACTGGTGCAACCGTTCCGGAAATCAAGGTTGATACTTGCTCCAACTGCCATTCTTTCTACACTGGCAAGATTTCTTTCACTTCCGATTCTGGTAGAATCGCAAAGTTCAACAAGAAACTCGAAGCCAACAAGAACAAGTAATTCCGTTTATATCGATATATTTCGCACTCAGGGAAACCTGGGTGTTTTTTTAATCTCTTTACGATATTCTTTTGAATTTACGGAATGAGAAAGTAAAATAATAATCATGAACAGCGAAGTATTGGATTTCACCGCTCTCGCAAATACGATCAAGTGGATGTTCTCCACAAAGGACGACCGGGAATCTTTTCCAATCCAGGAATCTGATTTTCTTTTCCTTCTCAAAGAAGAAAAGATTCCCTGTCCGGGAAAAGAAGACTTTTTCTTCTGTCCTGTTTTCCTGTCGGACAAGAAAGAAGACAGAAGTTATCCGGTTTTCTTTCTTCCTTCGGTCATCGAAGATAACGGAAAACTTTTATCTGTAAGAGAGGATTCCTATCCGATCTATTCCATGGTCCTGGATGAATTTCTGAAGAATATCTCGGCCAATCTTTCCCTCGAACACCGTCTTTCGGATATTCCTGCTTATCTTTTTTCATTAAGGACGTTTATCGAAAGTAGCGGTGCGTTGAAAGACAGGCTCTTCTTGGAATACAAAGTTGCGTTCTATTCCCAGAAGGAAATGCTCTATCATTCCATTTACCGTTCTTTGCCGAAGTATTCAAGTCCGGATTCAGCTTCCATGAAATATCATGGATTCCTCAAGAAAAACTCCGACACGGAGACGGAAAAGAAACTCAAGGAAGATGACAAGAAGTATTTTTCCCCGTTACTCAAGACCTGGGACAGCCTTTCCGGATATGGAGTCGGAAAGGTTTCCTATACTAAGGAAAGAGACCGAAACATGTTTCTTTTGTATATGCTCAGTAAATGGATTCCGGAAGGCAAGAAGGTTTTGATTGTTTCGGAAGACAAACAGGATGTAAGAAGTCTTCTTGAACGACATCATCTGACGGATTTCACCTTCGATTTCTCTTCTTTTTATGCAACGGAGATATCCTTTTCCCCATTTCATGAAAGAACGGAAAAAGATTATACAGAAGCCATCGAACGCAAACGTAGGCTGAATCAGGCAAGAAGCGACTATCTGAACCTGGTCATGCAGAAACAGGCTCTGTATACTCCTCCCCTTCTGGAAGAAGACCTTCAGAACCTTCTCTATCAGTCCCAGTTCGAAGGAATCAGTCCGTTTCCACTTGATCTATCCGACTATGGGGAAGAGGATTTCAAGAAGGATCTCGAGTTCGTGAAGAACATGGGACAGTATCAGACCATTCTTTCCGTCCCTTTGATGAAGAATCCTCTCTATGGTCTTTCCCTGTCCGGAAAGAAAGAAAATTACGATCTCCTTGTCCTCTGTGTAACGGAGACCTATTCCAAGCTGAATGCCTTTTTATCCTATCTTCAAGAAAGGAAAATCACATCCGTTTCCGGAGATAAAATTGAAAAAGGATCCGAATTCCTCGAGCTTGGAAAGGACATCGAAGTCCTAAACGAATATAACGGATTTCCGAAACGCTATTTCAAGATCGAGAATCCCGAGGACCCAAATATGAGGCTAGAGGATCTCAAGACCTTGTACCGCGCCGTTTCGTCATCCAGATTGATGGTAGACAATCTGTTCGACGAGAAAATCTATCAGCAGGATATCGATAGACTGACTCAAGAATACGAGAGCGGCTTCTTCGGAAGAATCAACGCCAGGAAAAAGATGAAATCTTATTTGAAGAACTCGAAAAACGCGGATTACGGACTCTTTATCCGAATTCTGAAACATTATCGAAAAGCGGTTCTTCTTCTTAACGAAGCACTCCCCAAATATCAGGAGATTTACGGAGATTCTGTCCTTAACATGAACGGATTGATTGAAATAGAATCCAATATCAAGTATCTGAAGAAATTCAGGATGAGAGGAAAATTCAATCCGTCTTTCACAATCGATAATCCTAAGATCAAGAAAGCCATACGCGAAAAGGAATACCGGCAGGATATGATTCTGGATTATCAGATGGCCAAGGAAAAATACGACGAATATATCAGCTCCCTAAATCGATATATCGGCTTTTTCATCGATTCCAGGAAAGACTATTCCCATATGGATTTTGTAGATGTCCAGAATGAACTCAACAGACGGCAGAATATCACCTATCCGATGTTCCGCGATTATTCTCAGTTCAAAAAAGAACTCGAGAATACCTCCATGAATCTTCAGCTGAAAGTCCGCGAAGCGACACTTGGAAATCGAAGCCTTTCTCTTTTTCGGAATCAATATCTGCTCTCCCTATATCATGCCATATACCTAGATGCAGAAAAAGAATCGAAAAAACTAGAAAAACCGCTGGAAGAAGCACAAAAATCTTATTTTGAACAATTGAAACAGCTTCCGTATATCAAAGAAGAGATGCTTTATCGCGATTTTGATGAGATAATCGAAAAAGAGACAAAAGATGAAAAAAATATAGAGACACTCGCCTCTGTGATGCAACATTACCACGAAGGTACATTTACCATCGAGGATATCCAGAAGTCCTATGAACTATATGAGAAGACCCATCCTCTTTGCATTGCTTCTTCGCCGGATTTGGGATACAGCTACAGTGATCAGTTCGATGTGGTCGTATTGATGAATACAAAATGCATCGATACTCTTTCCCTTTTTGGGTGCATGGATTGCGGGAAAGAAGCCCTGATTGTCAATTCTCAGAAAGAAAGCGACGCCAGACTTCAGGGATATGAGGAAATACCGATCACGAACGAAGACATGTATCTTTCGAGATTCCATTTCAATCGCGTTCCGAACGATTTCGTGGAATATATGAAGGGAAAGGCACCTCTTTTCGGATATGATTTCATCGTCGATGATCCGAGATTCAAATGGATTCTTGTCGATAGGAACAATCCGAAACGTCAGTTTGCCGTTGTTCCGGATGCCTCTGTCTCTTCTAACTTGATGAAGGAGACTCTGACTCAATTCCGCGAATATCTCTATGTTCACTTTGGCCTTTATATGATTGATTTTGTTGTTTTCGAAGCACTATTCGAAAAGGAGAGGTTCCTCAAGGAATCCCTGAAGCTTTTCGAATCTTGAAAAACACGGCTAAGGAATCAACTGCGATATGGCTGTATTAAGGAACGACGTTCTAGATATTCTGTAATTTTCACTCTTTTATAGCGCAATACTATGGATAAAACAGCTTTGAAAGTAAAGAGAATATTTTTCGATGGCCTTGGTTTTGATGAAAAATTGCTTAAAATGATTCATCTATGATTGATTGGCATAGGGATAAATTAGAAGCCAATCTGCTGTGATTTGCTTTTTCCTGATAGTAATAGAAAGCTTCCCTGCTGATAGACATACCAAGACAGATGTCTTTTACACAGAAGCCTGTTTCTTCTATCCTTTCCAAAGAAAATCGGACAATCTGGTTCCTCAGATCAC
>ERZ808240.1581-NODE-1581-length-27626-cov-4.810743_pt1 | contig 27626 bp, 27 predicted proteins | sample MGYA00521084_ERZ808240 | MGnify/ENA primary metagenome ERZ808240 (study PRJEB31516, sample SAMN03275571) | gut metagenome | biome: mammalia-associated habitat; material: feces | host: Papio cynocephalus | place: Kenya | collected 2012-08-06 ... | reverse complement strand
CAGGACAAGGTCACAGATGATCTGAATACCGCAAAAGAGGAAGCCGCAAAGCTGGAAAATCTGAGAAAATTATTCATGGCTGAGCAGGCAAAGAAGCGAAAGCTGGAGAAAGCAGCCAAGGCAGCAAAGAAAAGATAAAGCAAGAGCACCCGGTCGGGTGCTTTTTTCAATTCCGGATTTTTACAAAATATCTGCCATTGTTTTGTCTTGTGTTCTTCTCGGATATCCGTTACAATCAGACTTGGAGAGATGGCGGCAATATACTAAGTAAAAAATACGCATGTTATTCTGTTCTGTCAGTATCGAGAAAGGAGATGGAACATGGATAACGAAATTGTATATTCCTCCAAGGCAACTGATCAGAAAGTACAGTATGATGCCAGTGCCAAGCGGCTGCTAGGGCAGAAGATCATACTGGCGCATATACTGATACTCTATGTACGGCTGCGTGATCGGATTGGCGAGTGAGATTCCGCCAAAGGAAGAAAGATATGAACTGCATCGATTACTGGGAGCGTTACTATCGCAGACAATGACGGCAGAACAAAAATTGAAGCTTATGAAACAGGAGTATGACATACCGGTAGAGAGGCACGGTATAAGAGATGGGGTGAAAATCATGTGCAATCTGAGTGAAGGCGTAGAAGAAATGGGATATGCCAAGGGCGAAGCCGCTGGCATAGCTGCTGGAAGGGCAGAAGGCGAAAAAATAGGCGAAGCACGAGGTAAGGTCATTGGAAGATCTGAAGGAAGATTAGAAGGAAAATCGGAAGAAAGAGCTGATATTATCCTGAAAATGCATAAGAAAGGCTATTCCTTAGAGCAGATCATGGATGTAACCGAAATGAGTGAAGCTGAAATCAAGGCAATTATAGGATAAAGACATAGACGGAACAGATAATGTGTATATCTTTTGGCGTGTATGAAATACATTAGACCATAAAAGCTTTCCATAGTAAAAAGCTGCCATACATTAATGGATTAATTTTTTTTAAGGTATTATCTCCACTATGTATGGCAGTTTTTTACATTTGTTTATAGGCGTTACCCCATTCAACCATAGAGTCAAGGATTGGCTTTAAGGTCTGTCCGAGGTCGCTTAACGCATATTCTACACGTGGCGGAACTTCCGGATATACGGTTCGGGTGATCAGCCCATCTTCTTCCATTGAGCGAAGGCTGTCGGTCAGAACCTTCTGGCTGATACCGGTCAGATCGCGTTTGAGTTCGTTGAATCGCCATGGACGCTGTAACAGATTTCTTATAATAAGCAGCTTCCATTTACTTCCGATCAGAGCAACGGTCGTTGCAACCGGACATTCAGGTAATTCTTCTTTTGTTAACATAACAGTGCCTCCTTGTATTTGTTTTATATCTAACATTTATTTTGTATCTAATATTCTTTTTTTTTGTTACATCCAATTATAATCTAACATCCCATGTGGGGTCAATTAGTTACAAAAAGGTAACCGGGGTTACTTTTTGGTGACCAGGTAATAAAAAAGTGCGTACTTTTTTTGAAAATCAGAATTTGTTATGTTGATAATGCAAGAGGGCAACAGCCCAAAAATAAAATTATCAGGAGGTAACAGAAGATGGCATTATCAAATATTGCAGATTGGAAAGACGATAAGGACAAGCGGGCAGGTGCAGCGTGCGGAACGGCATGCGGAGCATCCGACAAACCGGCAGCGTGCGGAACAGCATGCGGAGCATCCGACAAACCGGCAGCGTGCGGAACAGCATGCGGAGCATCCGACAAACCGGTAGCATGTGGAACAGCATGTGGAGCGTCTGACAAGCCAGAGCAGAAATAAGATGAAGAAATAAGGAGGCATGGACAGGATGAGTCAGTATTTTGCATTTCAATGGCATATCACAGATGAGTGTGATCAGCGGTGTAAGCACTGTTATATATTTTCAGGGGCAGGATGTAAGGAATTAAAGAGCATGACCTGGGAGCAGATGCAGGAGGTTGTGGCAAACTGTGAAGATTTCTGTAAGGTCTATCACAGAGTACCGTACTTCTATATTACTGGCGGCGATCCTATCCTGCATCCTGATTTCTGGAAATTGATGGTTCTGTTAAAGAGCAAAAATATTCCATTTACGATCATGGGAAATCCATTCCATCTGAACGATGAGATCTGTAAAATGTTAGCCGTTTGCGGCTGTGAAAAATACCAGATGTCGTTAGATGGAATGAGAGAGACCCATGACTGGTTTCGGAAACTGGGCAGCTTCGATCTGACGCTGGAAAAAGTCGGCTGTCTGAATCGGGCAGGAATTCGGAGCATTATCATGAGTACGGTTTCAAAGACAAATATGCATGAGATACCGGATATTATCGATGCAGTTGTTCAGGCTGGCGTGGATGTGTATGCATTTTCAAGATATGTACCGACCGGTGGCGAGGTCGATACCAGCATGACACCGGAGGAATACCGGGAGCTTTTGTCTGTCTGTGATGCGAAGTATAAGGCATATGAAGCGGCAGGCTGCAAGACGTATTTTAACAAAAAGGATCATCTGTGGACGTTATATGAGTATGAGACAGGAGCATTTACGCTGCCGGAAAATGTGCAGGCAGGCATGATCTATGCGGGTTGTAATTGCGGTAACTGTCATATCACGATTTCGTCAAATGGTGATGTGATGGCATGCAGGCGTGTTATGGATAGTAAGGTGGCAAATGTATTTGAGGACCGGCTGGCAGATGTGTGGATCTGTCAGATGGAGAAATACAGAGATTATGAGAAATTCAGCAAATGCAGCAAGTGTGAATTAAAGGCATGGTGCAGAGGATGCCCGGCTGTTGCAAATGGAACGACCGGCAGCTTTTACGGAGCAGATCCTCAGTGCTGGAAAACGAAGAATGATGTAACAGGGGAAGCACTGACCTGTTAGCAGGTGGCATCCCGGAAGAAGAAAGAGACAATTTAGAGGCAAGACTCTAACAGGATGTTAATTCCTGCAACTTATATATTAGAAGGAGAAAAAGAGATGGATCTGGCAACGTGTTTAAAGAAGATGGAATTAGTGGGTGTTCTTGCATTTGCAACAGTGGATAAGGATGGTGCGCCACAGATACGAAATATCAGTGCAATCCATTATGAACCGGATGCCCTGTATTTTTATACGGCAAGAGGAAAGAATTTCTGTCAGGAGCTTCTGGAAGATGGACGGGTTCAGATTCTTTGCTATACGAAGTATAAAGAGATGATACGTTTGTCGGGAAAGGCATATGTGGTGCGCGAGGAAGAACAGGAGAAATGGCGTGAGATTATATTTGAGGAGCAGCCTTATCTGGCAAATGTCTACCCGGGTGATACCAGAAGTATCGGAATTATATTCTGTATCGATCAGGGTGAAGTAGAATATTTTAATCTGGGTGTGAATCCGATATTTCGTGAGACATACAGCCTTGGAAATGCTATAATTCGGGAAAAGGGATATGTGATAACAGATGCCTGCATCGGCTGTGGTAAGTGCGAAAAGATTTGTCCCCAGAGGTGTATCGAAAGAGGAACACCATATAAGATCAATCAGCAGCATTGTCTGCATTGTGGAAATTGTTATGAGAACTGCCCTGTTCAGGCAATCATGCGAAAGTGACAGGGGATAAAATAAAAGAATAGAAGAATAAAAACTGATAGTGATAACTAAATGATAGATAAAATTAACTGACAGAAATAATGAAATGGATATACAGACAGAAACAGAGAATCAGATTATGAAAAAGATTAAGTATAGAAATGATAAAATAACATTTGAAACATTTTTGTCCGGGACACCTGCCAGAGATTATGTGTTCCAGAAGACGCCATATGAGGAACAGATCCGTCTGGCTTCCCAGATGCTACAGGATGCAGAATACGTTCTGGTTGGAGCAGGTGCGGGAATGAGTGCAGCCGCAGGCGCGCAGTATGGCGGAACATTTTTTGAGGAGAATTTCGGAGAGTTCCAGAAGAAATATGGAAAAGGACCATATATGCAGGATATGTATTCTGCAGGCTTTTATCCGTACCCGGATGAAGAAAGTTACTGGGGATACTGGTCGAAGCAGGCGATCCTTGGCGGTATCGATCTGGATGTGACGCCGCTTCATAAGACACTGTTAAGTATGCTTTCGGGGAAGAAGATATTTGTCTTAAGCACAAATGCAGATGGTCAGTTTGTAAAGGCGGGGCTGCCGGAGAATCGGATCTTCTGTACACAGGGAGATTATTTCCATATTCAGTGCGGAAAAGGCTGTCATGATAAACTTTACGATGCGGTAGATATGTTCCGACAGATGGATCAGGCACGGCGGGATTGCAGGATACCGACATATATGGTTCCGAAATGTCCGGTGTGCGGCGGGGCTATGGACATAAATCTGCGGAAGGATCAGCATTTCGTTCAGGATGCGGCATGGTATGAGGCAGAGCAGAGATTTGGAGATTTCCTGTCTGAGGCAGAGAAGGGCAGACTGGTACTGTTAGAGGTAGGCGTAGGATTTAACACACCAATGATAATAAGATTTCCATTTGAAAAACTGGTCAGAGAGAATAAAAATATCTCGATGATCCGCCTGAATCTTAATGAAGCAGTTGTGCCGGAGAGCCTTGGTGACCGCGCGGTCGGAATCAATGCAGATATGAAAGAGAGCATTACGGATATGGAAGGAAGCAGAAATTGATGAATCACGAGGAACAGAGACAATGGCTGATCCAGAAGTTGCTGGATGAAGATGCATATTATAAGAATTACAGGATTCCGGAGGATGAACAGGAGCAGAAGGATCTTCTGCGCTCCCTGATGAATGTACGGATGCCGAAGAAGATCAGTCAGGAATTTTTAAGGATTCAGGACGAATATCTGACAGAGGAAAATGAAAAGGCAGGAGTTACAGAGCTGGCAGACTTGTCTCCGACAAAATCAGATGACCGGATCTATCTCTGGCAGGGAGATATAACAGCACTAAAGGTGGATGCGATCGTAAATGCTGCAAACAGCCAGATGTGCGGCTGCTTCCGTCCGATGCATAATTGCGTGGACAATATCATTCACTCAAAGGCAGGAATAGAACTCAGGCTGCGCTGTAACGATATCATGCAGGCGCAGGGACATGAGGAGCCGACCGGACAGGCTAAGATCACACCGGCATTTAACCTTCCATGCAAATATGTACTTCATACAGTAGGCCCGATCGTGCAGGGACGGCTGCGGAAGGAACACGAGGCATTGCTGACATCCTGCTATCGTTCCTGTCTGGAGCTTGCAGAAGAAAATGGAGTATCAAGTATTGCCTTTTGCTGTATCTCGACAGGTGTATTCATGTTCCCAAATAAGCGGGCGGCAGAGATCGCAGTGGAAACCATGCAGAAGTATCTGGAAGAAACAGGAAGCCGGATGCAGGTGGTATTTAACGTGTTCAAGGATGAGGATCTTCATATATACAAAAAAATTCTTGACTTGGAGTAAGGTTCAAAGAGTATGATGGGAGTGTACGAAAAAGGTACGCTCCTTTTTAGTATATAAATACGGAAAACACCAGAGCAAGTTTAAGTAAGATGGAGAGTGATAGTATGAAGACTACAAATAGAGAAGAATTTGAGAAGCAGAACGTATTTGGAACAGGAACAGCAAATACGGCATATGCACAGTATTTTATCGGAGATTCCTTTTTGAATCCACTGACTGATGCTAAGACAGGATTATTTCTTGCAAATGTAACATTTGAGCCGGGATGCCGGAACAACTGGCATATCCATCACGCAACAAAGGGCGGCGGACAGCTTCTGATCTGCACAGCCGGAGAGGGCTGGTATCAGGAAGAGGGAAAAGAAGCAGTCAGCCTTGTGCCGGGAACTGTAATTACGATTCCGGCAGAGGTAAAGCATTGGCATGGTGCGAAGAAGGATAGCTGGTTTTCCCATATCGCAGTAGAAGTACCGGGCGAGAATTGCAGCAATGAATGGTGCGAACCGGTCACAGATGAAGAATACGATAAGTTAGCATAGAAAAGGTGGATTAATCATGGCAGTAAAGCAGACAGCAGGAAGAACACAGCTTGGAGAATTTGCTCCAAAGTTTGCAGAATTAAATGATGATGTATTATTTGGCGAGGTATGGAGCAGAGAAGACAAACTGTCCCTCAGAGACAGATCTCTTGTAACCGTAGTCGCACTGATGGCACAGGGACTTACCGATGAATCCTTCCGTTATCATCTGATGAGTGCAAAGGCAAATGGAATCACACAGGAGGAAATTGCTGAGATCGTTACACATGCAGCATTTTACTGTGGATGGCCAAAGGCGTGGGCAGTATTCCGTATGGCAAAAGAAGTCTGGGCAGAAGAGGATAAGTAGGAGAAATGTGGCAGTTGTGGTATAATGAGTATTGGTTTATCATAATAAAATACAAACAGGAGACAGCATGGAAAAGTTAGTATTAATACATGTAGATGACACCGAATACCACAAGATACAGAACATTGCGGGCCGGATGAGGATCACGGTAGACCGGATACCGGAAAAAATAGTGACAGCGAATTATAAGCTGGGCGAGCTTGTAAATGGAGTCTATAAAAAAGCGGTGGATACGATAGATGAAACTGACCGGAAGCAGGAAAATACTGTAAAGCATTCTTCAGAGACGGAGATGGCGGATGCACAGATAAAGAGCCGTGCGGACAGCCTGATCCTTTTATGTAATCTGAAAGAAAAGCGGCTGGACAAGATGTTGTTCGAACTTCGTCATGGTGATGTGAAGATTATGTACAAAGCTATCCTGACACCAAGCAACCGGGACTGGACAGTTCCGATGCTGATGCAGGAGCTTCGCAGAGAACGATTTGCAATGATGAGAAAGTAAAAAAATGATCGTGCAGGGATGAATTGGATTCTCCTGTACGATCATTTTTTTATAGTACGGTTCTTACACATACAGATAAAGCTTCATGCTTTACTTATGCTTTTGGCTGCTGCTGGGTGATACAGTGGATATTGCCGCCGCCGTAAGCGATTTCTTCGGTACGGACACCGACAACCTTACGTTCCGGGAACATGGATTGTACCTGACGGATGGCAAGAGCGTCATTTTCATCACCGTACTGTGGCAGGATGATGCCTCCATTTACGATCAGGAAATTCAGATAAGAGGCGATCGCAAGGTCACCGTTTTTTCTTGGTGTGCTTCCGGGAACTGTATCGACTGTTTCCATGCCTTTCAGATAAACCGGAGCTTTGGTTGTGCAGAGCTTATGAACAATCAGCTTCCTGCCTTTGGCATCTACGGTATTTGACAGGGTGTGATAAGCTGCCTGTGCTTCTTTATAGAATGGGTCGTCCGGGTCATCCGTATAGATGCAGGCTGCTTCGCCGGGACGGACGAAGCAGGCAACATCATCGATATGTCCATTTGTCTCATCCGGGTCGATGCCGTCCTTGATCCAGATGATCGTATCGACATTCAGATAATCTTTTAGCTTCTGCTCGATCTGAGCTTTTGTGAGATTTGGATTCCTGCCCTTTGACAGCAGACACATTTCGGTGGTGATCAGTGTACCTTCCCCATCGACATGAAAAGAGCCGCCCTCTAATACGAAATCATCGGTTCGGTAAGAATCAATCTGTTCCAGTTCGCAGATCTTGGATGCGATCTGATCGTCCTTATCCCATGGGAAATACAATCCGTCGACCAGTCCGCCCCAGGCATTGAAGGTCCAGTCACAGGCGCGTGTTTCGCCTTTATCATTTATCAGAAAAGACGGTCCCATATCTCTGCACCATGCGTCATTGCTGCTCATTTCAACGATCCGTACACTGTCGGGCAGCATGGCTTTGGCATGCTCGTATTGTGCTACAGATACACACATCGTAACAGGTTCGAATTCTGAGATCGCAGCAGCTACATTTGCAAATGTTTTCTGTGCCGGTTTCGCACCGTCTCTCCAGTTGTCAGTTCGTTCCGGCCAGATCATAAAGATCTGCTTCTGTTCTTCAAATTCTCCCGGCATACGGAAGCCGTCAGCCTTTGGGGTAGAGTTTATAATACGTTTTGCCATTCCTGTATCCTCCTATCGCAAATAAAATTCACATATCGTACTTGAAAATCGCCTCCTGCAGGCAGGTGATTTTTCAGCCTTACATTTGATAAAACAAAACGGAGCAACTCAATCCTTGAATTGCTCCGTTGCATGTGTCTGTATTTATTTCTTATTACGATAGCACAGAGGAAAATAGAAATCAAGTTTATCTCATTGTGCGTGGGGCATAAAAAAATTGAGCAGTCAGGACAATTGTATAAGAAAGGGGGAGTGACTATACTTTGTATCATCCGAAAACTATAGGCAGGGAAAGCAGAGAGGAGGATGCTTATGAAGATAAGTTATCCGGGAATATATCAGGGCTATTCGACGGAGATATATGATTCCTATGTAAGACATAGTGTGTATGTACCGGTTCGGGATGGTACCAGATTGGCAGTTGATTATCTGGTTCCGGCGAGAACTGGTGTGGAGCAAAAGGATAAATTCCCGATCGTATTCCAGTTTACACCATATAACAGATGTAATTATGGATCAGGACTTCGCACCTATGATATAGAATCTTATGATTACGATGGAGCAGAGAATAATGCTTATATGCTGACCGGACACGGATATATATTTGCAAAGGCAGATGTCCGTGGAACAGGCGCCTCATATGGTACAAGAGTTGCTCCGAATAATGAGCAGGAATGTCTGGATGGGTATGATATCGTTGAGTGGCTGGCTGCACAGCCATTTTCAAATGGAAAGGTAGGAATGATAGGATCTTCTTATACCGGTCAGACCCAACTTGAGATCATGAGAATGTGTCCGCCGCATCTGACTGCGGTATGTATCGGAAATACCAATATCGATGCATTTGATGGATGGATGCGCGGGGGAATTATTTCTGATTTTGGAAATGACGATGAAGAAGAATTACTGGGGCATGAGCGGCAGAAGACAGTTGCCGACCGGGTATTTGAGACAGTTCCGGTGGATGAAGACAAGAATTCCTCCATGCTTCGTGATGCAATTATAGAACAAAGTACAGGAGGTTTGTGGGAGCATCTGTTTGATGATCTGCATTACAGAGACAGCGTATCAGAACTGACGGGAACGAGATATCTGGAAGAAATATCACCCAGCCGGTATCTGGATGATATTAATGCGTCGGGAGTGGCAGTTTACATTCTGGCAGGAATGTATGATCCATATAGAAGAGATGCCTTTTTGTTGATGAAGAATCTGACAGTGCCTAAGAAGCTGGCATTTGGAAGCTGGTATCACTGTTATGCCAAGAATGATCCGGACTGGCCGGTTGAGCACCTCAGATGGTTTGATTACTGGTTAAAAGGAATCGATAACGGAATTATAGATGAACCGCAGTATTTCCTGAAATGTGAAAATGACAGGGAAAAGGATGCATTTTACCGGAACTGGCCGGTTGAGAGCGGCAGTCGTGAGACATTTATTCTGACTGATTCAGGAACCCTTGTTAAAGAATCCGACCGGATGATAAAAGAAAATGACAGATCGAATCAGAAGTCGTCAGGTATTCAGTATCAGGCGGTTTATGGGATACAGACAGGTATAGAAGATTATTATGCCGAAGAGATGGATGATCCGGAGAAAGTGTTGGTGAGCAGGACAGAACCATTCAGAGAGAACCGGATATTTACAGGTCATCCAATGGTAAATATCTGTTTTCGGATGCTTCAGGCAGAAGAAAATGATATTGATTTTTATATCACACTTTCTGATTACGATCCTGTTTCCGGGCAGGCTCATATCATATCAGATGGCAGACTCCGGGCATCATTCAGGAAAACAGGAGAAGCCCATTATGATTTCCTCGGACTTCCATGGCATCCGGGCAGGGAGTGTGATATACAGCCGATAAATAGTCAGGAGGAATATGAGATCACAATTGATCTGATGCCGGTCTCATATGAGATAAAAGCAGGTCATGAACTGCATCTGGGAATCTCAAATTCCATGAGATGTTTTGATTATCTGCATCGAAAAGAATATGATGACGGAGTTCTGACACATGGTCCGAAATGGCTGCTGATAACAGATGGAAGAACAACACTTGAGATGCCGGATATTTACATGTCAAATAAAATAGGATAAGGAGTAATCATATATGAACAGACAGAATTATACAATTACGATCACCAGACAGTTTGGAAGTCTGGGACGACCGATCGCAAAAAAGATGGCGGAATTATTAGATATCGAGTATTATGACAGAGATATAGTGGAGCAGGCGGCAGAACGCCTGAATCTTCCGATCTCTGTAGTAGATGACAGAGAAGAATCTGCGAAGTCACCAAATACAGGAAGATTTTTCAGCATGATGTTTCCACTTGGTAAGGGTACAAATGAAGTGCAGGATAAGATATTTGAAGCACAGCAGAATATTATCAAGTTTGTATCAGAGAAGCATCCATGTATAATTGTAGGAAGATGTTCAGATTATGCGTTGCAGAATGCACCAAATTGCACCCATATTTATATTTACTCATCTTATGAGAACCGGCTGGATAACTGTATAAAGGATCTGAAGTTATCGATGGATGAAGCGAAGCGGATGATCGAAGCCGTTGACAGTGCAAGAGATTCTTATCATATGACATATGCGGGATATCATCCATATGATCCGGATTATAAAGATGTTATGATCGACAGCAGTTATTTGGGCGTGGATCAGACAGCCGAATATCTGGTTCAGCTTGTAAAACGGAAATATAATCTGTAGGAGGACACTGGTATGAGAAAAGTACAGGTAAAAGCAATTACAGGAATATATGAAGGGTTTTATAATGAAAATGAAGTTGCCAACTTTCTGGGGATCCGTTATGTGAAGCCTCCAAAGCGCTGGAAGGTGGCAGAACCTCTTTCACCATCGGATGAATTAATAGAAGCGTTAGAATACAGTCCATGCTGTTATCAGAATTGGGAAAAAGAGGAATTTGACGAAAAGCCTCCGATGAGTGAAGACTGTCTGACATTAAATATCTGGGTCAAGGATATCGAGCAGAAAAAGAAGCCGGTCATGATATGGATTCACGGTGGAAGTTATAATACAGGATCGAATCGAATGGACTGTTGCCATGGTATGTATTGTGGAGATCGTTTTGTACGTTCCAATCCTGACATTATATATATCAATATCAATTACAGGATAAATGCCTTTGGTTCTATGGATCTGACTCTGGTAGATCCATCCGGCGAATATAAGGACAGCAGTAATTTACAGACACATGACCAGTTAGCTGCGATCCGTTGGGTATATGAGAATATAGAAGCATTTGGCGGAGATCCTGAAAATATAACGATCTTTGGACAGTCAGCAGGTTCTTATTCTGTGGCAACGTTATTGTTGATACCGGAGACAAAGAAATATGTAAAGAATGCGATCTGTGAAAGCTCTGCTGTTGATGAGACGATAAAAACACCAAAACAGGCACAGATGATTGGCAGACAGTTTCTTCAGATCACGGGCGCAGAGACATTGGAAGATTGTCTTGCACTAAGCCCGGATGAAGTGCTTGCTGCCGCAAAGAAGATCATGGAGAATCCGATCTTTCCGGCATGGTGTGCGATGAGAGATGGAAGCTTTATTCCAAATGAGATCTATGAGACATTGGAAAATGGCTCTGCAAAGGGAATTACAGTTATGAATGGTTCAACCTCCGGTGAATATGACTGTATGAGTGATGTCTCTACAGATGAGGAGATAGAAGATATGGCAAGATTTGCCTATACAAGAACTGTAACAGATGACATGATCGAGGAATATATACATCATTATCCGGATCGGGACAGACGGACAGCATTAAAAGATCTGTTTAACGATTCTATGCGGATCACACATGTCAAAATGTCAGACTGTCTTGTGAAGGGCGGATCGACCGTATATATGTATTATATCAGTTATATGGATGAAACAGACCGGATTCGTCCGCAGCATTGTTACGAGATCCCATTTGTTACAGAACGAACAGATGAACAGATCTACATGAGTTATAAGATACCGGAGCCTGTTCAGGGAAGAACACCTACCGAAGAACAGCAGAGACGCATTCAGGGATGTTGGGCGCAGTTTGCAAGAACCGGAAATCCAAATGGCGCGCATCTTCCGGTGATCTGGGAAGCATATACCCCGGAATACAGGGATACGATGGTGATCGATCATCCGTGGCATATGGAGCATGGAGTGCGGAATGAAGATGTTGATCTGTTTATGGAGGCAGCGACAACGGTAGATCCATCACAGGATGATATTTATAAGGGATAAAATGGATTTTTAAATATATGAGACACGAAGTTGAACAGAAGTAATTGACTTTGCACTGTGCATGGTGCACAATAATGATTGATAGCAGTAACCATTGTACAAAATAAATTCTGTGCTATACTGTGTTCATATTCAAAAAAGAAATAAAGTGAATTGCAAAGAAGCAATGATATAGAAATATGTCGTTGCTTCTTTTTTCTTTACAGAGAGCTCCTGTAAAGAAACCGTCCGGGGTGATCGAAGATACATCAGATGATGATCGGGCACAAATAATTATATCAAGGAGGCAGTTCTATGAGAAAAAAGTTTTTATTGGGAATTTTAGTTGCAGCTATGGCATTCAGTGTGGTTGGATGCGGAAGCAAAAAGAGTAATACAGGAAATCAGAAAGAAGTAAAGTCGCTTGAAACATATGTAGATGATACCTCGGTTACACCGAAAGAAGGAGGAACCTTTAAACTGGGCGTGTATGGCTCACCAACCTGTATCGGTTATCCGGGTGACATTCTTACGATGATGAACAGGGAAGCGTCCCAGCCATGTATTGAGACATTAGTACAGGTCGGTGATGATGGAGAACTGGAACCGCTTCTGCTGGAATCTTTTGAGGAACTCCCGGAAGAAAATAAAATTGTTCTTCACTGCCGGGATGGCGTAAAGTTCCATGACGGAACCGTTTGTGATGCGGAAGCGATCAAATATAATCTGGAAACTACATTTGAATATCTGGCACTTGAATATCCTTGTGATATCTCATTTGTAGTTGTCGATGATTTGACATTGGAGATACAGATGTCACAGTGGGTACGTGGAGTTACATATGATCTGTTATATGAATATGGCAAGATTGCTTCTCCTACTTATCTGAAATCAGTTGATTATGATACAGCATGTTTTAATCCGGTAGGAACCGGCCCGTTTGTATTTGATTCCTATGACGTAGACGAGAAGATCACATATAAGAAAAATGAAAACTATTATGGTGACGGTCCATATGTAGATGCGATAGAAATTTATATATTTAATGATGAAGCAGGAATTAAGTCAGCGCTTCAGACACAGGCAATCGATGCAGTTATCGATGCAGAGTATACCGTAAATGCAGATTATTCAGCAATGGATGGCATTATAAAAACAAGCAGAAATACACTCTCAGGCTGTATGACTTACAATATCCTGTTTGGAGCGGTAGACGGAACACCGCTGGCAGATTCTGATGTAAGAAAAGCAATCTCATATGCGTGTGATCTGAAGACGATTGCAGATTCCATGAAGGAGTATGGAGCAGTTTATTCAAATCAGATGGCACCTGCAGATGCATACGATCATACGGACAATGTAACAGGATATTCTTATGACGTAGATAAGGCAAAAGAGCTTCTGGAACAGGCAGGATATAAAGATGGATTTGAGCTGACCGGATATTACTACAATGCAGAGCCGATCTCCGGCGATATCATGACAATGATGCAGGCATATCTGTCAGAGGTCAATATTAAGTTAAATATCACACCAATTGATATTGCTGCATTATCAGAATATTTATTTGGCGGCGGATGTGATGGAATCATCATTACCGGTAATAATGGTACACCGGAACAGATGACAGCATTTCAGGAGCAGAGTATGGGTGGCAGCGCCGGATCTATCTGTGAACCGGTTCTTGCAGATTCTAAGGAAGCAGTCGATCTGTACGATAAGGCACTGTTATCTCTGACAGAGGAAGATGAGGTCAAGTATGTAGCAGAAGGAAATGCCATTATCTATGATCAGGACTGTATCGCTACCGGAATCCTGACATTATATCCACAGGCATATGCGAGAGATTATGTAAGAGGTTCCAAGATCGGTTATAACAATGTAACACAGTGGAGTCCGGCTACAGTATGGCTTGACAAATAATAGAAGTGGGGTGTCGGTATGGTCAGATACATAAGTAAAAGAATTGCACAATCTATCCTGGTCTTATTTCTGGTATCGATAGTCATCTATGGGCTTATGTATATGATGCCCGGCGATCCGGTATATGCGGTTTATGGAACGAACCTGAAACCAGGACAGTACGAAGAAAAATATATAGAAATGGGACTTGATAAGCCGGTATATGAACGATATGCCAAATGGCTGGGCGGAGTATTTCAGGGAAATCTGGGATCTTCAACCAAATATCATATGCCGGTAGCTACCCTTATAAAAGCAAGACTTCCGGTAACCCTGTACATAGGTGGCTGGAGTATCCTTTTAGGAACGATCATTGGTGTAGTGCTTGGTATCATATGTGCCATGCATGCAAGGAAAATGACGGATAATATTCTTACGGTGCTGGCAAATATAGGATGTGCCGTCCCCGATTTCTGGATAGCGGTGATCTTAGTCGCAATTTTCTCAACAACACTTGGGCTGCTTCCTTCATTTGGATTTTCATTCCCATGGGAGAATGGTTTTGCAGACAGCTTTAAGCATCTGGTCATGCCGGTTATAGCGATGACAGTTGGAACTGCCTCGATCACGACAAGGCAGACAAGAGCCAGTATCGTAGAGGTTCAGGAGATGGAATTTGTCAGAGCAACAAGGGCGAAGGGATGCAAAGAATCCAAAGTGATGGTCCGTCATATTTTCCGAAATGCGCTCATTCCTATCGTAACGCATATCGGACTGATGTTCCCGGTTATCATAGCCGGAGCTGTTACGATCGAGCGCATATTTGCAATTCCGGGCATGGGCGATCTGATGGTAACAGGTGTATTAAATCAGGATACGGCAGTTGTTCAGGCTTGTATATTGATCCTTGCAGCAAGCATCTGTCTTGCGAATCTTATCGTAGATATTGTTTATTGTATCGTTGATCCAAGGATCAAGCTTCAGTAGGAGGTATGGGCATGGAGGATAAAGAAAGAAGAAAAGAAAAGAGAAAAATATTTCTCAGAACATTATTTGCAAAAAAGCCTGTACTTGTAGGAGCAGTATTGATCATCCTTTTTCTGCTGATAGCAGTGCTTGCTGGAGTGATCAGTCCCTATGATCCTTATGCGATCAGTCCGATGGAGATATGGAATTATCCGTCAGGCAGTCATCTGCTTGGTACAGATGGAACCGGGCGGGATGTTTTAAGCAGAGTGATCTACGGAACCAGAACCTCCCTGATCGTAGGTTTAGGTTCGGTGCTTTGTTCTACAGTGATCGGAATTGCACTTGGTCTGATCTCAGGATATATAGGCGGGATCGTGGATGCAGTCATTTCCAGATTCTTAGATGCATTTATGGCTGTACCGATGATACTTCTTGCTTTATGTCTTGGAATGGTATTTGGTGTTGGAACAAAAAATGTAGTCATTGTATTAGGTCTTTCATTTGCGCCGGTCTATGCACGAATGATGCGTGGACAGGTCATTTCTATAAAAAATTCAGATTATATCATGGCAGAACAGGTTCTTGGAGCGAAAAAGGGAAGGATCATGCTCCGGCATATATTACCGAACTGTATCTCACCTTTGATCGTCATGATGACAAAAAATATTGGTGATGCGATCATAGGAGAAGCAAGTCTGAGCTTCCTTGGAATGGGTATCTCATCACCGACAGCGACATGGGGAGGAATGATCAGCGAGAGCTATACGAAGATCAGTTCCAATCCGGCGTTTGCAGTTGTTCCCGGTGTATGCATTGTCCTGATGGTTCTTTCCTTTAATCTGTTTGGAGATGGACTCAGAGATGCTATGGATCCAAGAATGCGGGGAAAGATATAGGAGGTGCTGGATGATGGAACATATCTATGAAGTAAAAGATCTGGAAGTATCTTTCAAAAGTTCCGAAGGATATACAAAAGCGATTGATGGAGTGTCATTTCATATTGATAAAGGAGAAATCGTCTGTTTTGTAGGTGAGAGTGGTTCCGGTAAAAGTGTTACCCAGCTGGCAGCTTTGCAGTTGATCGATATGCCGCCCGGAAGGATCGAACATGGAGAGGCATGGATCGATGGACAGAATATGCTGGAATACGATGCAAAAAGCAGCAATATGAGCAGTATCCGTGGCGGAAAGATCGGAATGGTCTTTCAGGAGCCGATGACCTCGCTTGATCCGGTTAAAACGATCGGTGAACAGCTTGGCGAGGCGATTATCCTCCATCATAGTCAGTATACACAGGCTGAGGTGAAAAAACGTGTGATCGAACTGCTTACTGATGTCGGTATTACAGATCCTGAGACAAGAATGCACAGCTATCCGCATCAGTTTTCAGGTGGTATGCGCCAGCGTATCATGATCGCCATAGCGATTGCCGGAGATCCTGATGTGATCGTTGCTGATGAACCTACAACAGCACTGGATGTAACGACGCAGGCACAGATCCTGGATCTTCTGGAAAGGATCACAAAAGAACGGAATACAGCATTGATCATCATTACACATAACCTTGGAATCGTAGCCAAATATGCACAGCGAATCTACGTTATGTATGCAGGTACGATCGTAGAACAGGGAAAGGCAGAGGATATATTTGAATATCCATCTCATCCATATACAAAAGGTCTGCTCAAGAGTGTACCACGACTGGATGACAGACGGGATCGAAAATTAATACCGATAGAAGGAACTCCGCTTGATCTGAAAGAGCGACCGGAGGGTTGTCCATTTGCCGGCAGATGTCCATATGCAGAAGGCGCTTGTAAAAAAGTAAATATGAAGGAGAACAGACAGGCAAATGGAGATCAGCATTTTACAACCTGTATCTTTGGCGCGGAGGAATTAACAGAGAAAGAAAAAGACAGAAAAGAAGAAGTAATATCAAGAGATAAGGTTCTTGGTGAAGATATGGTGCATGTGAATGCGCTGACGGTTTCATATGATATAAAAAAGAGCATTTTCAAGAGCAAACGGAAAAAAGCAGATATTCTGACAGGCATATCCTTTCAGGTCAGAAAAGGGGAAACACTTGGAATTGTAGGCGAGTCAGGATGCGGAAAAACGACAGTAGCAAAGTCGATCATGCAGTTGATCCCGGAAGCAAAGGGAGAGATATGGATCGATGGAAAATGTTTCAGTGAATTAAAGGGTGAAGCTCTTCGAAAAGAACGCAGAAAGGTGCAGATGATCTTTCAGGATCCATACAGTTCTCTCGATCCGAGACAGACGGTTCGAAGCATGATAGGAGAACCACTGCGTATTCATGGGCTGGTAAAGAATGGAGAAGAATACGATAACCGTATTAAAGAACTGATGAAACTGGTTGGCTTAAATGAGGCATGGCAGGATCGATATGCCTATGAATTTTCCGGTGGACAGCGGCAGAGAGTTGGAATCGCAAGAGCGCTGGCAGCAGATCCGGAGGTGATCGTATGTGATGAACCGATCTCAGCGTTGGATGTATCGATTCAGGCACAGGTCATCAACTTGTTAGAGGAATTGCAGAAGAAGCTCGGACTGACCTATATATTTATCGCGCACGATCTGGCAGTTGTAAAACATATCAGTGATATGATTGCTGTTATGTATCTGGGAGAGATCGTAGAGATGGCACCTTGTGATGAATTATACGAGAAGCCATTGCATCCATATACGAAAGCATTATTATCAGCGATACCGATTCCTGACCCAAAGGTGGAGAAATTGAGAGAGAAGATCATCATGCATGGTGAAGTTCCGAGTATCGTAAATCGTCCGAAGGGTTGTGCATTTGCGGATCGATGCCCATATGCAACGATCAAATGCAAAGAGGAAAAACCATATTATAAGAAAGTATCAGACAATCACATCGTGGCATGCAGTCTCTATACAGAAGAATAAATGCAGATAAGGAGTGACAGCTATGACAGAGAAAATTTCATCACCCGGAAAGTATGAAGGATATAGCAGTGAAATATATGAAATGGGAAAAGGACATTCCGTATATGTACCGATGCGGGATGGGGTAAAGCTGGCGGTTGATTATTATCTGCCATACAAAGATGGAAAAGAGGTATCAGGCAGCTTCCCTGCGTTATTGATCATTACACCGTATCCATACAGGAAAGAATTTAATGATAAATCCCTTCCGATCTACGATCAGTTTCCACTGGGTGAAATGATGGTAAAGCGTGGATATGCATTTGTTATAGCAGATGTCAGAGGAACCGGTGTCTCATATGGTTCCAGAAAATTAGCGAATGGGCCGCAGGACGCAGAAGATGCATGGGATCTGCTGGAATGGATAGGAACCAGAACGTGGTGTGATGGAAATGTCGGTACGGCAGGATTCTCATATTTTGGCGGCACGCAGCTATCGGCACTGATCAGTGGTTCCCCTTATTTGAAAGCCTGTTTTATAGGTATGACTGATATGGACAAATATGATGGCTGGGTACGTGGAGGAGTTGTAAGAAGATTCGGTACACACCCGGATGCCGATTATCTGCTTGATCTGGATAACCCGGCAGTAGATGAGGATACAGATGGTAAAATGCGGGCAGAAGCTGTAGAGCAGCATAAGTACAGCAATGCTCTTGGTGAGAGTATGACAGATTGTCCCTACAGAGATTCTTATTATGAAAAAGAACACTGTAGGTTATGGGAGACGATTGGAAAAAGCTATTATCTGGATAAAATAAATGCTGCACAGACAAAGGTATATCTGTATGGTGGCTGGCGGGATGAATTCCGACGGGATACGATCCTTATGTACCGGAATATGACATTGCCGAAGAAGATGCTGATCGGAGACTGGATTCACATGGATGGAAGACCGGGATTTAATATGGATCTGGAACATGTCCGTTTCTTTGATTATGCATTAAAAGGAATAGAAAATGGTGTATTTGATGAACCGCCAATTTATTATTATACAGGCGGTGGGAACGGAGTATGGCAGTTCGCAGAAGAATGGCCGCCGGCAACTGATATACAGCGGCTGTATCTGAAGGATTTCAGGCTGGATGCCTGCAATGGGGCAGACGTTCCGCCTGAAACCTATATAGCACGATATGATATTTCAGAGAATTTCAGAGATTCGATCGAGACGACAGACCGACAGGAAAAAGGCTTGAATTACTACTCTGATCCACTTCCACAGGATATCTGTGTAAGTGGTCACAGCATTATGCATCTGGCAGTTTCGTGTAATAAGCCGGATGCTGATCTGTTTATATCGTTGATAGATGTAGATGAAAACGGAATAGGAAGATATGTAACGGACGGTGTTCAGCGGTTGTCGCTTCGAAAGACCTGTGGAACACCACATTATGATTACATGGATCTGCCATGGCACCGTGCTGAGAAGCAGGATGTAAGCTATCTGGAAGCGGGTAAACCGGTAGAAGTGCTGATGGATCTTTTACCGACCTCCTATGTATTTCAGGCAGGTCACAGAATACTGATCTCGATCACAACGGCGTGTCAGGGCTATTGGTATCTGGAACAGGCAGGAGAGGAGATAAAGATTCACCATGCAGAATTTGGAGGAACCTATATTGATCTTCCGACATTATAGTGGATGGAGGCATATATGAAACAGAAGCAGAAGGATCGCTTATGGACAAAAAATTTTATACTGATCAGTTTGATCAACTTCATGCTGTTTCTAAGCTCGAACATGGTAAATCCGGTCATGTCAAAGTACATTGTAAATAGTGATCATTCGATCGGGATTGCCGGAACTATCGTTGGAAGCTATGCGATCGCAGCATTGCTAATCCATCCGTTTTGTGGAATCCTGCTTGACAAATGGAATAAAAAGGGTCTTCTCATGGCGGCTTTGATTCTGATGTTAGTGGCTATTTTAGGCTATGGGGTCAGCAGCAGTATAGGAATGTTGTTTTTATGCAGGATCATTCATGGTGGGGCATTTGCTATGACATCGACTGCGATCATGGCGATACTGGCAGATAATGTTGCAGATTCCAGAATGGGAGAAGGCGTCGGTTATTTCGGACTTACAACAGTCGTTGTAACTTCGTTTGCGCCATCCCTTGGCATATATCTGGGGAATTCTTATGGATATGTATACAGCTTTTATTGTGCTGCCGGTGCGGTTGCTTCTGCATTTATTATGATCGTATTTGTCAGATCGGGCAGTCAGATGATAAATAAAAAACAGAAGGAAAGCAAACCTTCTGAGAAGCAGCGTGAAAAGCTGTCGGTAAAGTTCATATGGACGAAATTACTGGCAAAAGAGGTTCTTGTATTAAGTCTTATAGCTTCGTTGTTCTCATTTGCAAATGGTATCGAGAGTTCCTTTGTTGTCTTATATGGTGACAGTAAAGGAATTGCAAATGTGGGAACTTATTTTACGGTGAGTGCAGTTGCGGTACTCCTTGCAAGGATATTTTCAGGAAAGATCTATGATAAAAAGGGATTGCCATATGTCATAGTTCCGGCATTATTCATCGCGGCAGCAGGAATGTTCAGTCTGGCATGTGCCGGTGGGATACTTCTGTTCTGGATCGGAGCTTTCTGCAAAGGATATGGACAGGGATCAGGACAGCCTGCTATGCAGACAAAGGCATTGCAGCTTGCAGGATCGGATCGGCGTGGGGTAGCGTCCAGTACATATTATCTGTTCCCTGATATTATGCAGTCTGCAGGTCCGGCGGTTGGCGGCTGGATCATTTCAGGATTTGGATATCAGAGTATCTTTATTGTAAGCGGTGTACTGCTTTTATGCGGAATCATTATATTTTATGTATATTCCAGATATATGAACAGGAAAAATATATTGTTATAGCGGCGTTGATTCAGTATGATAAATACAGAATGGAGGTATCATATGGATCGAATACAGGAACAGAATATAATCCAGAAGGCAGGAGAGTATTCCTTAAAATTAAGTAAAAAAACCTGCTCCATCTATGTAGCAGAAGCTGATCTGGAAGAATTTAAAGAGGAAATAGCATCAAACAACTGTATATATATTATTTCGAAAAAAATCTGTCAGACCAGACCGGAATTCATCTTGCAGATATTAGATGTGTGCAGAGCCTATATGGGTAATGCGGTTATCTTACATACAGATAATGCAGATTCGGAGATTATAGAAAAAGCAGACAAATGCAGAATACCGGTATATATATGTTCCGGTCAGATTCGGGCGAGTGTGATGCTGCAGGAAGTATATGAGTTGATCCGGTCTTCTTCGGATAATGAAGAAAAACTGGAGATGCTTTTTCAATCCGTTATTAACAGAACCTTTGACAGTCAGGGGAAAGTGATATTTACGGCACAGCAGTATGGGATCGATCTGGAAACGAAAAATTCTGTGTTGATCCTGTATAACCATGAGGAGTTGAATACAGAGCAGTTTGCCTGTTTATATATGATCGTTAAGGATCAGATCCAGAAGCTTTTATCAAAAAAGCTTTTGATGACTTCGAGTGGAAATGAGATCATTTTGATCGTACCATATGATGACATTGCGATCGATCAGTTGCTTGATATGATAACGACGGAGGCAAAAAAGACAGGTCTGGAGATTAATCTGTTTGCCGGTGTGGGAATGCCGACAAGGTTTGTTGATAAGATCAGTGACAGCTATTTTCAGGCGCGAAGAGCCTGTAAGTTACAGCGGGTTATGGACAAGAAAGATCGGGTTCAGTATTTCAGTAAGCTGGGGCTTTATAATCTTTTATTTTATGTGAAAGACAAGACTGAACTTCGGAGATTTTATACGAACATGCTGGGGCGGCTGGAGGAATATGATCAGTTAAATGATGCAAATCTGACAGAGACTTTATCGGCATATCTGGAAAATAACTGCAATAGCCAGATGACGGCAGCAGCCCTCTATATTCATAGAAATACGCTTCGGTACAGACTGGAACGTATCAGTACGATCATACAGGAGGATCTGGACGACCGTTTGATCGATGCGGAATTTATTATGGCATTTATGATAAAGAAATATCTGAAATCAATTGAAAATCTTGATATCGACGAATAGAAGGGAGCGGAAAAAGATGGGGAATATGATGCGTAAGATAATGGATACATATGGATATGATCCGGAGAATGCACCGGATGGGGTTATGCAGTTTGTTGTTGTGTCGGGAAGCTGGTATGACATGGGACGGCAGTATGCCATGCAGTGCAGAGAAGCTCTGCTTGCCCGCGTGAACGATCTTATGGCTGTATATCTCCGTCAAATTGAGAAGACTTCAGCTCCATGTAATGATGAGAAAGAAATAAGAGACAAAGTTTTCCACCTGTGTGAAGATTATACAGCAGCGACCAGAAAAGAATTCCCTTCATTGATCGAGCTGCTAAAAGGTATGGCAGATGAGACAGGACATCTTTGGCAGGAGATGGTTCTGGTGCTTTATGGTAAAAGTATGCTTCGTGCAGAGACAGAAGGAAAAGCCGAAGATCACGAGTGCTCACAGATCGCCGCATGGGATCAGATGACAGAAAACGGACACCTGATCGGGGCTGGCAATATGGATCTCCCATTTGATGCCAGAGATTATCTACCGGCTATTCTTGCATTTCCGGAAGATGGATATGCATTTATAAGCTCCGATATGTTCCACCGTGCAGGCTTGAATGAAAAAGGACTTATGGTACAGGGCTCCGGCGGACAGAATGCAGGAGATGGCGATATGATAAAAAGTGATGACAGGCATATGTGGAATGATGCCTTTATCTATTCACTTGCATTTTGCGACAGTACGGAAGCTGCGTTGGAGCATCATAGAAAATGGAACTATATCACCGGCTGCAATCAGGGCTTTGGAGACAGAAAGCATGATGTATCGATTGTCGAATTTACGGCGGCGAAGTATGGAGTGAGGAGATCGGGAGACTTCGGTGAACATGATTATATATTAGCGAATAACGGGTATAATCTGTCAGATCTGCAGGATTCTCTGATGACCGGAAAGGCGTACTGGACAGATTGTCTTCCGAGATATTGGAGTGCAGAACAGTACATAAAGGAACATGCCGGAAATGTTACGATGGATACGTTATATGAAGCACAGTCCCTGAATCGGTTTTATATACCGGAGGGCTGGAATCTGAGATATCGTAAAGACTGGGAAAATGTGTGCTGGTACCAGAAGGCCACAGAGCAGGAACATACAGCAACACCGGAGATAGATCCGGAGATGCCTTCTGATATGCTGGATGCTGATGGGATGTTTCATTATGGCTGGCAGGATAACTGGCTGCCATTTTATAATAACTGGGGATTACAATGCAGGGATTTTTCATTTCGTACCACGGTACGGCATGTGATCGATGTAGACGATATGAGTTTTTATCTTCAGAAAGGCTGTAAGGAGCCTTTGCTCAGTGCACAGCCGGATACAACCGGAACTTTTTGCCGGATTCAATTAGGGGGAGATGTCTATGAGATCATTGATCGTGCACAGCGTGAACTGGAGAAGCAGATATGGTGTGCTGCGAGAGACTGCATGAATAAAGAATGTGACTGTGGTCAAAAAAGGAATAATAAGAGTATTAAGAATAATGCAAATGAATGGAAGCTTCGTGAATATTATCTGAATGAAGCGAAGAAGTGTATGTATCGGGGAATTAATTATCAGGCACTTTCTGTTCAGGCAAAATATGAGCTTTCTCAGGATGAGAACAATCTGCTGGCAGGAAAAGCTCTGACGGCATTTGCAAATGGCCAGTGTTTTGCAAGAGCCGCCAGAAATTATCCTACAGCATTTGATCTGTCAAAATAATAGGAGCAGTCAATATCCGATTGGACATTACAGATCATTTACCCGTCCCATGAACAGGATCATTCCGGTATCCTGATCTTCAATTACATAGACAAATGGCTGGTCAACGATGAAGTTATAAGTTTCTTCCGGTATCTCCAGTGCAGTTTCTGCGATCATGATATCCGTTTCAGCGGCAGCCTTTGTTCCGTTTTCATCAACGATCACTTTTGCTCTGTGAGAAACGGAAGATACGGCGATGTCATCTGCAATCTTTGAGAAATCAGCGGAAGTATATGCGGACTGGATTCCAAGTCCTTTCAGGATATCATCCAGACCATTGATACTCTGTTCATCTGTGAATTTTGGAAGCTGAACGGTCTCAATCTCAGGAGAATCTGCGTTATCCAGAGAGTTGATAAGTGCCTGTTTCTCATCACTGCTTAAAGAATTGAACAGGTCGGTGATCGTGTCGCCTTCTTTAGATGGAAGGAAGACTTTCATTACAACGGAATCACCATCGTAAGGAAGTGTGATTCCTTTTATCGATCCGTTATCCACATAAGAGAATCGTTCGTCATACAGGTGCATCATTGGAACTGTAGAATCTCCGTTTGTTCCGTGGAAAGTATCATCATATGTATTATCCTCTGTAAATGGTATCATCCATTTTCCTTCAAAGTAAACTGCATTAATAAGCATCATAACAGTACCAGCAGGAAGCTCATCCATGATAGATGGGATCATTTGGTTTGTATGTTCATTCACCCAGTTATTTACATCTTTCACAACCTGGTCGGCCTGTTCTGAAAAATCGGCTTCATATATCTCACCATGGTAATAGGTCTTGGCTGGAAGAAGGAAATCATCTGATATGCCGGCTGCCCAGTCTTTTCCTGTGGTCATCCAGATGGAATTTGCAGTATTTACATATGTCTGCTTGGACCAGTCCTTGTTCAGATAACTCTGCATTTCCGTATTCCAGGTAGAAAGATCTTTGATGCCAAGTGCTGCTTCCAGTTCATTTTTCGTTTCGCCTCCTGCACCCTGATCGAGCATTGACAGTGCGCTTGAAATACTGTAAGGAGAATAGAAGCAGTTGCTGTCTTCTGGAAGTGCTTCATACAGGTCAAATGCGAAATTGTTGACACCGTTTTTAAGTTCCTCGTAGGAATCGACGGGTGCCGGTTTCGCCCCGTCTGCGATATCACTTCCGAGTTCCTTTGATGCTGAATGGTTCTGTTTTGTGACGTTGCCGCCGTTGTTATCTGCGTTTCCGCATCCTGCAAGGCTTGTGCACAGACATGCACCGAGTAATAAGCTGATTATCTTTTTATTCATGAAAAATCCTCCATTTCTTTCGTGGTCAGATATCAATAATACTAACATATATCAGTGAATAAGAATATTCAAAAATGTATATAGTCTTATCAATGTCTGGTTTGTTTGCTTCCTTAATTTACATACGAAAGAAAATGGGGAATTTATGGAATTATTTATAAATTTTTATTCTTCGGTCACGGAATAGGTAGCTGCTTCATCCGATAAGGATTCCACATCTACACCGAGATCATTTTCCGCATTTACAAACCATGCCGGAGTATCGGAAGATACATTCATATTGTTGAAGATATAAGTGCCGTCTGCATCAAACAGATATTCCGCATAGCCATAATCATCGACAGTTCCGCCTATGATGATCACATGTGTGATATGATCGGTATCCGTGTAATCGTAACGGAAGTAGGTATCTGCACTGCATTTATCGGTGATATCGGTCTGCTGTCCGTTCAGTGTAAAATACAGTCTTCCGGCTTTCACGTTGACATAGGTCTGATCGGTTGATTCGATACGGAAAGACATGGTAGCGTCTTCTGCATCGTATTCGACCTTCGTGCCATCTGCGGTAGAAAATACCTTATGCACCCAGGTACTTCCGGTTGCTGCCAGACAGATGCCATTTGACAGACAGAAGATGGCTGCCAGTCCGGCAGCTTCATGACTGTTTCAAATAATTCCTGGCTTTCAGGATCAGGAAAATTCAGTTGTTCCATATAATCTTCCAATGATGTCCGGTTCCTGTGCCAGAAGGTACGAAGCATATTCTTTGACTGATTGATCGTAACCCGGATCAGCCATGCCCGGATATGCATTTCATCGTTAAAATCCATGGCGTTTGAATGATAGCGAAGAAAGGTTTCCTGCACAACATCTTCGGCATCCTCCCGGTTCTGACAACTGGAAAACGCAATGCGGAACAGATTTTCCTGATATGTCTGTATAACAGTTTGTGTTGGTAATCGCATAGTCACATCCTCTTTTCTTGTGTTAAAAGGCCTTTCTACTAATAAAACAATTCAGAACTCAAAAAGGTTACAATAATTTTTTATAGGTCATATCGATGCCGAATGCACCGAGTGGGGCAGTGATCAGAATACCAAGAACGGCAACGGATAATACAAGCTTGCCACAAAGCAGTCCCATGGCAAGGGGAACAGAGCCGATCGCAGCCTGAACGGTTGCTTTTGGCAGATAGGAAATGACACAGAAAAGACGCTCTTTCCATGTCAGATTCGTTCCAAGCAGACAAAGAGATACACCGATGGAACGGAATACCAGTGCCAGAAGGATCATACCGACAGCAGCCAGTCCGGCAGTCAGGGTATAGCGGATATCGACAGCCGCGCCGACCAGAACAAATAAGATTACTTCCGCAGCCAGCCAGAGCTTGCCGAATTTTTCCGAAAGTCGTTTGGTCACGGAAGGGATGCATTTGATCTTTATCACACATGCCATACTGACAACAGCGAGCAGACCGGATACAGATACGATACCATCCAGCCAGTTCTGGATCGCCATAAGCATGAAGGACATGCCCAGAATGACGATAACCTTGACGCTGTTTCGGATATAGCGGTCATGTCTGTATGCCAGTTCGAAGAAAAGACTTAAGGAATAACCGGTTACTGCACCGAGCAGGATTCCGAGTATAATGGAGATTGGGATATTTACAAAATCCATGATATGTGCACTTCCACCCTGTGCCATGCTGGTAAAGGTGGAGAATAATACGATGACATAGATATCATCGCAGGATGCTCCAGCCATGATAAGCTGAGGGATACTTTTCTCTGTGCCATATCCGGTTTCCATCAGGTGTACCATACGGGGTACAACAACAGCCGGAGATACAGCAGCAAGGACAGCGCCCATAACGGCGGCTTCGATCCGGGTAACACCAAGTATATATGGTGCAAACAGGAAAAATGCGAGAAGCTCACAGCTTGCCGGAACACATGCCATCATGATGGCAGGGCGACCTACTTTTTTCAGGTCGGCAAGATTCAGGGATAAGCCTGCTTTTAACAGAATGATGATCAGAGCCATCTGACGCAGATCGGATGAGATGGACAGAATCGATGGATCAAAGAGATCCAGAACATACGGACCTAACAAGATACCGGTGATCAGCATACCGATGATCCGTGGAAGCTTAAGACTCTGGAAGAGAGTCGCGATGGCAAGACCTGCCAGAAAGATAAATGCGAGTGACGTTAACATTGTATAATTCCTCCTTTGGACGCAAAAAAAACTGATGCTTTTTCTGCGACAATATAATCACAGAAGTCATCAGCTTACTAAGCGGTTTAGGTTTCCCAAGGGAGAACTTCA
>ERZ808240.1580-NODE-1580-length-27632-cov-4.936034_pt1 | contig 27632 bp, 25 predicted proteins | sample MGYA00521084_ERZ808240 | MGnify/ENA primary metagenome ERZ808240 (study PRJEB31516, sample SAMN03275571) | gut metagenome | biome: mammalia-associated habitat; material: feces | host: Papio cynocephalus | place: Kenya | collected 2012-08-06 ... | reverse complement strand
CGGCAAAGATCCGGACGATTCCGGGAATGTCGCGCTCACCGGCGCGGATATCCCGTTCAGCGCGTCGGACAGCGGTACGGTCGTCGCGAAGATCAACGGCCGGCTGCCGGTGATCAATAACGCGGGAGCGCATAACGCCGTTTACCGGGGAAAAAATCTCGGTACGAGCGTGACGGCAGCGCAGTGGGCGGCGATCGCAAACGGCACGTTCGCGGATCTGTACATCGGCGACTACTGGACAATAAATGAAATGAACTGGCGTATCGCCGCCTTTGACTATTATTTTAGGATGGGAGATACCGATTGTACGACCCACCATGTTGTGATCGTCCCGGATGTAAGGCTGTACTCGGCAAGAATGAACGAAACGGACGATACCACGGGCGGCTATGTCGGCTCAGAAATGTACACAGCCAATCTTGAACAGGCGAAAACAGCCATCAACGCGGCGTTCGGCGCAGACCATATATTGAGCCACCGACAGTCGTTAATTAACGCCGTCACAAACGGGGTGCCGAGCGGGGTCTCGTGGTATGACAGTACCGTGGAGCTTATGACAGAGCGGAATGTTTACGGGAATGCGGTCATGGGCTGGTCCAGCAACGGTTCCGCCCCATTCGTTTATACCGTGGACAAAACGCAGTACCCGCTGTTTGCACTTGACCCGTCAATGATCGTACGCAGAATATGGTTCTGGCTTCGTGACACCGCATCGGCGGCGGCGTTCTGCGCCGCGGGATACGCGGGCCAGGCCAACCGAACTGCGGCGTCAACCTCGGGCGGCGTGCGCCCGGCGTTCTGCATCAAAGCGTAAAGGAGAATGTGACAATGTACAAAATCACTTTGGCTGACGGCACGACGCTGGAAAATCTCGTACTCAACGGCAACAACTATATTTCTCCCGCGGCGGTGGATGATGCGGTTTTCAAAGACAACTTGGCTGCCGTCACCATTACAAATCTTGCCGACGGCAGCACGGAGCAGATCGAAGACGGCGTGCTTTTGAGCAGCATCGTCCGGGATGGAAAATCGTGGCTCGTGCTCGGCACAAAATCTCCGGAGCAGAAGGCACAGGAAGCGATCGACGCATCGTTCACGGATCTGCAGCTGGCTCTCGCGGAGGTATACGAAATGATGATCGGAGGTATGAGCGATGGCTAAGATCTATGCGGCGCTGATCCGCAAGGGATTAAAAACGCTCGAAGACGTACCCGCCCGGCTGCGGGCGGAAGTGGAGAGATTATTGGAGGAGGACGTATGAAAGGCATCGATATTTCTCAGTGGCAGGGCGATATCAACCTGGCACCGTACCAAAACGGCTTTGTGATCGTCCGCGGCGGGTTCTGGACGAGTGTTGACCCGTGGGCGGAGCGCAATATTGCCAAGTGCGACGCTCTCGGTATCCCGTGGGGGCTTTACTGGTACAGCTACGCGCTCAGCGAAGCGCAGGCGGTCGAGGAGGCAAAGGCCTGTCTCAAATTCCTGGCCGGACGGAAGCCACGGCTCGGCGTGTGGTTCGATATGGAGGACGCCGACGGGTACAAGGCAAAGAACGGCTTTCCCCCGGACGAGACGATCACTGCCATGTGCAGAGCGTTCTGCGCGGCTGTGGCGGAGACTGGCAACAAAACCGGCGTGTACGCCAGCTTGAGCTGGTTTGATACGCACATCGGCGAGACGGGATATGACCGCTGGATCGCGGCGTGGGGCGCAAATGACGGCGTGAATTATCCCGACCTGCGCGCGAGGTGCGTCATGCAGCAGTACCGGGGCAGCCCGCTGGATCTGGACGTGATGTATGTGCCGATCAGCTATTTTGACAATGGTACGGCGGACGCAGCAGAGCCGGAAAAGGACGGGGTAAACGTGAATATTGCGGCGGTGGCACAGAAGGTGCTCGACGGAAAGTGGGGCAACGGCGAAGAGCGAAAGCAAAAGCTCGGCGCGTGGTTTTATGATCTCGTGCAGGGTGAAGTAAACCGGATGCTGGGGGTGTGAGATGAAATTGCGAAAGAAACAGCCGCAGCCGGAGGTCGTTTCCGGCTACGATTATTCCGACCGCGAAGCGCGCGAGCGGACGGCATACGCGCTTTTTCAGCGCGCCAAAAACGCCCGCACCGCCGTGGAGATCGAGTGGGAAAAGTGCAACGATTACTACAACGGCATCCACGATGTGACGTGCGATATCACCGAGTTCTGCCGCGAGAACGACATCCCGTGGCTCCCGGCGAGCATTCCCGATCCGTATATCCTCGTCGAGAGCCAGATCGAGCCGACTGTGCCGCAGCCGGAATTTCGCGGACGCGACGACGATCTTGACAGCGCTATGGCCAAGCGGCGCGAATTCGCCGTGCGGTATATCGCCGAGAACAACCGCCTTTCCGACATGAACACGCGCAACGAGCGCCGTCTTCTGAAGCTCGGCGACGCTTTCTGGAAGGCGTACTGGGACGAAGACATGCGCTGCGGCGAGGCGCAGGGCGACATCCGCGTGAGCGATATCCCTGTGGAGGCGGTGTTCCCCGACCCCGCAGTGCGCGGCGGCAGCGTGCAGGACGGACAGTATCTCGACTACGTTTACCGCATCCACAAGGTGCGCTTTGCGCAGGTATTCCGCGCCGATCTCGAGAAGCTCGGCATCACGGCGGAGGAAGCGCTCGGCGAGGATTATGTGCCCCGCGGCGAGATCTTTGACATGACGAGCGCGCTGAGCGACACGGACGACACCGTACAGGTGCTCGAGCACTGGTTCCGCCAGCCGGTCGAAACGAGCGTAGACGGCGAGACGATCCCTGCCGGGGCGGTGGCGTGCTCCGTGCAGGCGGGTGGGCGCGAGCTGCGGTATATCCCAAACTACTGGCGGCGCACGGGCGGGCAGAACACGCTCTTCCCGTTCGTGCACTACTGGCGCATTCAAGACGAGAACCGCTTCTGGAATAAGAGCGAACTCGCCGCGGTGCTCGATCTTGTGGATGCCGCCGACCGCAAGCTCGCTTCGGCGCTTTTAAACGACAGCTTTCTCTCCAACGACATCCTGCTCGTGGAGGACGGCGCGCTGGCCGACGGCGAGGAGCTCACGAACGAACCGGGCGCGGTCGTGCATCTCAAGCAGGGGCGTATGGGCGGCGTGCAGCGCCTCGGCGGATTGCAGAGCATCGGCAAGGCGGCGATGGATATCACCTGGTTCAAGGAGCAGATCGAGCGCGCCAGCCGCAGCTACGACACCGGCACCGGCAAGGAGACGGCGCGCGTTACGACCGCCTCGGGTCTCTCGATGCTCCGCGCCGACGGGCGCGAGCAGGCGGACATCAAGCGCGCCGACCGAAACGCCGGGTTTGAGCGGCTCTACGAGCTGCTCGACTGGCTCTCGCTGGAATTCTTCGACGACGACCGGATGCTCTATCTCGGCGCGCCGGAGGGGGCGAGGGCGCCGGGGCAGCGCATGATCTACAACAGCGCCGACTTTGCCCGCACGCTGCCGGAGGTCCGCTCCCTCACCGGCGAGGTGGTGCGCCCGTCCAGAGAATTTTTCCCGCGGGTGGATATCACGGTGCAGGCCGCCGACGGCGCGCGGCGCGACCGGCAGACGACGCTGCAGGCGCTCGACGGTCTGACCCGGGCGAACGTCACGGCGGAAAACTGGCGCATCTTCGCCGCCGAGCTCGAGATCCTCGATATTCCCGACCGGCAGGAGATCGTCGGAGAGTGGGAGCGGAGATTCGCGCCGACAGAGGAGACGACTCCCTCCGTCGGCGGCATAGCCGCCGACACCTCCCGCAAAGAGGGGGACTTTGAAGGAGGCGAGCCGGTATGAAGTGCCCATGCTGCGGCATTGAAATGCTGCGCAAAACGGCGGCGCAATGGGTGTGCCGCAATCCGAAATGCATAAAATACAATAAGGAGAAGAAAAATGAAGGTCATTCGTCTTGACGATTTTGGAACAAAAACTCCCTCCGGGAAGCTCCCGGACGGATCGCGCAAAAAGAAGAAAAACCCGGCTGCAACGGACTGGACTCCGGCGGAAAGCGCTGAGAGCACACCGGCAAAGAACACGGAGAGCGCCGCTCCGACGGAGCGTGGCCCAACATACAGTGAGATCATGCAGAAGTACTATGCCGGGCAGTACGCCGACGCGCTCGCCGGGAATAAGCGCACCGCGGAGGCCGAAGCCGGCGCTGCCGAGCGCGACGCGCAGGACGCGCTCGAGCGCATCCGCGGCGGGTACAGGAACACCGACCGCCAGCTCTACCGCGAGTATATGGAAAGCACCCGCACGCTGCCGCAGCGTCTCGCCGCACAGGGCATCACCGGCGGTCTGACGGAATCCTCGCAGATACGCCTTGCCAACTCCTACGGCGAAGAGCTTGCCGAAAACGAACGGGCGCGCCTTACCGAGGAAGCGCAGACCTACTCCGCGCGTGACGCCCGTCTTGCCGCTGCGGAGACTGAGCGGGAGCGTGCCGACGCCGAGGCGAAAAAGACGCATGGCGAGAGTCTGGCAAAGTTCTGGCAGGAGGTGGAAAAGCGCCGCCGCGAGGAGGCCGCCAAAGCCGCCGCACTGCTCGCCGCGGCGGGCGATTACTCCGGCTATGTCGGCATGGGTCTCACACAGGATCAGGCGGACTATCTCTCGGAGATCTGGATGGGCCGAAACGACAAAGTCGCCCAGCTGCGCCGCACGTGGGGCGGCGGGAGAGGTTCCGGCTCATCGGGCTCGGCGCTGGCCGACACGCTCTCCGAGACGCTTCTTCTCAACGCCGAGCGCGGCACGGACGCGGCGGTGGAATATATCGCCGCACGGCTCGCTTCCGGCGATATCCAGAGCGACGAGGCGGAGGAGATCTGGAAGCTGCTCCGCACCTCGGAAGAGGAAGATATTTAATTTTTAAATTTTTCTTGACAGAAGGGAACAATTGCGCTAATATCATAATGGCGGGGAAGTTGGGCTTTCCATAAAAAAAGCCGCTCCTCCGACCTTCGGCTGCCCAGCACAGCAGCGCGAAGAGCCAATACTTTTCTCCTCGGAGGATCGACCCCAACAGGGCGGGGGCGATCCTCCTTTCTGTTGAGAAAATTCAAACAACCCCCACTCCGTTGAGGGGTTTGTTTGAGAGAGATGCGGCCCGCGGCAGCGCACGCTCTGCGAGCGCACGTTTGCGGGCCGAAATGCATTTTCTCCGACGCACATGTCGCCGGAGAAAATGATCCCATTTCTTTGCGCCTGCGGGCGCAAACTCTGCGAGGATTTAGGACGGCTTGTTTTTGTTGAAAAACAATGAAAAAATAAGGAAAATCTCTTTTCATACAGAATGCATTGTGGTATAATATTTCGCTGGTTTTGAATCGGATTTATATTTGGAGATGGATACTATGGAATTACGCAATATCGCAATCATTGCCCACGTTGACCACGGCAAGACGACGCTCGTGGACGAAATGCTCAAGCAGTCGGGCGTGTACCGCGAAAATCAGGAGGTCGTTGAGCGCGTGATGGACTCCGGCGATCTCGAGCGCGAGCGCGGCATCACCATTCTTGCGAAGAACACCGCCGTTACCTATAAGGGCGTCAAGATCAACATCGTCGATACGCCGGGCCACGCCGACTTCGGCGGCGAGGTCGAACGCGTGCTCAAAATGGTCAACGGCGTTATCCTCCTCGTGGACGCCGCCGAAGGCCCCATGCCGCAGACGCGCTTCGTACTGGGCCGCGCGCTGGAGCTCGGCCACCGCGTGATCGTCGTCGTCAATAAGATCGACCGCCCCGACCAGCGCGTCCACGAGGTCGTGGACGAGGTGCTGGAGCTGCTGATGGATCTCAACGCCACGGACGAGCAGCTCGATTCCCCGATGCTGTTCTGCTCGGGCCGCCAGGGAACGGCGTCCTATTCGCCGGACGTGCCGGGCACCGATCTTCAGCCGCTGTTCGACACGATCCTCGAGTATATCCCCGAACCGGCGCAGGACACCGCCGCGCCCTTCCAGATGCTCGTTTCCTCACTCGACTATAACGAGTTCGTCGGCCGCATCGCCATCGGCCGCATCGAGCGCGGCACGATCCGCCAGAACGAGGAGATCGCCGTCTGCAACTACCATTCGCCGGACGCCGCACCGCGCAAGGCGAAGGCCGTCTCGCTCTACGAATTCAGCGGCCTTGCCAAGGTCCCCGTGGCGGAGGCCGCGGCGGGCAATATCATCGCCATGAGCGGCATCGGCGACGTCACCATCGGCGACACGATCTGCGCCGTCGGCACGGTCGAGCCGCTGCCGTTCGTGAAGATCTCCGCGCCGACGATGGAAATGACGTTCTCCGTCAACAATTCTCCCTTTGCCGGACGCGAAGGCAAGTTTGTCACCAGCCGCCAGATCCGCGACCGTCTTTACCGCGAGACGCTCAAGGACGTTTCCCTGCGCGTCACGGACGTCGAGGGCAGTACCGACAGCTTCAACGTTGCCGGACGCGGCGAAATGTCGCTCTCGATCCTCATCGAGACGATGCGCCGCGAAGGATATGAGTTCCAGGTCTCGCCCCCGCGCGTGCTCATGCAGCGCGACGAGAAGGGGAATCTCATGGAGCCGATGGAAGAGCTTGTGGCGGACGTGCCGCAGGAGTATGTCGGCTCGGTCATCGAAAAGCTCGGCACGCGCAAGGCGGAGCTGAAGGAGATGGCCCCCGTGGGCGCGCGCATGCGTCTCATCTTCCTCGTGCCGAGCCGCGGACTGTTCGGCTACCGGAACGAATTCCTCACCGACACTCACGGCGAGGGCATCATGGCCTCCGTGTTCGACAGCTACGCCCCCTATAAGGGCGAGGTCACGCGCCGCTCGACCGGCTCTCTCATCGCGTGGGAGCAGGGCGAAGCCGTCGCCTACGGCATCTGGAACGCGCAGGAGCGCGGCATCATGTTCATTACGCCCGGCACGCCGGTCTACGGCGGCATGATCGTCGGCGTCAGCCCCAAGCAGGAGGACATCCCGGTCAACGTCTGCCGTACGAAGCACCTCACGAATACCCGCGCCTCCGGCTCGGACGAGGCGCTGCGGCTCATCCCGCCTCGCCAGATGTCGCTCGAGCAGTGCATGGAGTTCCTCGCGGACGACGAGCTTCTCGAAGTCACGCCCAAGAACCTCCGTCTGCGCAAGCGCATTCTCGACCACAGCCAGCGCATGAAGAACATCCACGGCAAGAAATAAAATACCGCATAGAGAAACCGGTCTCCCCCGAAAAAACGTCGGGGGAGACCGGTTTCGTTTAGCGTTTCCACTAAGAATATGCCGGAGAAAAAGTGCAAAATGCCAAATCTTCCCTGTACGACACGGTTCTCTATTGACGGGGTATACAATCTATACTATGATGAACGCACCAACTGGTATATACCAGTTGACCCCAGTCAGTTTATTATGGCGGGCTCTCGCCGGAACGGAGGACCGCGCATCATGCAGGAACGATCGCTTTATAAAACGATACGCGACGATCTCCTCCGCGCCATTGAAAACGGCAGTCTCCAGCCCGATCAGGCGCTCCCCTCGGAGCGCGAGCTCTGCCAGCGGTACGGCACGAGCCGCATGACCGTGCGACACGCCGTCGCGGAGCTGGAATCGCTCGGCTCGGTGTACCGGATGCAGGGGAAGGGAACGTTCGTTTCTGCCAGCAAGCTCATCCAGCCGCTCATGCAGGTGTCCGGGTTTACGGAGGATATGGCAAAGCGCGGCAAGAAGGCAAGCTCGCAGATCCTCTTCGCCGGGGAAAAGAAGGCGGACACGGCCATCGCACGGGGGCTTCGCATCGCGCCCGGCGAGCCGTACATCCTCATCCGCCGCCTGCGTCTGGCCGACGGCGTGCCGATGGCGATCGAAAATACCGCCCTCAACGCCGAGCTCTGCCGCGGCGTCCTTGATACCGATCTCAAAAACCACTCGCTCTATGCCGCACTCACGAGCCGCGGCCTTGCGCTCAAGACCGGCGAGCAGTATATGGAAGCCGCGCTTGCCGACGCGGCGCAGGCCAGGCTTCTCGATATCCCGGAGGGCGCGCCCGTGCTGCTCATCGAGCGCCACGTCACAAACCCCGAGGGCGTCACCGTGGAGGTGACGTATTCCGCCTATCGGGGCGACAGCTACCGGTTTTACATCGAATTTGACGGCGTGAACCGGGTCAACACCGTATCCACATCCCCCAAAGGGATTTCGGATAACATTATTTAAGGAAGAAAAAGGAGCGTCAACATGAAAAAGATCCTTGCACTGATCCTTGCCCTCGTTATGCTCTTCGCTCTCGCCGCCTGCGGCCAGCAGCCCGCTGCGCAGGAGCCGACCGAAGCGCCTGCCGAGCAGCCCGCGGAACAGCCCGCCGAGCAGCCGACGGAAGAGGAGCCCACCCCCGACACCATCACCGTGATGGTTCCCCCGGTCTCCGGTACCTACCAGGACGACATCGAAACCTGGATCGCTGATTTCAACAAGCTCTACCCGCACCTCACCGTGGAAGTGATCAAAACCTCCTGGGACGATCACAACGGCAAGCTCTCCACCATGGCGAACGCCGGCGAAGCTCCGGACATCGCCGAGGTATCCTACGCCTCCATCGGTTCCTTTGTTGATCTCGGCGTTGCCGTGGACATTGCGAAGTACATGGATCCCGAGCGTCTGGCCGACTACGATCAGAACGCGCTCGACTACATGAGCATTGAGAACACCGTTTACGGTCTGCCCATTTACATCACCATTCAGGCTCTCGGCGCCAACAAGGACATGCTCGAGGCCGCCGGCGCCGACGTTGCGAAGATTCAGTCCGAAGGCTGGACCTACGAGGAGTTCCTCGAAGTCATCAAGAACGGCACCACCAAGGATTGCTTCGGCTTTGTGTTCGCCAACTCCGGCGTCACCGCGTCCGACTTTCTGAACATCTTCGGCGTTGCCGCGGGTATCAATAACGCCTTCACCAGCGATCTCAAGTATGCCTACACCTCCGACAACATGCTCAAGCTGCTCGAGGCCGTGGAAGAGATGACCAAGTCCGGCTACATGCCCAACTACGGCGTCGAAGCCGGTCAGCGCATGGTCATGTGCGAGCAGGGTAAAGCTATGATCTTCGGCAAGGCCATGCCGCTCTTCGAGAACAACATCAACAAGAACAATGCCGCTCTTGAGGCCAATGACGGCTCTGCGGTCGAAAACTCCATCCCCGTGAAGTACGCGTTCCTGCCCGTTCCGACGATGGAAGGCGCGGAAGCCTCCTGCTTCGGCACCGTGGACGGTATGATCGCCCTCCGCAACAACAAGACCACCGACGAGCACCTGAAGAACGTCTGCCTGTTCATGGACTACATCTGCTCCGGCGAGCGTGTTGCCGCCGTTGACCAGACTCTGCTCCTTGAGCCCGTCTGCCAGACCGGTCGCGACGCTTACGTCTCCCCCGAAGGTCTTGACGAAGGCAACGTTGCCTCTGCCGCCCGCTGCATCGGCCTTGTCGTTGCGCCTCCCGCCGGCGTGACCGCCGAGCAGAGCGCTGCGGCCAAGACCATCATGGACGAGACCATCGTTCCGAAGTTCCAGGCCCTCCTCTCCGGCGAAGCCACCGCGCAGGAAGTCTATGACGCTCTCTGCACCGCCGCCATCGAGGCGTTCGGCGCCGACGGCTGCGTCTCCGGCACTCTCTGAGAGCTGACGGACATCTCGTAAATACAGCAACCCACCTTTGCCCCGCCCGGCATGGCCGGGCGGGGCAATTCATTTCATCCCGAAGCAATGCTTCGGGATGAGGTGGCTGCGGCTCGCCGCAGCGCACTCGCTCCGCTCGCACGTTTGCGAGCCGAGCGGTATTTTCTCCGACGCACATGTCGCCGGAGAAAATGATCTCATTTATTTGCTCCTGCGGGAGCAAACTCTGCGAGGCTTTGATAGAGCCGCGTTTGATTCGATTCGTGGAGGGAAGACTATGAGCAAAGCCAGAGGAAGAACGCTCGCCGACCGCCGGTTCCGGTTCACCAGCGAGGATCGGTGGGGCTATTTCTTCATATTTGTTGCCATGGTGGTGTTCGTGACGTTCACGCTCTACCCCGTGGTCAGCGCCGTGCGCACGAGCTTTCTGAAGTACAGACCCTTCGGCTCGGAGTTCATCGGGCTGAAGAACTATATCGACACCTTCAAAAGCCCGCTCTTTTATAAAGCGGTGAAGAACACCATTGTGTACACGGTCGTCGTGGTTCCTCTGTCACTGCTGATCGCCTTCTCCATTGCGATCATGATTTTGCCGTTCAAGAAGAAAACGCAGTCGGTGTTCAAGTCCATTTACTATCTGCCCGGCATCGCCTCGGGCGTGGCGCTCTCGGTCGTGTGGCTGTGGCTGTATGATTCCTCGCCGGACGGCCTTTTCAACCAGGTGCTGATGTTCTTCGGCATCCCCGCGCAGAACTGGCTCTCCAGCTCGAAAACGTCCATGCTCTCGCTGATGCTCATGGCGATCCTCTCCGGGCAGGGCAGCAACATCATCATTTACATAGCCGCGCTTCTCGGCATCGACAACAGCTACTTTGAAGCCGCCGAGCTCGACGGCGCAACGTTCTTCCAGAAGGTGCGCTATATCGTATTCCCGCTCGTGAAGCCGACGACGCTTTTCCTTCTCGTGACGGGCATCATCGGCTCGTTCCAGGTGTTCCAGAACGCCTTTATGATGACCGGCGGCGGCCCGGACAACAGCACGACGATGATCGGCCTTCTCATCTACAAAAACGCCTTCGAGTACTCGAAGTTCGGTCTCGCCTGCGCGCAGGCTATTCTGCTTGCCATCGTCATCGCGCTCATCTCGCTCGTGCAGTTCAAGCTCATGGGCACGGACGTCGAATACTGAAAGGAGGAACGGTATGGCTACGACAGGACTTTACTCTCCCCACGTCAACCACCCCGAAAAACGCATTGCGCGCAATATCCTCCTTGCGGTGATCCTCATCCTCTTCGCGCTGCTGACGCTGTTCCCGATCTTTTATATGATCATGTCGTCGTTCGGCCCCGCCGTCGCCACGGCGGGCACATCCCGGAGCATCTTCCCGCGCGTGTGGACGCTTGATTCGTATAAGGCGTTCTTTGAGTTTAGCAAATACTCCGTCCGCTGGATCGGCAACAGTCTTATCGTCGCCTCGGCAACGGTGGCGGGCAATGTGGTATTCGCCTCCATGGCTGGCTATGCGTTCTCGAAGATCCGCTTCAAGGGCCGCCAGTGGCTGTTCGGGCTGATCCTCGTGGCGATGATGATCCCGTACCAGGTCACACAGGTGCCGCTCTACATTCTCATTGCGAACAAGCTGCACATGACGAACACCTACGCCGCCATGATCCTGCCCGGCGTCGTGACATCGTACAACATCTTCCTCGCCAAGCAGTTCTTCACGAGCATCCCCACGCCGCTCATCGAGTCGGCCAAGCTCGACGGCTGCAACCAGCTTGGCATTTTCGTGCGCATCATCCTGCCGCTCTCCAAAACCGTGCTGGCGGTCATGGCGATCAACACGTTCCTTTCGAGCTGGAACACGTTCTTCTGGCCGTTCCTCGTGACGAGCAAGGACTATATGTTCACGATCCAGGTCGGCCTCAAGACCTTCAAGTTTGCGAACGAAACGCTCTTTGCCCCCATGATGGCGGGCGCGACGCTCTCGGCGCTGCCGATGTTCATTTTGTTCTTCACGTTGCAGAAATACTTCCTCGAAGGCGTCACGATCGGCGCCGTCAAGGGCTGATACCAGATTCCCAAAGGGCTGCTGCGAAACGCAGCGGCCCTTTTGTAAGATACGGAGGGTTTTATGGAGCTTCGTTTGTATGACCGCGCGGACGCGCCGGAAGTCCTGCGGTTGTGGAATACCGCGGGCGCGGCGGCGGGGTACGCGCCGCTCGACGCCGATAAACTTGACGCGCTGCTGCTCGCGCACCCGGCGTTCTGCGGTGAGAGCACGTTCGTGCTCGAAGAAAAGGGCGCGATCCTTGGTTTTGCCGCGGGCTGCACGGGCAATGCCCTCGCGCATGGCGCGGTGCGCGGCTATGTGAGCTGCGTGCTGCTTGATGCTTCGTGCGACACGTCGGAGAATACCGCACTGCTGCTCGGCGCGATCGAAGATACGTTCCGCGCCAGGGGGAAGAGCGTCGCTGCGGTCACATTTTTCAATCCCCTGCGTCTGCCGTGGATCATTCCTGGAACGGACGGCCACCAGCACAACAACATGCCCGGCATACCGAAGGATATACCGCTCTATGAGCGGATGCTCTCGCTCGGCTACCGCGAGGCGGCGACCGAAATGGCGATGTATCTCGATCTCGCGGCGTTTTCCTATCCCGCCGCGATGGAGGAGCGCGCGGCGAAAATGGCCGCGCAGGGCTACACCGTAGACTGGTATAAAGAGGGCGTCCACCGTGGCGTGGACGAAATGGTAGCGTCGCTCGATAACTCCATGTGGGACGCGGAGATCCCCTCCGCGGCACACGGCGGCATGCGCCTGCTCGTCGGACTTTCCGGCGATACGGTCGCGGGCTTCACCGGCCCGGTATACCCGGAGCCGACGGGCCGCGGGTACTTTGCGGGTATCGCCGTGGAGGAACGATACCGCGGCCATGGGCTCGGCAAGCTTCTTTTCTACCGGCTCTGCCGCGCGGAAAAGGAGTGCGGCGCGCAGTATATGTCCCTCTTCACCGGAATCGACAACCCGGCGCAGAACATCTATAAGGAAGCCGGATTCACGCCGCGGCGGTATTTCGCCGTGATGATAAAGGAGCTGGAGACATGAGCAAAACGATATTGGCCGTCGGTGCGCACATCGGCGACATGGAGCTGACCTGCGGCGCACTGCTCGCCGCGAACGCCGTGCACGGCGGCCGCAGCGTGACGCTTGCGCTCACCGCCGGGGAGAAGGGCGCGCCCGCCGGAGCGGACGTCGCCGAATACCGGAAAAGCAAGGTCGCCGAGGCGGAGGCCTTTGCCGCCGAGCTCGGGGGCGAGGCGATCGTGCTCGACTATCCGGACGGGCTGCTGCCCGATAACGACGAGGCGCGCTTCGCCGTGTGCGATGTCATCCGCCGCGTGAAGCCGGATATCCTCATTACCCACCACGCCCACAGCATGCACAAGGATCACGCGGCGTGCCACCGTATCGTGACGGATGCCTGGTTTTATGCCGCCATCGAGGGCTTTGAACGCGATCTTCCCCGCCACTTTGCCCGCCATCTGTACTATGCGGAAAACTGGGAGGACGCCGAGGGCTTCCAGCCCTATGTATATCTCGACGTGTCCGACGGCTTCACGCTCTGGGAAAAGGCTATCGAGCACCACTGGTTCGCCGTGCACAGCACGAGCTTTCCCTACAAGGAATACTATTCCCATCTCAAACGTCTGCGCGGCATCGAGGGGCGGAAGGGATACTGCGAGTGCTTTATGATCCCCGCCGAGCAGATGCGCATCGTCAAAAAACTGGAGGACGAGTGAATGACCGACATCGGAAAACTGGCCACCGAGCAGCGCAATGCCGCCTCGGAGCATATCGACCGTCTGCCGACGCTCGATATGGTTCGTCTTATCAATAACGAGGATAAAAAGGTCGCCGGAGCGGTCGAAGCGGTGTGCCCGCAGATCGCCGAAGCCATTGACGGCATCTATGCGCGGATGCAGCGCGGCGGGCGGCTCATCTATACCGGCTGCGGCACGTCCGGCCGTCTCGGTGTTCTCGACGCCGCCGAATGCCCACCGACATACTCGACCGACCCGGAGCGTGTCCGCGCGGTGATCGCGGGCGGCTACGGCGCGATGTTCGCCGCCGTGGAGGGTGCGGAGGATGACCGACCCCTCGGCGCGGAGGACCTGAAGGCGCTGCATCTGACGAAGGAAGACAGCGTCGTCGGTATCGCCGCGAGCGGGAGGACGCCGTATGTGCTCGGTGCGCTGGATTACGCGAAGAGCGTCGGCGCACTCACCGTCGCAGTCACGTGCTGCCCCGGCTGTGAGGCCGAGACGCACGCCGATATCGCCATCTCCCCCGCGCCGGGGCCGGAGGTCATCACCGGCTCCACGCGCATGAAGAGCGGCACGGCGCAGAAAATGATTTTGAATATGCTCTCCACCGGCGTGATGGTGAAGCTCGGCAAGGTCTACGGCAACCTCATGGTGGACGTAAAGGCCTCAAACGAAAAACTGCGCGAGCGGTGCGTGCGCATCGTGCGCCAGGCGACCGGCGCGGAGGACGCCGCGGCGCGCGCGGCACTTACCGAGACGAACTACGCCTGCAAAACAGCCATCGTCATGCTGCTGCTCGGCGTGGATAAGGCCGCGGCGGAGACGCTGCTCGCGCGCGCGAACGGCCGTGTCGCCGCGGCGCTGGAGGGCTGAGCATGGCGTTTCTCCATTGCGAGATCGCCTCGGAATCGCTGCGCATGGCGACGGCGGTGGACGTGATATTGCCCGACAAGGGCGATCTCTCCGAGGTAAAAACGCTTTATCTTCTGCATGGCCTGACGGACGATTGCACCGGCTGGACGCGCTACACCGCCGTGGAGCGGTACGCGCGCGCTCTCGGTATCGCCGTTGTACTGCCGGAGGTGCAGCGCAGCTTTTATACCGATATGGTATACGGTCTGCCGTATTTTACCTATGTCTCCGAAGAGCTGCCCGCCGTGTGCCGCCGGATGTTCGGGCTTAGCGCGGCGCGAGAGCGGAATTATATTTTCGGCCTTTCCATGGGCGGATACGGCGCGATGAAATGCGCGCTCACGTATCCCGACCGCTATGCGGGCGCGGCGAGCTTTTCGGGTGTCGCCGATCTCCGCCGGACGGTCGAGCGCCGCTCGATCTCCTTGTACGAATCGGAGATCACGGCCATATTTGGCGAAGAAAAAGCCGTCCCGCCGAAGGACGATCTCTTCGTCCTGGCGGAACGGCTCTGCGGGGATGCCCCGGGACTGTATCTGTCCTGTGGTGAGCAGGACGGGCTGTATGCGGCAAATGAGCGCTTTTCCGCGCATCTCGCATCGCTTGGTCTCGCGCACCGGTTTGACCATTGGCCTGGCGCGCACACCTGGGACTTCTGGGACGCATCGTTGCGCGCGGCGCTCGCATACTTTTTTGATTAAAGCGTGATCTTTCCCAATACCGCGCCGTGCCGCGCGCCGGTAGCCCCGGGCGCGTTGCTGCACTGGGCGAAGATCGCCTCGTTTGCGAGCACCGCGAACGCGACCGCTTCCTTGGCGTCGCCGTCAAAGCCGAGATCCTCGTTTGTGAGCACGCGCACATCGGGAAGCGCCGCGGCGATATCGGCCATGAGCGTGGCGTTCCGGCTGCCTCCCCCGCCGACAATGAGCCGCGCGGGGCGCACGGCGCAGAAGTCGCGGATCGCCGCGGCGATCGTCTGCGCGGTGAAGTCCGTGACGGTGGCGAGAATGTCCGCGTCCGAGAGCTTCAACTTGTTTGCCGCGGCGAAAATACCGTCCACGAACGTCGCGCCGTAATGCTCGCGTCCCGTCGTTTTCGGCGGGCGGCGGGAGAGGTAGGGATCGCGCATGAGCTGCGAGAGCAGCGCCGCACTCACGCAGCCCGAGGCCGCCATTGCGCCGTTTGCATCAAAGCGCTTTTCGCCGTTCGTGATGCGCGCGATGGCCGCGTCGATGAGCATGTTGCCGGGGCCGGTGTCAAACGCCGTCACATCCGGGAGAGCGCACCCCGCCGGGAGCAGCGTGATGTTCCCGATGCCGCCGATGTTCTGGAGCGCCGTGTGTTCGGTCTCGCTGCGGTAGAGCAGAAACTCCGTATACGGCACGAGCGGCGCGCCGAGCCCGCCCGCGGCCACATCGCGCACGCGGAAATTGCCCACGACCGGGCAGCCGAAGCGCTCGGCAAGCACCGCCTCCTCGCCGAGCTGGAACGTGCTCGTGAAGGCGTGCGAGAGGTATTCCTCTTTTTCCGGGATGTGCCAGAACGTCTGGCCGTGGCTGCCGATGAGATCAATGTCGGAGAGCTTTGTGCCGGTTTGCGCGCAGAGCGCCTCGCCCGCCTCGCAGAAGAGTTCCCCAAGCAGAAAATTCATCCGGCAGAAGTCCGCCGCGGTCGCTGCGCCGCCTCCGGCAAGACGCAGGATCTCCGCGCGCACTTCGTCCGAAAATGGCACGAAGCAGAAGCCGAGCTGCTCGGCGCGCGTGCGCGTGCTATAGCCCGTGATGCGCACGAGCGCGGCGTCCACGCCGTCCGCCGATGTGCCGGACATAAAGCCGATCACGAGCCGCGACGGTTTTTCCCACAGCGTTTTCAGGGGATGTTCCATGGCGAAACCTCCTAATCTTGCATACAAACTACCATACTACGAAAAGTTTACTTCCTGTCCGCCGCTTTGTAAAGAGGTGTTTTTATGATCCGATTCGGCATTGACAGCGCGGAGCTTGCCGCATATATTCCGGGCCGCACCGCGCTCGTCACAGCGCCCTCCGGCCGCAGCGCCGATAACCGCAGCAGTATCGATGTATTGAAGGAGGTCTGCGATCTCCGGCTCCTGCTTGCGCCGGAGCACGGCGTCCGCGGCGACAAGGCCGCAGGCGAGGTGTTTTCCGACAGCATCGACGCGCCTTCCGGCCTAAACGTAAAGAGCCTGTACCGCCCCGGCTCCAAGCGCCTGCCGCGCGAGACGGCGGAGGAATTTGACACGCTCGTCTACGATATCCAGGATGTCGGCTGCCGGTACTATACGTTTATCTCTACACTAAAAAATCTGCTGCTCGACTGCGCGGAATACGGAAAGCGCCTCGTTGTGCTCGACCGTCCCGATCCCCTGGGCCGCGCCGCCGAGGGCGTCGTGCTCGAAGCGGGCATGGAGAGCTTTGTCGGCTGCCATACGATCCCGCCGCGCTACGGCATGACCTGCGGCGAGTTTGCCCGCATGGTGAATGCGGAGGAGCAAATCGGCTGCGCTCTGGACATTGTGCGCTGCGAGGGGTATGATCCCCGTGTGAGCTTCCCCGGCTGGGGAAGGCCGTGGGTCATGCCGAGCCTTGCGATGCCGCGGTATGAAACGGCGCTGCTCTATCCCGGCACATGCCTTTTGGAGGGGACGAACCTCTCCGAGGGGCGCGGTACGGCGGATCCGTTCGCGCTGCTCGGCGCGCCGTTTATCGATGCGGAAGCCCTCTGCCGGGAACTCGATGCTCTCGCGCTGCCGGGCCTGGCCGTGACGCCGGCGTACTTTACGCCCACGGCCTCCAAGCACGCCGGGACGCTCTGCGGCGGCGTACACCTGCACGTGATGGACGCCGCGGCGCTCCGCCCGACAGAGCTCGGCCTCCGGCTGCTCGCGCTCGTGCGGGACATGTACCCCAACGACTTCGCCCTTCTCCCGCCCGTCCGGGCGGACGGACGGCCCTTTATCTCGCTGCTTGCCGGGCATCGGGAACTCGAGCGCCCCGGCTGGGACGCCGAAGAGCTGATCGCGCGCGCCCGGCGCGAGTGCGAGACTTTTATCGAGCGGCGGAGACCCCACCTTCTCTACGAATAAGGAGGAATCATCATGAACATTCGGGAAAAGATCGGCCAGCGGCTGGTATTCGGCTTCCCCGGGACGACGGTCCCGGCGGAGTTCGCCGCACTGGTGCGGGAATATAAGATCGGAAACGTCATCCTCTTCCGGTACAACATCGAAAGCCTGCCGCAGCTCGCGCGGCTGTGCGCCGACATTCAGGAGCTTATCCGCGGCGTGACCGGGCACGACGCCTTTATCACCATCGACCAGGAGGGCGGCATGGTGACGCGCCTTCCGTGGGACGCGGTGAATGTTCCCGGCAGCATGGCGCTTGCCGCGACCGGAAAGCCGGAGAACGCGGTCCTCGCCGCGGAGATCACGGCACGGCAGCTGCGCGGTGTCGGCGTGAGCTTCAATCTTGCGCCGGATCTCGACGTGAACTCCAACCCCATGAATCCCGTGATCGGCGTGCGCAGCTTCGGCGACGATCCGCAGCGCGTCGCGCTCTTCGGCGCGAAGGCCGTGGATGGATACCGAAACGGCGGCATGCTCTGCTGCGGCAAGCACTTTCCCGGCCACGGCGACACTGCCGTGGACTCGCACATTGGGCTTCCGTGCATCGAGAAAACGGTGGACGAGCTTGAAGCGTGCGAGCTTATCCCGTTCCGCGCGGCGATCGAGGCGGGGATCCCCCCCATTTTGAGCAGCCACATCCTTTTCCCAAACATCGAGCCGGACGGCGTTCCGGCCACGATGTCGCGCACGATCATGCACGGACTTTTGCGTGAAACGCTGGGATTTGACGGACTCATCCTCAGCGACTGCATGGTGATGGACGCCATCCGGCGGCACTACGGCACGGCGCACGGCGTCGTAGAAGCGATGCGCGCGGGCGTGGATATGGTGTTCGTTTCGAGCAATGCCGCTCTCCAGCGTGAGAGCGCTGCGGCGGCGCTTGCCGCCGCCGAGAGCGGTGCGATCAACGCGCGGGAGCTGGACGAGTCCGTGGAGCGCATTCTCTGCGCCAAGGGGCGGTGGATACATCCTGCCGAGCCGCAGCTCGCGGGGCGCGCCGAGGACTTTGCCGCCGCCGCGCGCATGGCGCGCGAGGCGGTCGCTGCGGTGCGCGGCAAGGCGTGCCGGGCAAGCGAAAAGACGTTTTTCTGCGGCTGCGCCGATTACCGTATGACGCAGGCCTCAAACGCCGACCCGGAGGCGAAGGCGTTCCCGGAGTATATGGGCGTGCATTTCGGAGCGAAATTCGCCGTCTGCTCCAAGGATCCGGACGAGAAGGAGATCGCGGAGCTTGCACGATGCGCGGATGGAGCGGAGAACATCATCTTTTCCTCCTGCAACGCGCATCTCTTCCGCGGTCAGCTCGCTCTCGCGGCGGCGCTCGCCCGAAAGGGCGTGCCGATGACCGTGGCGGCGCTGCGGAATCCCTACGATCTTCCGCTCATGCCGGAGAATACGGCGCTTCTCGCGGCGTTTGATTATTCGAGAGATTCTCTCGCTGCGCTCGCGGACGTGTTTTCCGGCGGAGACTGCCGCGGCGTGATGCCCGCGGCGCTGTGAGGTGAGCGATATGTATGTTGTCGGTATCGACGGCGGCGGGACAAAGACCCGCGTGGCTGTCTGCGCGTCGGACGGAACTCTTTTGCGGCAGAAAACGCTCGGCGCATTCAATCTTTCCGCCATCGGTGAGGACGGCTTCCGCTCTCGCGTCGAAGAAATACTCGCGCTTTGCGGCGATGTGAGCGCATGCGGTGCGATATGCGTCGGCGGCGCGGGCGTTTCGGGCGCGGCGATGGCGGAGATCCTGCGCGCGGAGCTTTCCGCGCGCGGCTTTGCCGGAAAGCTCCTTCTCTGCGGCGACCATGAGATCGCACTCGCGGGCGCGATGCAGACGCCGGGGTGCGTTCTCATCGCGGGGACGGGCTCGATCTGTTACGGCAAAAACGCTGCCGGAGAGACTTTCCGCAGCGGCGGCGGCGGGCATATCATCGACGATCCCGGCAGCGGCTATGCGCTCGGCCGGGACGCGCTCGCCGCGGCGCTCCAGACGGAGGACGGCCGGCTTTCGGAAAACGCGCTCCACGCCGCGGTGATGGACGCCGTCGGCGGCGGGAGCTTTCGGAGCATACTCGATTTTGTCTATTTTTCCCACCGTGACAAGGGCGATATCGCTGCGCTCGCGCCGCTCGTGCTGCAATGTGCGGCGCAGGGGGACGCGGTGAGCCTCGATATTCTGCACCGCGGTGCAGCCGAGCTCGCCCGCCTTGCCTCGGCGGTCATGGGAAGGCTCGGCCTTGAAAACGGATCGCCGTGCGCGCTCGCGGGCGGGCTGCTCGCGGAGGACAACGTCTACCGCCGCGCGGTGTGCGCTGCGCTCGCACCGTTCTGCCGCCCGGCGGCCCCGGAACACGACGCGCTCTTCGGCGCGGTGCAGCTCGCGCTCGATGCCGTAAAGTGAATATAAAAACCCCGACGCCTCGGATCGTATCCGAAGCGCCGGGGTTTTCCATATGCGGTATTAGTACAGATTTTCCGGGTACATGCCCTCGGCGGTGAGCTTGCGGAGCATGGCGGCGGTCGTGGCGCGGTCCTCGTGGTACGTCATGCCGAACCACGCTTCCTCGGTCGTGTAGGCGTCAACGTGCATCGACCCTTCGCGGAGCATATCGCCGACCATCGTCGGCAGCAGGCACTCGCTCTTGAGCTCCTTGCCCGCCTCGGAGCGGAGGAACGTATGGAAATAGGTCTCCATCTCGTCGAGCGCCCACGGCGTGAAGCCCCAGAAGTTCATCGATACCGGGCTTTCACCGTCGAGCACGACGCCCTCCTCGGAATCGTTGAACGAGCGGATGGAGCCGTCCGGCGCCTTGCCGATCTTGAATGTCTCTTTTACGGCGGTCATCTCGCCGCCGTCGATGTGGCATACGCCGCGCGTCACGGTGCCAAAATCGCTCACGGTGTTGCGCAGCTTGTAGGCGACCATGCAGCCGCGGCCCGTCTCCGGGAGCTTTTCGAGCGACTCGTACATCAGCGTGAAAGCGCCGGGGCCGTAGTAATCATCGGCGTTCACCACGGCAAATTTGCCGGAGATCACGTCCTTGCCGCTGAGCACCGCAGGGACGGTACCGTAGGGCTTCGTGCGGCCTTCCGGAACGGTGAACCAGTCCGGCAGCGCGTCAAAGCTCTGGAAAGCGTAATCGACGTGCGCCTTGCCCTCGAGCCGTTCGCCGCACACGGCGCGGAAGTCCTCCAGCATCTGCGGCTGAAGAATGATGACGAAGCGGTCAAACCCGGCGCGCTGCGCGTCGTGAATGGTGTACTCCATGAGGATCTCTCCGCCGGGGCCGACCTTTTCGATCTGCTTCGCCCCGCCGTAGCGCGAGGCAAGCCCCGCGGCCATGATAACGAGTGTTGCGGACATGAAAGTTCTCCTTTCGTTGAAAAAACGGATGGGAATATCAGTAAGCGCTTATTTCAAGACTTGCGTCGTCCTGACCTTTTTCAATGGAGCGGATCTCGGCGTAATACCCGTAATCGTCGTTCACGTGGACGTATACGCGCTCGCCGGCCTTGTGGCCGATCACCGCCTCGCCGAGCGGGGACTCCTTGCTGATGAGCCCTTCGAGAGCGTTCTGCCGGAGCGTCGTCACGAACCGGACGGCCATCTCCTCATCGTCATCCTCGAGATACAGCACAACACGGTCAAAGAGACCGACTTCGTCGGCGTCGGACTTCGTGTCGATCACGACGGCGGAGGCGAGCATCTGCTTGAGATAGCGGATGCGGCTCATGTTCTTGCGCTGCTCGGCCTTGGCAGCCTTGTACTCAAAATTTTCGCTCAGATCGCCGAACGAGCGGGCGACCTTCACGTCCTCGAGGATCTTCGGCATGAGCACTTCCTCGCGCTCACGGAGCTCCTCGCGCATTTTCTGCATATCAACGGCAGTCAGTTCGTCATGCATGGTGTTTATTTGGCCTTCTTTCCGTTAAAGCACCGCCGGATGCTATCCTTCGTGGGGAAGAGGAACGGCGCGGTGTCCTTGTAGGCGTTGTACCCGCGCATGAGCACGGGGAAAACGTTGATGTCCTCATACATTGCCAGCAGCAGACCGCATACGCTGAAAATGGTGGCGTACCACGGATCAAAGTTCGCCGCCGGGATGAGCAGCAGACAGAAAAAGAGCATGACCCAGACGCTCGGGTGGCGGCAGAGCGCATAGGCCCCCGTCGTCACGAGATCCTTTTCCCACCAGCGTTTTTTCACGTCCTTGCGCTTCCAGTTTGTACGCCCGCCGGTGATGAAGGTGAGGTAGATGAGCAGCGCGAAACAACCGAGCGCCAGTATACCGGCGATGACGCGCACCGCTGCGGGCAGGGAATTGGTCTCCGAAAGGCCGGGCAGAACGGTGCTGAAAAACGCGAGACCGATCAGACCGGCGCCGACGGTGTAGAGCGACTGCATGCGGTCGTTGTTGTGTGAGGTGTTGTTGAGATCGTAGAGGATGATGCAGACATAGCCCAGCACGCCGCAGACAATGGGGCTCAAGCCGTCAAAGAGCATAGGGGGTTCTCCTTTTCTATCGAGGCGGATCTATCCCTATTACTATACCATATTCTGCCGGAGAAAAGCAATACGGATCAGAGTATATCGTCCGGTACGCTGCGGGCAAGAGCGCTGTTGGTGTAGTGAGGATCGTCCGTCACCTCGCAGTAGACGTGCAGCCAGTCCGGGAGCGCGAGAGGCTCGTCCTCGCTTTGCAGCTCGCATTCGCAGAAGGCGCGGTCGTGCCAGAAGGGGAAGACGTCGATCTCCAGCGTGTGCCCTTCAAACGGCACGAGATAGCGCGTCTTTTCGATCGTGCGGAGCGCCCCGTCACGCTCGGAGAGCAGCGTATCAAACTCCGCGGCGGTGATCTCGTGCTCGCGCTCAATGCGTGTTGCGGCGGTGATGCGCGTCTTTTCGGTGTAGAAATACCGCGTTTCATCGCCGCAGCGAGTGCGTCGGATGCGGCGGCCCGCGCCGGAAGTCCCGGCGCGGAGGTAGACCTGCGCAATATCGAGGCGCTTCACGCTCTTTTCCTCAAGCAGCGCTGTGTCCGGCAGCGCGATGAGAAATTTCCGCTCGATCTCGAGCGGGAGACTGGCTTCGCTCATAAACAATATTCCTTTCCAAATGAAAAAGGCTCCCCTTGTGCAAAAGGGAGCTGTCAGCCGTAAAGCTGACTGAGGGACTGTCATTTGCGGATCATAAACCCGACAACCCCTCCGTCAAAACCTTCGGTTTTGCCGCCTCCCCTTACACAGGGGAGGCTTTTATTTAGTATATCACAGCTTCGCCTGCAAATGCATCAGCATTTCGGAAAGCGCGCCGCAGGTCGCGGTCTCGCGTGCGCCGATGGTGCCGTCGTCGTGCGCGGCGATCGTACCGGACTGCACGGCCCAGAGCATCGCCTGCTGCGCCCACGGACTGACGGAGCTGCCGTCGCTCCACGCGGCGAGATCGCCCGCGGCGGAGGTATCGGCGCCGCGCAACGTGGCATAGCGGCAGAGGATCACGGCGGTCTGCTCGCGGGTGACCGGCTCGTCGGGACGGAACGTGCCGTCGCCGTAGCCGACGATCAAGCCGCTCTGCGCCGCCCAGCGGATGGCCTGCGCCGCGTCCGTGTCGGCAGGAAGATCGGAGAAGTACACGTCTCCTTCGGCGGCGGGGCGGTCAAAGAGCGTCCAGAGCGTCTGCGCGAGCAGCGCGCGGGTGGCGGGCGCGCCGCTCTCGGCATCGCGCAGCGGCGCCGGCGTGGCGCTGCCGGGCTCGGTCTGGGCGATGGTGGGCGCTTCCGGTGTGGGGAGAACGGTCTCCGGCGTGACGGTAACAACGGTATCGACCACGGCGGGCGTCTCGATTGTGCTTGTTTCAACAACGGCGACGGTCTCTGCGGCTGCGGCCGAGGTCTCGGTGCAGGCGCGGAAGGGCGCGGCGGAAAGCGCGCTGCTCTCGCCGGTAAGATTCACCGGCACAAAGCTGCACACGGTGCTGCCCTCGCGCGAGGGGGTGTAGGTGAATGTGACGGTATAAGGATTGTACTCGTCGCCGGTCAGATGCTCGCTGCTGCCGTACCAGACGAAATCGGAAACGGGGAACGTCTCGCCCGTCAGCTCCGAGCGGACGGAGAGCCCCACGTCCTCGCCGCGCGCGCTCGCCGCGACGGAGAGCGCTTCGGCATACTGCACGCGGAATTCGTATGTCACACCCTCGCGCAGCGCCTCGCCGTCCGGCACGCGGTGCAGCGTCCCGGCCTCAAAGCAGTCGCGTTTGTGGACGAGCGGACCGGTCTGATATGTTGTGTCGCCGCGGAGAAAGTCACTCACGGCGAGCAGCGCGTGGGAGAGAGACCCGCTGGAGAGCGAGGAGAAATCGGCCGTTACGCCGATCAGATTCGCGCTGCCCTGTCCGGCGAGAAGCGTGCTGTCGGCGAGCGTCACAACGCCGTTTCCGTCGGGCATGGCGGAAAGATTTTCCCACGCACCGATGGCGGCGGTGCCGTTTTCGGCGTGGGCGAGCGTCATGGAAAGTCCGTCGGCGGCGAGCGCGCGGGCGCTTTTGCCGTTGAAGCGGATGCGGTAGTACGGATTGTCGTCCTTTACGGCATACCATATGCCCTGATCCTGCCAGACGTAGTGGAGCACCGCCTCCACGCCGCCGGACGCGGCGGCGTTGGTGTATCCGGCGAGATAGACCGAGATCGTCGTGGTCTGCCCCTTCGGGAGCGCCACGGCATAGCTGCGGCAGGGGCGGATCTCCACATCGTAGGAGGCGAGACGGTTGCCGTCGGTATACGGCTCCGCGCCCATCTGCGCGGAAATGTCCTTGCCGAAATAGTTGCAGTTGAGCCCTTCGCCGGTATAGTTCAGCCCTACGGTGAACGTGAACATCTCTGCCAGACGCTTCGCGGCGTTCGTCACGCCCTCGCCGTCCGTCTCCGAGGCGTTCTCGCCGAAGGAGTCGCGGTCCGCGGCGTAAAGCGCCAGAACGTCCCGGAATGTGAGCGTTTCCACGGTAAGACCGTCCGTGTCGGCGGCAAGCGCGTCCACGCTCAATAGCGCAAGGAGCAGCAGTGCGGTGACTGCTGCGGAAAGAATACGATATGCGGCGGATCGGCGTGCGGATTTCATGGCAGGCTCCCTCGATCGTAGTCGGAATTGGTTGCGTACTTTACATAACCTGTCTGTAACTTAACATAACGCTGGAGATAAATCGTTAAGAAGAAGAAACAATTTCCGTTGCCAATTTGACATTTTTTTAGCTTTTTCCGGAGAAATCCAAGATATGGATGCGCCGTTTGAAAAGAAACGCTGCATATTGTGTTACAAACCGGCGCAGTGATTTAAAAATAATGTCAATCTCTGCGCCGGTCTGCAATATAAATTATGTCACCCGAATTACGGGGTTTTATTCCTCGCCGTCGAGATAACGGCACGCCGCAAGCGCGGCGTTCGCCCCGTCCGAAACGGCGGTGGTGAGCTGGCGGACGCGCTTGCCACGGCAGTCTCCGGCGGCGAAAACGCCACGGATGGGTGTCTCTCCGGTCTCCGGCACGGCGGCGTAGCCCTGCGCGGTGAGCGGCACGAGCGCGGCGAAGCGCTCAAGCTCCGGCTGCTGGCCGACGGAGACAAAAAGGCAGTCCACGCCAAGCTCGGTCTCTTCGCCGGTAACGGTGTTCCGCAGCCGCAGCGCGCGGAGCGCACCGTCCTCCGTGAGGAATCCGGCGATCTCCATGGGCGTGAGGACTTTCACATTTTCCCGCGCGAAGAGGCGTTCCTGCTTTTCGGCGTCGCCGCGGAAGATGTCACGCCGGTGGATGAGATACACGGTCTGACAAATATCGGAGAGCAGCAGCGCCTCCTGCAGCGCGCTGTCCCCGCCGCCGATAACGGCGGTGACGCCGTTTTTATAAAATCCACCGTCGCACACCGCGCAGTAGGAGATACCGCGGCCGAGAAGCTCTTCCTCGCCCGGCAGACCAAGATGACGGTGCTTTGCGCCCGTGGCGAGGATCACGGCGCGGCTTTCGTACACGCCGTCCTCCGTGCGGACGATGAAATTCTCCCCGGTGCGCTCCACGGACAGGACCTCGCCGACGTCGGTCTCGGCGTCGAGCGCGAGCATCTGCTCCAGCATCCGCTCGGCAAGCTCCGCGCCGCCGACAGAGGCGACGCCGGGATAGTTCTCCACGCGCGGCGCGTAGGCGATCTGGCCGCCGTAACTCTCGCGTTCGAGCAGAAGAACGCTCTTTCCGCTGCGGCGGGCATAAATGGCGGCGGTCATTCCCGCCGGGCCGCCTCCGGCAATGATGATGTCGTACATGGTGATGTTCCCCTTGTAAAAAATCACGCTGCGGGCGGGGCTATGCTCCGCCCAATAATATTTTTGTGATATCGCAAACGAAGCCCGCCGAGGCGGGCTTCGTAGCTAGTGTTTGCGATCGGCGCTTTCTTATTCCGCCTTCTGCGCGGCTTCGGCGAGAAGCTTTTTGATCTCGGCCACACCGTAGTATTTCTCAAAATGCACGCCGTCGGAGAGCACGAGCGTCGGCGCACCCTTGATGCCGTATTCGCGGCAGAGCTCGGGGTGCTCCTCGGCGGTCAGATTCTCGTAGGTAAATCCGGCCTTGTCGAGCATTTTTTCCGCCACGCGGCAGTTCGGGCAGGTCGTGCGGGTGAAGAGCTGCGCGGTATGCACCGCGGAAACGGTGCCGACCTCTTCGGGCTGCATGCCGTGGGCGACGGTGCCGTCGCCGCAGCAGACTTCGTGACGGTGGATGCCGCCGGTGAAGTGGCTGCGGCCGATGTTGTACTCCTTGCGGTCCTTGAACTCCTGCACCTTGCCGTCGTTCCAGTTCTGCACGGGACGGTAATAGCCGGTGATGCGGCTCCAGACCTCGGTGTCCTTGCCGCACTTGGGGCAGGTGAAGTGCTCGCCGGTGATGTAGCCGTGGTCGTGGCAGACGGAGTAGGTCGGGCTCATCGTGTAGTACGGCAGCTTGTAGTTCTCGGCGATCTTGCGCACGAGATCGGCGGCGGCGCGCCAGTCGGGAAGCTTCTCGCCGAGGAAGGCGTGGAACACCGTGCCGGAGGTGTACAGCGTCTGGAGCTCGTCCTGGATGTCCAGCGCGGAGAAGATGTCCTCCGTGTAGCCCACGGGCAGGTGGGAGCTGTTGGTGTAGTACGGCGTGCCGTTCATGTTGGCGGTGATGATCTCGGGGTAACGCGCGCGGTCGTGCTTGGCGAGACGGTAGGACGTGCTTTCCGCCGGGGTCGCTTCCAGGTTGTAGAGATCGCCGTACTTTTCCTGGTAATCACTCAGACGCTCGCGCATGTGGTTGAGCACGGCCTTTGTGAACTCCTGCGCCTCGGGATCCGTGAGATCCTTGTGCAGCCAGCGGGCGTTGAGACACGCCTCGTTCATGCCGACAAGACCGATCGTGGAGAAGTGGTTCTCAAAGGTGCCGAGATAGTACTTCGTGTAGGGGTAGAGCCCGGCGTCGAGGAGCTTGGTGATAACGGTGCGCTTGGTCTTGAGCGAGCGGGCCGCGATGTCCATCATGCGGTCGAGCCGCTGGTAGAACTCCTCTTCGGTTTTGGAGAGGTAAGCGATGCGCGGCATATTGATCGTCACGACACCGACCGAACCGGTGCTCTCGCCGGAGCCAAAGTAGCCGCCGGATTTCTTGCGCAGCTCGCGCAGGTCGAGTCTCAGACGGCAGCACATCGAGCGCACGTCGCTCGGCTCCATGTCGGAGTTGATGTAGTTGGAGAAGTACGGCGTGCCGTACTTGGCGGTCATCTCGAAGAGAAGGCGGTTGTTCTCGGTCTCGCTCCAGTCAAAGTCCTTGGTGATGGAGTAGGTCGGGATCGGGTACTGGAAGCCGCGGCCGTTGGCGTCGCCCTCGGTCATGATCTCGATGAACGCCTTGTTCACCATGTCCATTTCCTTCTGGCAGTCGCCGTAGGTGAAGTCCTGCTCCTTGCCGCCGACGATCGCGGGCAGATCGCGCAGGTCGGCCGGGACGGTCCAGTCGAGCGTGATGTTGGAGAAGGGCGCCTGCGTGCCCCAGCGGGACGGCGTGTTCACGCCGAAGATGAACGACTGGA
>ERZ808240.1579-NODE-1579-length-27633-cov-10.371274_pt1 | contig 27633 bp, 22 predicted proteins | sample MGYA00521084_ERZ808240 | MGnify/ENA primary metagenome ERZ808240 (study PRJEB31516, sample SAMN03275571) | gut metagenome | biome: mammalia-associated habitat; material: feces | host: Papio cynocephalus | place: Kenya | collected 2012-08-06 ... | reverse complement strand
GGCAGGCCGCGCCGGAGTTCAGCAGATGAATGATGCCGCCGTTCTCCTTCGCCTTTCCTTCCAGCGCATATCCGGTGACACGTTTGGTAGCCTCCGGAGACCAGTAGGTTCTGACGTCCGCAAAAATCTGGGCGCGGTTGGTCAGCAGCTCCATAAACAGCATGCCCAGGCCGTTGAGCACATCATTTTCCGTGGCAAAGACCATCGGCTCCTTGGCTCCCTCAAAGTCGAAAGAAGAATTGAGAATGGCCTCCGGGTAATCGCAGTTGGGCCAATGATCCGTCCACTGCCGCTGCCCCTGGAAACCGGCGGCAATGGCATTGTGCCCTACCGTTTCTTCAACGAATCCGGCGGGCAGGTTGGGATTTCCCTGAATCAGGTCTTTGATGATGCAGTACATCTTGATGGTGAATTCCCACTGCTTTTCCTTTTCCTCCGGGGTAAACCGAATGCGGCGCTTTTCTCCCAGGAAGTCAACATACTCCGGGTTATCGTCCCGGCCTTCCTTGCAGTGCTCTTTCGTCCAGGCAAGGGCCTTTTCGTAGGCTTCATGATCGTAGATGCCCTCTTCCATGCGGCGGAGGATTTCAACCTCATCCACAGACTCCACCCGCAGGCCGAGATACTCTTCCATGAACTGCTGGTCGATAATGGAACCGCCGATGCCCATGCACATCGAGCCAATCTGCAGATAGCTCTTGCCCCGCATGGTGGCAGCCGCAACCGCGGCTCTTCCGAAGCGCAGGAGCTTTTCCTTCACATCGTCAGGAATCTCTGTGACCTGATCCCGATCCTGCACCTCGTGACCGTAGATGCCGAATGCGGGCAGACCCTTCTGGGCATGGGTTGCCAGAACGGAGGCCAGATAGACAGCACCCGGGCGCTCCGTTCCGTTGAATCCCCAGACGCCCTTGATGGTCATGGGGTCCATGTCCATCGTCTCAGAGCCATAACACCAGCAGGGCGTGACGGACAGCGTGATGGCAACCCCCTCGCGCTTGAACTTTTCTGCGCAGGCAGCGGATTCCGGCACACGACCGATGGAGCTGTCTGCCATGACGACCTTCACGTGCTCTCCGTTGGAATAGTACAGATTTTCCTCAAACAGCTTTTTTGCAGCCCCGGCCATTGCCATGACCTGATCTTCCAGACTCTCGCGCAGCTGCATAGGGCCTCGGCGGCCGTCAACGATGGGACGGATACCGATCACGGGATACTCGCCAATGTAACGATTCTTTGCCATGTTGCATTTCTCCTTTTCAGTTCAGATAACCTTCTTTTGCGTGAACGCCAAAACGCTTTTCCAGAAGATGCAGACCATCGTCCGTAATTGTCTGCAGCCAGGGAAGGTGGGCGATCTTCATATAAATCTCTGCCGCTTTTTCCGCCGTTTCAATCAGACCGAATGCTTCATCCAGGTCTCTGCCTGTTCCATAAATGCCGTGCTGTGCCCATACGACAAGGCGGCTGTCCTTCATCTTTTCCGCGGTTGCTTCACCGATCTCATTGGTCCCGCATACCATCCAGGGCAAAACGCTGACCCCATCCGGGAAAACAACGATGCACTCGCTGCACATCTGCCAGAGCGTTCTCGTAAACTCCCGCTCGTCCAGAGAATGGACAAAGGTCATGGCCAGCAGATTGACCGGATGGCAGTGCATGACAATCCGGTGTTCCGGGTCCTGCCGCAAACGAACCCGGTGGGTCATCAGATGCGCCGGCAGTTCGGAAGTAAATTTCCCGCCATCGGAAAAGCCCCACAGGAGTTCTGCGTTGCTGCCCTCGGAATCGATCCGGATAATGCCGAGATTGTTTTCCGGGTCATACTGCACATTCTTGAAATATTTCCCGGTGCCGGTTATAAGCAGAAGTCTGCCCGCCAATTCCTTTGCGGTGAACCCCATGGGGATCACGCGCTTCACGCTGCCATCCAGGTACGGCGCGATGTCCTGTTCGTCCAACAACATGCTGACATTGCCGCCGTTGCGCTCGTCCCAGCCGTGGGCGTACATATTGGTTAGTGTGCGGGTCATTTCTGCCATAAAAGGGACGGTAAGTATATCGTTCATGTTCATTACCTCTATCTGAAATTTGAAATTGCCAATAAATAATCGCAATAAAAGCTTTGCCTCAAATATCCATAATGCAGGAGAGCCACTTCTGGACACATTCCAGCCATGCGTGGTCATACCCATGCTCTGGCAGTACTTCACGGAGGGTTCGTGCATCGGAGGTTGCCAACCCATGTCCGCCATGCGGATAAACGTGCAATTCAAAGGGAATTCTATGAACAGCCAAAGCCTGCGCATAGAGCAGACTGTTCATAACAGGGACACACGGATCTTCGGATGTGTGCCATAAGAACGCAGGTGGTGTGCTGTCAGTGACGAGTTTGTCACAAGAGAATTTCAGAATATCTTCTGAAGTGCGATCTTTTTTTCCAAGGAGCGCGTCAAAGCTGCCAAGATGCGCCCATGTTGGATCAGCAGTGATGACTGGGTAGCAAAGTATCGAAGCCTGAACAGGTTTGCTGTCAGGAAATACTGCCCGGATTTCCGGGCAGCTGTAAACGTTGGAATAATGCGCAGCCAGATGCCCGCCTGCGGAAAAGCCCATAATCGCAATGCGATTTGTATCACAGTGCCACACATCCGCGTATTTATAAATGAGTTCCATCGCCGCAGCTACTTCTCTGAGCTGTGTCGGATATCGATGGGGTGCGACGGAGTATTCCAGGATAAATACATTGAAGCCGTCTGGAAGAAAATAAAATGCAATTGGTTCCTGTTCACGCTTACTGCAAAACTCATATCCGCCGCCAGGACAAATTAAGAGACATGGGTGCTTTTCGTTGTCACGGCCTATCTCTACTAAATTATCTGGCAGATAAGTTTTCAGTGTCGCATCACAGCTATCCTCGCCAAGTTCATGGTAAAAGTCCTTTAAGCGCAGAACTTCGTGTTTCATTTATTTTCCTCCATGCGAAGCCTTCCCATATCACAGTGCTTCAGCCATTCCAGTGCAATGAGCGTTGCACCGACCTGATTCGGATGAATACGGTCCCATGCGAGATAAGAGGAGTGGCGAATAGAGCAATACTTGCTGATCATCGTCTGCAAGTCAACAAAAATGCAGCCATATTCCTGCGCAAGCTCCTTGCAGATCGCACTGTATTCGTCCATTCTTGCGCGCATGAAATCGCTTTTGTTCGGCTCCATGTAGTAGGGTGTCATGAGAAAAATGCCCTTGACGTGTGGCTTCTCTGTTAGAATCATTTTGCGGACATTTTCGCAGTATTCTTCCGGCGGAACCATTCGATCCGGCATGGCAGGGCTGTCAAACTGTCTCCAGACATCGTTGAAACCAATGAGGATGCTGACCCACTGGGGATTGAGACTGCGGACATCCCGCTCCCAGCGTGCCAGCAGATCACGGCTGGTATTTCCGGCAATGCCGGAATTTGTAACACGAATACGAATTTCCGGGTATAAGGCGGAAAGTAAGTTTTCAATCACACGCACATAGCTATGCCCAAGATTGTCGAATAATCCCTCGCCAACAGGGTTGACGCTGCCCATATCCGTGACAGAGTCACCGGCAAAAACAATACGATCTAAATCCTGAAAAATCATTATGAAATCCTCCCACAGAATAGTGCTTTATTTTGCTTTCATGTTTGAGCTACATAATTTGATTAAACTCCTGCAGCCATGCGTCTGCGACTAGTTGATGCCCCGCAACTGTAGGATGTACGCCGTCACCGAGCCAGTATGATGCCGGTGCAAGCATACAGGCTTGATTAAATTTTTCCTGAAGTCCGACAAAACCTGCGTTAAATTCTTCGGCAAGTTTTTTTACTGCATTGGCCCGGAGCGGGATTTCCTTGCTGAAGACATCCCAGTGTTCTTCCGTAGCGGATGCCTGCAAAACAAATGGCTCAAGCAGCATAAATTTGACATTTGGAAAACGCTTCACAGTATCGGAAAGCAGCATTCGATAAACACATTCAAACCGTTCAGCATCGACGCCATTGGGGATATCTCCGAGCTCATGCCATACGTCATTGACGCCAATTAGAACACTGATCAAATTGGGTTCTTTATTCCAAGCATCTGCTTTAATTCGTGCGTACAAATCAACGACTCTGCTTCCACTAATTCCGGTGTTGTCAAAACTATATTTACCTGGATATTTGGCTCCAAGCGCTGCCGATACAATCAGAGGATATCCCTGACCAATGGATGAAAGGCTTCCGTTCGTGTTATTTCGTCCGGCATCTGTAATTGAATCACCTAGAAATACTACCTTTGTCATATAAATCAACCTCCATTTTTTATTCCCAATAGGGAAAGCGAAGTGTAAAACAGGTTCCTATGTTTTCCTTGCTTTCAATGGACAACCGGAAAACGTTGCCATAAATCAATCGCATCCGCTGCACAACATTTTTCAGGCCAATACTTTTCCCTTTGGATTCTTCTGACAATGTTTCGATAAGCTGTTGAAGCTTGTCCTGTGACATGCCACAGCCGTTATCCCGTATACTTACAACAAGATACTTGGCATTGGGCACATCATTGAGCGTCTCCAAATGGGAATGCAGCGTTAAGACGCAAATAGAGGAAAAGCGTTCAGAGAAACCGTGAAAAACAGCATTCTCCAAAATTGGCTGGATAAACAGTCTCGGCACTTTCCCTTGTAGGGTATTCTCAGCGAAGTCCTTCTGCACAATCAGATTGTTTTCATATCGCTGGGAGAGTATTTGTAGGTATATGTCTGTATAGGAAAGCTCGGTATCCAGCGTGACCATTTCTGTGGTATCAATCGCATATCGAAAAAGTGCGCTTGTGTCCAGAATCATCTGTGGCAACACATGATCGTAACCGAGGGCATCCGTGGCTTGAACATACATCATGTTGAGTGTGTTAAAGAGAAAGTGGGGGTTGATTTGAGACTGCAATGCCAGCTGCTGAGAGCTGTTGAGCTGTTCCAGATAGGAGCTGAGATCTTCACGGAGCTTTGTATTGTTCTGCATCAGCTGGATTATTCTGTGACTGATATAGTCAACATCGGCACTTTGAATTGTTTGTCCGAAGAACGGATCTGGCTGTTCAAGGAACCGGCGGATTTGGCGCACCGGCTTAAAAGACTGTAGTGTAAAGAAAAGACTGAACCAGATAGCGAAAATAAGTAACACAGTCAATGCTGCGGCAAGGAGCGCGTTCCTTGAGGAAAGCGCTGATGTGTAATTGGAGATTTCCGTTGTCAGAATCAGATTCCAGCTGTATTTTCCAGAATGTCGAACAGACACGGCATAGTGGTTATCGCAATTTTTTATCACTGCATCAGAAGACTGCTGAAAATCAAGTTTTTCAAGCAACGGTATTGTACTCAGGGCTTCCGGCAGCGCCTTTTGGTGGGCACGGTAAATGATTTCGTTTTGGCTGTTTACAAGATACAATGATTTGTATTCATCCTGATTGATAGCAGCGATTTCGGACAGCTTGGATAAATTCAGCATGATTGCGACAGCGGACTCTTTGCCATTCACAGTGAATTGCTTTACAATGCAGATTACAAACGGGTAGCGATTCTGCATTGTGTACGGAAACACCGTAAAGCCGTACTCGTCCGGCTCCAGACAATCGATCCACGCCTGGTCGCTGAATAGGGGAAGCGAAATCTGATTGCTGGTGGTATAGACCTTATTGCTCAGACCGGAGTATAGGTAAATTGCGTCAATCGCTTTTCTGCTATACTGGAGCGCTATTAAAATATCACTGACTTGCTTCTGATAATTTGGAAAAAGCACTTCCGGATTGGTTGACGAGAATGCAAACTTTGTAAGTTCATTGCTTTCCAAGGTAGAGGCCATGTAGCGCATTTCCATGATGGAGTTGTCAAGGTAACTGGCCAGGTTATCAGCCTCTTGTGCGTTGGCAGCTGTGAACTCGGATTGTATGACTTTTCGTGAATTCCTATATAGAATCACAGAAAAAATAGACAGAACCAACGCGAAAACGCAGAAAAGTATCAGAAAATTTCGCAGTAGGACTCTGTTCTCCGAGAAGACTTTTTTTATGGATTGAAAATGTTTATTCATCCAGAGGTTCCTCCATGGACAATACCTTTTTCCGATATTCAGACGGTGTAAACCCGGTTATCTCTTTGAAATTTATGATGAATCGGTTCCGATTCCGATAACCGACACGTTCGGCTATGTCATTGATCCGAAGATTTGACTTTAGGAGTTCAATAGCAACGGTAATCCGTATTTTCGTGAGGTACTCCATGAAGCTGACGCCCATCTCTTTTTTGAACTGGATTGAAAAATAAGATGGACTGATAAAAAGAGCTGCCGCAAGCGAATCGCGCGAAAGATCCTTTGAGTAGTTTTGATGAATGTATTGAATTGCTTTCTGAATCTGGGATGAATGCTGCGAATTTGTCTGCGGTATTTCGTGACTGCTTCCTATACGCTCAATTCTCTCCATGGACGGCTTTTGGTTCGTTTGGTAATGTATTCCGCGAAGTTCTTCTAAGCAGGATTTCAATTCTCTGTAATCCACCGGTTTCAGCAGATATTGCGAAACATGGTACTTGATTGCTGTTCTAGCATATTCAAACTCGCTGTATCCACTGAGAATTACAGAGGTACAGCTTGGAAAATGCAAATATGCTTCCCGTACGAGCGCCAGCCCGTCCATCTCTGGCATATTAACGTCGGTAATCATAATGTCTACTTTGTGAGCCTGCATGTATGCGAGCGCATCTTTCCCATTGTGAAAACATCCGCAGATCTCAAAATCGGGCATCTGTGCTGTAATGTACCTTGCCAAGGAGTTCAGAAACAGCTGTTCATCATCTACAAGTATAAGTTTTACCATAATACGTATTCCGACCAGCATACACAGCGATGCATAAACGCTCGGAACGCTGCCCCCTTCTTAAAACGTATATTTCAGAAATATGCACAAAGCACAGAAAAATTGCAACAATAAAATACCATATTCTCACGTCAGATTCAACGATAATTCCAAAAGGCAAAACAATCCGTGACAGATTAAAGAAAACGACACTGGAATTGGGAAATATCCAAGTGTAGAATAAAAGCACAAAACAAAGGAGCGTTGGAAATGAGCAGACATAACAGAACGTTAAATCGCACCAGGAAAACAAAAATCAAAGAGAACCTGCAAATGCTCACAATGACGATTCCTGGGCTTATTCTGGTATTTCTTTTCTGCTATTTACCAATGCCCGGCATCGCAATTGCGTTCAAGAAATATAATCCCAACCTCGGAATATGGGGAAGTGCATGGAACGGACTGGACAACTTCAAGTTCTTCTTCACTTCACAGGACGCGGGAAGAACGATACGGAACACAGTCCTTTACAGTGTTGGATTCCTGATTATCGATCTGTTTTTTGCCGTTGGGCTGGCGTTGATGTTCTATTTCCTGCGGAGCAGGAAGGCACTGAAAGTGTATAACACCATCGTCATTACACCCAAATTCATGTCGGCTGTTATTGTTGCGTTTATTGTGTACGCGATTCTTTCCCCAAGCTATGGTTTACTGAATTCAATTATCAAGTTCTTTGGCGGCAAGCCGATTGCATGGTACTCTGAGCCAAAGTATTGGCCGTGGATTTTGACAATAACACACATTTGGCAGACAGTCGGTATGAACAGCATTGTCTACTACGCATCACTGATGTCATTGGATGAGTCGCTTCTGGAGGCTGCCGTCATTGACGGAGCCAATCGCAGGCAGCAGATATTTCATGTGATCATTCCCCACCTTGTTCCAATTATGGTAATTACAACGATTCTCGGCATGGGCAGCATTTTCGGTGGCGATTTTGGCCTGTTTTATCAGGTCCCGAAGGATCAGGGCCTCCTCTATCCGACGACGGACATTATCAGCACCTATACATACCGTGCCATGCTGAGTGGATCACTGGAGAAATCCGCAGCTGTTGGCCTGTTCCAATCCGTTGTCGGGCTTATCATGGTTGTATCGACAAATGCAATCGTTAAGAAGATCAGCCCTGAAAACAGCTTGTTCTGAGCAGAGGTAAGTAAGATGCACACTCATATGAAAAAGAAGAAAAACATCAGCGGACAGATTGTTCTGCATATTATCTTTATCCTGATTTGTATTTGCTATATTGTTCCTCTCATGCTGACCATTTCTGCGGCATTCACCTCAGAAAAGGCACTGTCTCAGGGCGGATTTTCAATCCTGCCAAAAGAATTCAGCCTTGATGCCTTTAAGCTGGTATTCAAAAACCCGGATCAGATCCTGAATTCTTATAAGACGACGATCACCTTTTCCGCAATCTCAACGTTTCTTGCTGTGCTTGTCATGGGAGTCATGGCATATCCGTTATCCCGCCCCAATTTTATTTTCCGAAAGGGAATCACTTTTTTGGTATTTTTCACCATGCTGTTTAGCGCTGGCCTTGTTCCCAGCTATATGGTTAACACGCAGATCCTGCATCTGAAAAATACAATATGGATTTATATACTTCCGGGGCTTGTCTCTGCATGGAATCTGATCGTGATTCGGACAAGCTACAAAGGGCTGCCCCAGGAATTGATTGAGTCAGCAAAGCTGGACGGCGCAAATGAGTGGACAATATGTTTCAAGATTGTGATGCCACTCTGCAAAGCAACACTTGCGACAATTGGCTTTCTCTTCCTTGTCGGCAAGTGGAACGATTGGGTAACTTCTTCTATCTATATTCGGAACCCTGACCTCTACTCGCTGCAATATCTGTTGCAAAAGATCCTGCGGGAAGCACAAATTTTGAAGCAGATGGCAGCAACAGATCCCTCTTTCAACTCTGCCGGACTTATGCCAACAGAATCACTTCGTTATGCAATGGCGGTTGTGGCTGGCGGTCCGATGCTGGTCGTATTTCCCTTCTTCCAAAAATATTTCGCAAAAGGTATGACTATTGGTGCCGTAAAAGGCTGAAAATAGTAAATTAAACAAAAGGAGTACACGAAAATGGCAAAGAAAATTCTCGCACTCGCTCTGGCTGTTCTGATGTTGCTTGGCATGGCTGCCTGCTCTCAGAATACCACCCCCGAAACAGAACCCCAGGGAACCTCTCAGGCAGATCCCGCAGGAGATACCACTGCGGCGCAGGAACCTGCTGAAGATGTTACGCTCGAGTGGTACTACCGGGGCAACGGTATTCAGAGAGATACCGAAGCTGTCAATGACCATGTGAATGAGCTGCTCCATCAGATTGAAGGCTTTGAGCACATTTCCGTCCACCTGAACCCGTATCTGGCTTCTGACTACGCAACTTCCGTGACCCTTGCGCAGTCCACCGGCGAGCAGATCGATATTCTCAGCACGGTTGGCCTGAACTTTGTTACCGAAGTCAATAACGGCACTTTCCTCCCCCTCAAGGATATGCTGGCAGAAGATCAGTTCGCTTCTTTGAAGAACGAACTTCCTGAGTGGCTGTGGGAAGCTGTCACCATTGGCGATTCTCCTTATGTTGTTCCGAGCTATCAGCGCGGCTCCAGTATGTACTACCTTGTGATCCCGGCAAAGTATGCTGAGAAGCTTGACCTTGACGCGATCCGTGAAATGTTCAAGGGCGAGTATACTGCTGCTGACGTTGACAATGTCATGAAGCAGATTGTAGACGCTGCGCGTGAAGTGGAAGGCGTGAACACGAAATACCTGTGGCCTGCTGCTACTTGGCTTCAGTTTGCCTCCGGCATCCAGTACATGGAGTTTGTTTCTGGCTATATGAACACTGATGGCTTTGTTATCAAGGCCGGTGATACAAAGGTTGAAAATCTCTGGCTGAGCGACGAATTCAAGAATGCTGCCGAAAGTGCTGCCACTGCAAATGCAGAAGGTTACACGATCCCTGACATTCTGCTCAGAAATATTGATGATTTAATTGGTAAAAACGCCATGAATGATGAAGCAATCGTGACTTGGATCACCAATGGTGCCGGTTCTGAAGAGCATGTTTCCGAAATGTGTACTTCTTCTATGGAATTTGATGTCATTGCACTTCCTATTCATCAGGACTACTACTTTGGCAGCAACTGGGCTGCCGGCGGCAACGGCGTAACCGCTTCCAGCAAACACCCAGTTGAAGCTCTGAAGTTCCTGCAGCTCATCAATACCGAGGCCGGCGAAGAGATTTACAACACCATTGTTTACGGGCTGGAAGGCGTTGAGTACGAGAAGATCGATGACACCCATATCAAGACGCTGGAGTACGATGGCTCTCAGGGCAGCGACAACTCCTACTCCGCTCACAAGTGGATCATGGGCAACACGTTCCACGCATGGCTGAATCAGGGCTGCAGCGATGAGGACAACGAGATTGCGATGCAGATCAATGAGGCTACCGACAATGTTGTTTCCCCTGCTATGGGCTTCCGCTTTGATAACAGTGCTGTGACGACTGAGCTTGACCAGATTAACGCCGTTGTTACCGAGTATTTTGACACCCTCCGTTTTGGCGCAAAGGGTGCCGATTGGGAAAGCTACTACAACGAGTTCGTTGAGAAGATGAATGCTGCTGGCGTTGAGAAGGTCCAGAACGAGATTCAGGCCCAGTTCGATGCATTCCTTGCAAGTAAGTAATTCTTTTACCTGATACAGTAAACGGAAAATCAGGGGGATGGGGTGATCCCATCCCCCTTTTTTCCATAGTTAAAGGAGAAACGCACGTATGGAAACCATTACCTGGCGAGACCCATTGAATCGAGCGGGATTTCGGTGGCCGAAAACACTGATCTCAGAGCCAGTCGTATTTGAAAAGGTCGCAGCGCTTCAGGACATATGTTTGAAAGACAAATCAGGGGCAAGCATACCATTTCAACTGACTGATGTTAAAAAAGCACAGGATGGGATATGCGCGGCGACGCTGCATTTTCTGTCCGACCTTACTGAAGGCGAAGAAAAGCAATACTTCCTGCTTACGAATTGTGAAAGCTGTGCTCCTGCGCCTGAGACGCGGGAATCCATGTTTAAGGTGGAATTCCAGCAGGAATCCAATCAAATTCAAATCACGGCAATGCAGCACAGCATGACATTTACATTGCCGTTTGCTGATATTCACTACAGAACCGTTTGTGACGGAGCTGTTTTCACTGATTTTGAAGTTAACTGCTTTGAAGAGCAGAAAACATATACACTGCGAATCCGTGTGATCCGAGGGCTTCCCTTTATGGAAATCCGGGAGACCATGAGTGGGTTTGAGGAAGAAGATAACACAAGCGCAATGCTGCGTTTCTGCGATTTTTCTTTCCGTAGTCGGTACAGTTGGAGCCGCCCAATTGAAAAGATTGATGATTACCTGCGTGAGGATGGGAAACTTCCCGTTACGCTGATGCCTTATGAAAACTGCGTTCCTTGGTTCCAGACGAAGTATATCGGTTTTTCTAGTCCAGCTCTGAGTGCAGGCCTCTTTATACGCGACAACGAGGAATGGAAAGAGGAAATGTATCCGATCTGGAGTTCCAATCGCGCGTTCGGAGTTCGGTTCTTCTACAATGACGATCAATTAACAGCGCATTTCCCGATAAAAAATGGAACTAGGAGCACAGCGCTTGCAGTGCTCCCCGGTAGTGATCCTACCGAGATCCGCCGCCTTTGGACATGGTATGCGTTTTTGAATTTGAATAAGGTTCGGCAATGGACACTGGAATGGGAGGAACCGCAGGAACAGTACCCTCGCTTCTTCAATCCGGCTTTCGGCCAGCCGTGGCCGTCAGAAAGCTGGTTCTGCAAAAAAGGAGAGTGTCTGAACGGAGATAAAATGGATGCTGTTATCGACATCCAGTCGCCTTCTGTTCATAACATCTGCGCTGCTGATTCTGAAGGCATGGGGCCAGTAAGCAATCGTGAATTTGCCGTCTGGACGACGGTATTTGATATTACTGCGCAGCAGATGACACGTGCACAGTTTGACCGTGCGAAAGCATTCTTTGCGTTTATGGCTTATGCGACGCAGGATGAAAACTATATGCCGACAAAAAATCTCCTTGCAGGCCATCCGAATTTTCTGGCGGATACCGCCGCAGTATCCGGCTTTTTTGCGGCAATGTTTCCGCACCATCCGCAGGCAGAGCAATTTCGCGCCTACTTCAATCAAACAGTAGCGGCAAATCTGGGCTATCATATTCGACCGGATGTTGCCACCTATGAATCCATTGGCGGTCGGGAAACTGAGAACACCGGCTGCTATTCAATGGCAATGCTTCGCCCGTATGCGAACGTGTGCAGCCTGTTTGCCCGGTGTGGTTATCCTATTCCCCTGAATTGCAAGAACGGCGCAAAATGGTTGAATTGGATTATCAGCACCTTGAGCGCTCCCGTAGATGGGAGAAGAATCATCCCACAGCAGGGGGCGCATTGCAGGCGCTCGGAGATCCCGTATGTTGTAAATCAGTTTGCACATTTTTTGGAGGCAGACTACCCAGAGCTTGCAAAGAACACTTACGCCATGTGCGCAGGCGCAGAATTGATCGCGTTTGAAGTGGATACTCCGTCAGATGATCCGTACTGGTCACTGTTTGAACGGAGAACACACGAGACGGTTTCTCTGCCGTCTGTAAAGTTCACAGGCTATGGCTGTGTTTTCCGTGAGGCTGTTGGCACACCCGACGAAATATCGCTTCACGTTCAGCAGCTTGACAGAGGTCCCAATTACCGCTGGGGCACCTTTGAAAATACAGGAAACGGCGGCATCTTCTATTATGCCGCAGGAAAGCGGTATAGTTTCGTTGCGCCGGAAGATACGGGTGACAGGAACCTTGGCGCAGAAGAAGGAAGCTGTAATTTCTCTGTCCTGTGTGGACATACCTATCGGAACATCGGCTTCCACGACCTCACGGAGCCAATGTATGACTTCCCGCTGATCAAGCAGATCAAGCTGCTTGCAGGCGCAGAGGTTTCCGCATTTTATAAATACCGCAGAGTATCCCTTGTTGGCAAGGACTATGCAGTTTTCTATGATGCAGTCACCCATATGCGCGCGTTCGGCCGCTTCAACTGGACCGTCAACGCATGCGAGGACTACCCGCAGATCTGGCAACTTCACCCCGGCAGTGCGCCTGTGTATCCGGAGCGGCTTGCAGCTGCGTTTGTGACGGGCAATGGCGATGCCAATTCTCTGCCGGAGAGTGTACAGTCTAAAAGCGTTTATTTTGAAGGAAACGGAAATTTCCTGACGCTTGTCAGCCATCGCAAGGACATGGCGGCGATACGAACCGGCTTCGGCGCAGAGGTAACACTGCCGGAACGCCGGGATCTGATTTTTGAAGATCAGGCGAAGATCTGCTATCAGGAAAATGACCTTGCATTTGAAGGTTACAGCGGCATCATCAGCATGGGAAATGACGGCTCGATTTGCGGCGCAATGACCGAAGGACGAAAAATTGCTGCCGATGGATTCTGCGCAGAATTGAATGGAAAAGCAGGACTGTTTTTCTGCAAGCAGCCGGAAAAGGTAGCTTGGCAGGGCGACCTCCATGCAGCGGAGACTTGCCAAATCAATATCTGTGGACAAAGCAGAACGGTTGATGCTGGACATTATACATGGTCACTGGGAACAGAATTGCGGCTCGTGCGAAAGCCGGATCATAAATATGACGACAATTCAGGATTTGTGCGGGATACACGCCGGCATGAGTTTGGCTTCAACGGTTACAATTTTGACGATCTTGGAGAAATTCTGACCTACCCGAAATGAGGAAAAGAAAATGCAGAGTGAATTGATTCAAAGAGTACAAAACAGGACGCTTCAGATGGATATGTCCGACTGCAACTGGGGCGAAGGCGTTGCCCTGTGGGGCTTCAACCATTCCCTGCCCTATGCACCGAACAGTGCGTATCTTCCCTTCCTGAAGGAATGGGTGGAGCGCGGACTTCGGGAGAAGCGTTTCCAGCATACGGTCAATACGTCAATCCCCTGCATCGGAATCGGCGAGGTGTACAAGCAGACAAATCAGAAAAGCCTTCTTGACTTTATGATCCAGCAGGCGGATTTCCTGCTCTATGACGCGCCGCGTCTGAAAAATGGGGCGATCATTCACACGGACCCACTTGCCGAGTTCGGCCGACAAATGTGGGCAGACACCGTATTCATGGCAGGACTGTATCTGGCATACATGGGAAAGCTGACCGGAAATACCGCATACATCGAAGAAGCGATGAAGCAGCTTGCCATTCATATTCGTATGCTTCAGGATGCGGACGGTCTGCTCTACCACGGCTGGGACGAGCAGATTGGGAAGCATATCGGCTGCAAGTGGGGCCGGGCAAATGCGTGGGTCAGCGTCGGCATTGTGGAAATGATGGATTACGCAGATGTGGAGCCGGAACTGATACAAGCGCTGAAAAAGCAGCTCGACGGTATTGGAGAATACCAGAAGGAAAACGGCCTGTGGCGGACGGTTTTGAACGGAACCATGTCCTATCTGGAAGCCTCCAGCGCCTATGGCTTTGGATACGCGATCCTGAAAGGAATCCGGCTCGGCGTTTTGGAGCCTTCATATTTTGCGCTGGTCGAAAAGATGCAGAAAACGCTCATTGAAAATGTTGACGCAGACGGCAAGGTTATGAACATCTCTGCCGGTACGCCGGTCATGCGGAATGAGCCGGAATACAACATCATCTGTGAGCACCGGATTCAGCCTTGGGGTCAGGGACTTGCGCTGCTGTATTTCTCCGAAGCGATGGAGGCAGAGAAAGCACATGCGCTGTGAGCCGTATCCCGTTCCGTATGACAAGCGTATGGAGATGAAGCCGGACATCTCGGATATCTATAAAAAAGTTCACGGGCTTTGCCTTCCGATTGATGTTTACCTTCCAAAACAGAAGGGCTGGAATAACCGGATCGCGGTCGTCTGTATACATGGCGGCGGATGGACGACGGGAATCAGCCCGGAATCCGACTGGCACGGCGGCGATATGGTGCATCAGGCACGTTACTTCTCTCTGCTCGGCTATATTGGAATCGCAATTTCGTATCGCTCACTGAACAACCCGGATACCGATATTCTGGATTTGATTGAAGACTGCAAGGATGCAGTACGGTTCATAAAAGCGAATTATACGTTCACTGACACAGAAAAACTGACCCTGCTGGGCGATTCCGCTGGCGCGCACCTTGCCACATGTCTGGGGATTTCTGAGGATGATTCCGTTCGGCCTGCGATTGTGGTCGCTTGCAATCCAGTCCTAGATTGCAGATCAAAGTTTTCTTACGCATCAGCATTGGAGAATCACAGACAAGCAGCATCGCCGCTTGTGCAGATTCCGCAAAAATGCGCCAGCTTTCTGATCATCAACGGAAACAGGGATCAGACAACACCTGTTGAAAATGCTATTCAATTTGATGCGAACCTGAAAACAAACGGTTTTGATTCGGAGATTATCGTGTTGGACGGCGTTGCACACGCATTCATTTTGTACGACTATCGCAGCTCCGATGACGAAGTGCTGCAAGTTATGCAGATCATTCATCGGTACCTGCAAAAAAAGCTGAACCCCAATTCGGAGGACACATAAGTGGAGTATCAAATTGCAAAAGGGAAAATCATATGCGCAGATGGCATTCCCTATCTCCCGCGCTGGTTTTGCGATGACCGCGTCGCATACGAGATTGACGCGCATGGTATTTCCAAGGTGGAATACTTCAACAGAACGACATGCGGATCAGAGAAGGTCTTTGTAGACGATATGTGGGGCGGATTGCGCTTTTATCTGGAGAAAGACGGATTCCATTACGGCTGGCATTTAACGAACTGCGAGATCATGCCGTTCGGTGTCACCGCAGAGTGGACGCTCGATCAAAACAAGCTCAAAATACAGTGCCGCGCCTGTGGAGACTGTGTCGTTGTTATTATCGAGCCGATGCAGCTTTCCGATAAACTGACGTTCTGCTCCGAATTCTATGACAACTGGAGAATGCTTCCGCGGCACGATGGGGACACCCGGTACGTCAGCGGCATCGAAAGAACCTGGAACGCTTGGCGTTCTGCGGGGCATGGACTGACTTGCAGCTATACAGAAAACGGCGCAGAAACGGGAATCTCTATTGCGTCAGATCTGAATACGAACTATATCCATCGGACAATCGGGTTTTCAAAGCATGTTCTGCAATCCGAAGTGCTGCAAGCCGGCAAGACATATCACTTCGTCATGGCGCTGGATACGTCTGAGAAAGCCGCAGAGAACCGTGCGCAGACGGCGCTGTGCTGTATAGACCAGTGGATTGCTGAACAGGAGCAGCGGTACGCTGTCGTTCAGGAAAAAATGCCGGTTCTGGCAAGCCCATACCCCGAATTAAACAATTTCTTCGCGTTGGCTCCGCTCTACCATGAATCCTGCAAAGTGCAGTCGGAACCCGGCGCGATCCGGGCCAAGACGGAGCATTACTGGGTTTGGGGCTGGGACGGCATGAGCTCCAGCTTCGCATACGCCTATTGGGACGATGTCGATTTCATGGCAAGGATGCTTAAGCTGTATCAGCAGAGCGCCGACCCGGAGAAAGGAATCGGACATTGGTTTGCGCGGGATATGTCGCATATTGAAACCAGTCCAATCCCGGCGCAGGGCTTCTATATTAGCCTTCTTTACCAGTTCCATCTCAACGGCGGCGATATTGCCCCCTACTATGATTTCGCAAAAAGGATTTTCCATCTGATTTGCAGTACAGAGGCAGGAAGCACCGGACTGTTTAAGGGATACTCGCTTGTCCCTGATTTCCGCGAAACGATTCTGGAAAACGGGAACGACCTCAGTACGATCAATAATTCATCCGCATATTGCGCGGTCCGGGCAATGGGCTACCTCGCGGCAGCCATAGGTGATGCTGAAACGAAGGCCACGGCAGAAGCGCTTGCAGATCGAACGAGAGGCTCATTCAACAAGATCCTGTTCGATGAAGCCAAAGGAACGTATGCCGCGTCTGCGGATGCCGCAACATTGGAACAGCGTCCTGTGTATATGTCACCGGCCATCAAATGGGACAACCGCTTCTGCATGGATCTTATCAGAGAAAGAACATCCAAGCTGCTGCGATTCTATGAAAAGAACTATGTAAGCAAGGCGGGCTTAATGTTTGCACCGACATGGGGCGTTGGCTTCGACGCAGATGCCAATCAAATGCATTGCTACTGGCCGTCTAACGGCGAATGCTATACACGGCTGACAAATCTGGAAAACCGGCGTGATCTAATCGAACAGTGGATTGGCTGGATCTCCTGCTGGACGAAGATCCTGATGTGCCCGGAGGGAATCGACTGCTATGACAACGTAAACCGCCCGAAGCCCGACGGGTGGAACGCGGTGAACGGCACATGGCAGGGATATTCGATGCGCGCATGGTATGAGGCGGTCGTTCACAGTGTCGTTGGCATTGACTTTTCTGAAAATGGACTCGGCATATACCCCTATGACGGAGAGCCGATGAAGCTCCTGAATCTTCACTTTGCAGGCAGAACATTTGACGTGCATATGAACGGCAGCGGCTGCCGCGTTGCGAACGTGACCGTAAACGGGACTGCGCTGGGTGCTGTGACATCGATCCCGTTTGAACGGTTTGAGAGTTCCAATACAGTTGAAATATGGCGTCAGTAACGCGCGGAGGATATATGGAAACAGGACACTTTGAGAATGGCGGCACGGTTTATGTGATCTCTACACCCAAAACGCCGCTGCCTTGGAAAAATCAACTTTTCAGCGCTGGCTACGACATGGAGGTTTCCCAGCGCTTGTCCGGCGCAAGCTATCTTACAGAAAACTACAAGCGCTACCCGGTGTTCGCCGCTGAAAAGCAGTTCTACATCAAAACGCAGGAACGGGTGTATCACCTTTGCTGCGGCGAAGGACGCTCCTACCGCTGTGAGCATCATTTGTACAAGACCGTTTTGCGGGAGGAATTTGAACAGTTTACAAGTCAAATCACCGTTTTTGCACCTGCTGGTCAGAACTGTGAAATGTGGCAGTTTGAAATTCAAAGCCGAGCTGTACAGCCGCAGACCTTTGAACTATATACCTGTTTTGAATTTGCAAATATTGAATATCAGAGCCTGTCGTGTGCATACAAGGACGGCTGCTTTTATAAGCGTTCATTCCCATATTACATCAAATATGAGGAATACGAAAAACTGAAGCCAACTGTGCGCATCGCATATGCCGCAAGCTGGCCAGAAGCAGACAGCGTTGAATGCTCCAAACGCAGATTTTGGGGCGGCGACGATCCGTATTCTGTTCCGAAGATGGTATCTTCCGGAAAAGGAAGCAATGCGCCGTGTGAATATGAAACCTGCGTCGCAGCATTTCATCACGAACTGTGCATAGGGGCATCCGAGAAAAAAGCTGTGTGCGTCATGGCTGGCGCGGCCAGAACAGAAGCCGAAATTTCCGCATACATACAGAATGCACCGAGCTTCGAGCAGGCATTGACAGACACGGAACACGCTTTTATGCAGGAGCTTGCGCCGCTTCAAGTTCAGACAGTGTTTGAAGATCTGAATACATTTGTCAACGCATGGGCCAAAAAGCAGGTCGTATACCTTGCCTCACATAATCGCGGCGGTGTCTACTGCCCAACTCGAAACCGGCTTCAGGACGCAATGGGCTATGCGGTGGTCAATCCCGCTGCGGCATGGGAGATCACACGGTCTGTGCTTCAAAGGCAGCGGAGCGACGGATATCTCAAGCAGTGGTATATGACGGATGGCTCACCGGAGCGCGGGCTGTGCCAGCTTGACCACAGCGATGCCTGCATCTGGCTGATTATTTGCTGTATCGAGATTATCCGATTGAACCACAACGACAGCCTTTTCTGCAGTCTCGAACCGTATGCCGATTCGCAGCAGGAGGAAACCGTTCTGGAGCATTTACGGAAAGCGGCATATTACATGACATCGCAGACGGGCGCGCATGGGCTGTGCCTGATGAAAGACGGCGACTGGACAGACCCCATCAACGGCCCAGGAAGAAACGGGCACGGAGAATCGGTCTGGAATACCATGGCGCTGGTCTATGCGATTTCCCTGCTGTGCAGCACCTGCGAAGATGAAGCGCTTCGCCGGATGCAGAAGCAGTTTACAGAGGCACTGAATCAATGCTGCTGGGACGAGGATCGTTATATTGTTGCCTTTGATGACGAGGGCTTTCCTGTGGGAAGCCGTGCGGATCAGGAGGGCGCTCTGTTCCTGAACACACAAACATGGGCGCTTATTTCCGGTGTTTGCCCGCCGGAGCGGATACAGACATTACAGGCAACGCTTCAAACGCTGAGAACAGATTGCGGTTATTTGCTGCTCTATCCGCCGTTCTCAAGCTGGAATCCACAATGGGGTAAAATCAGCGTGAAACATATCGGAAACACAGAAAACGGATCTGTTTACAGCCATGCAAATATGTTCATGGCCTATGCCGATTTCCTGCTCGGGCGGGAGCAGGATGCAATTCAGACACTGCGCGCAATTCTCCCAACAAACCCACTTAACCGCTCAAACCTCCAATTGCCAACCTTTATACCGAATTACTATGTAAGCATCCCCGGCTGTGACTTCGGCCGCTCGTCAAATGTATATTCGTCGGGTGCTCCCGCATGGCTTTTGTGGCTGGCTTCCAAGTATTTGCGCCCTGGCAATCAAATCTGATTAACAAGGAGAATCTGTATGCTTTTTTCATCCGAAAGCAAACTGACGCAGTTTATCAATAAGATCGTAGATTTGCTTTTCCTGAGTATCTTGTGGACCATTTGCACTGCAACCATTCTTGGCTCCGGTATTGCAGGAATTGCGCTATATTATGCTGTCGCAAAATCTGTGCGCAAAGAGCGCGATCACGCGGTACGTTCTTTTTTCAAAGCCGTAAAGGATAACTGGAAAACAGGACTGCTGGTTGGATTGCTGCTTACAGTATTTGCTGCGTCTGTGTATTTTGTTGATGTTTCTGCGATCCTGCGTCTGTTGGCGGGGAAGGAAAAGCTCTTGGGAATTTTATCCTGTGTGAAAGTATTTTTGATTGCCGGGATCACACTTTACGCACTGCCGATTTTGTCAAGATTTCAAGTCGGTGTGATTCAGGCGGTTGGAATGGCTTTCGTATTGGCATTTCGCCATTTGGGAACGACTTTGTATTTAGGGGTATTGCTCATTGTCAGTGCCGTTCTTGTTATTTGGCAGCCTGTTCTTCTTATGATTTTGCCAGGCATATTTGCCCTGCTTTGGTCAAAGCCCATGGACAAGATCCTCCTGCTGTATATGTCAGAGAAAGACAAAACGCCGGACGGCGAGACAGATCAGTGGTATGCAGAATAAACTTATGCGAGAGGCAAAAAAATGAAAAATCTAAGAATTGGTGCCCGTGGGCATGACATACCTGCGGAAAATGTGGATTCCCTATGCAGTCAGCTGCACGCACTTGGTGTAAAAGAGATTCAGCTTGTTGCGCATAAGTCTTTTCCACAGTTTATTTATAACCGCAGACACATTGAAACATTGGCAGAAGCATTTCGGCGCAATGGTATCCACATTGCCGTCTACGGCTGCTATATCGACCCGCTGTCGGACGAAGGACAGGCACGGTTCCATGAGCATATCCGCTACGCACAGATTTTGAATGCGGGCTGCATTGCAACAGAGACGGCGCTGGGAATCACAAGCGCGCAGAATGACGAGGTGCGCTATCAGGCGCTTGTGCCTGTATTCCGGCGCTTTGCTGACGATGCCGCGGCGCACAACGTCCGCTGTGCGGTCGAGACGGTCTGGGTGCACCCGCTGTGCTCACCGGAAAAGACGGCGCGGTTGATTGCCGACGTGGGCTCTGACAATCTCTACGCCATACTCGACCCGGTGAACTTGCTTGAAAATGACACGGATCCGCGCCGCGCGGAAAAAACCCGGCGCGCAATTGAGCTTTATGGTAATAAGATCAGTGCCATCCACTGGAAGGATGCGCACGCCGATGCAAATGACCCGGCGCTTCAATTTGCGTGTGGGAATGAAAACGTGACGGTCATTACCGAGGGCCTGACCGGCGAAGTCTTGAAAAACACCATCCAACAATTAAAACAAATCAGAGAGGAGAACTGAATATGGACATCCGTTATTCCTGCAACCAGCGCGACTTTAAGCGCTATACCACCGATGAGGTGCGCAATGAATTTTTGATTACCGGACTGTACAAGCCAGATGAGGTTGTTTCCGTCTACAGTCATGTTGACCGCATGGTTACGATGGGCTGTATGCCGGTGCATGAAACCGTCTCCATCGACAAGGGACTTGATGTGTGGGCAAACTTCGGTACGCATTATTTCCTCGAACGCCGTGAAATCGGTATGTTCAATCTGGGTGGTGCGGGCACAGTCAAGGCTGACGGTGTGGAATATCACCTTGGCTATGAGGACTGCCTGTATATTACCAGGGGTACGAGGGAAGTCCTGTTCTCCAGCGATGATGCAGAAAATCCCGCAAGATTTTACATGACCAGCGCTCCGGCGCATTGCAGTTATGAGAATAAGCTCATTACGATAAAAGACGCCGTAAAACGTAATGTCGGCACACTGGAAGGCTGCAACAAGCGCACGATCAACCAGTTCATCAACCCCAGTGTTGTGAAAACCTGCCAGCTTTCCATGGGCCTGACGCAGCTCGCTCCTGGCAGCAACTGGAACACCATGCCCTGCCACACGCACGAGCGCCGCATGGAGGTCTATATGTATTTTGAAGTGCCCGACGATCAGGTCGTGTTCCACATGATGGGCGAACCCAATGAGACGCGTCACATCGTCATGAGGAATTTCGATGCAGTCATCAGCCCGTCCTGGAGCATCCATTCCGGCGTCGGCACGAGTAACTATACGTTCATCTGGGCAATGGTCGGAGAAAATATGGAGTACGACGACATGGATACCGTTGATACACCTGAGTTGAAATAAGGAGAGGTAATATGGATAGCATGTTTGATCTGACAAACAAAGTTGCCCTTATTACCGGGGGTGCACATTCCATCGGATTTGCCATTGGCGTTGGTCTTGCCCAGGCGGGCGCGACGGTCTGCTTCAATTGCTCAAATGAGGCAAGCCGTGAGCGCGGCATTGCCGCCTATAAAGAAGCAGGTGTCGATGTCCACGGCTATGTTGCGGACGTGACGAGCGAACCGGAAATGCAGGCGCTGGTCAAGACCATCCGCGAGGAAGTCGGCGTGATCGACATTCTCGTCAACAACGCGGGCATCATCAAGCGCATCCCCATGACGGACATGAGCGTCGAGGACTTTTCCAAGGTCATTGACGTTGACCTGATCGCGCCGTTCATCTGCTCCAAGGCGGTCATTCCTGCAATGATCGAAAAGGGTCACGGCAAGATCATCAACATCTGCTCCATGATGAGTGAGCTTGGCCGCGAAACCGTTTCGGCGTATGCCGCTGCCAAGGGCGGACTCAAAATGCTGACGCGGAATATCTGCTCGGAGTTTGGCGGCGTGAATATTCAGTGCAACGCCATCGGCCCCGGCTATATTGCCACCCAGCAGACCGCGCCCCTGCGCGAACGCCAGCCGGACGGCAGCCGCCATCCGTTTGACCAGTTCATCATTTCCAAAACACCCGCAGGCCGCTGGGGAACGACGGACGACCTGATCGGCCCCGCCGTATTCCTCGCCAGCGACGCAAGCGACTTCGTGAACGGTCACGTCCTGTATGTGGACGGCGGAATTCTGGCCTATATCGGCAAGCAGCCGTAAGGAGCAACATCATGCAAAAGAAAGCGATCTTATTTGATCTGGATGGTGTTCTGGTCACAACAGACGATTGCCATTGTCGTGCGTGGAAGCAGATGGCTGACGAAGAACGTATCCCTTTTACGCGCACCGATAATGAACGGCTGCGCGGTGTCAGCAGAATGGCAAGTCTGGAAATTGTGTTAGAAAAAGCAGCAAGAATATATTCAGAGGAAGAAAAACTGGCGCTTGCGGAAAGAAAGAACCGCTATTATGTGCAGCTCATTCGCAAGCTTACGGACGCGGCAATTTTGCCCGGAGCAAGGGAAACAGTTATTCGTCTGCGTGAAGTGGGCGTTTTAACAGCAGTCGCATCCTCCAGCAAAAATGCTCGATTGATTTTAACGCAAGTCGGTCTGCTTGATCTTTTTGACACGATTGTTGATGGAACGCAAATCACGAAATCAAAGCCAGATCCGGAAGTATTTTTGAAAGCCGCGGAGCTGCTGCATAAGAACCCGCAGGACTGCATTGTAGTTGAAGATGCCGATGCTGGGATTGCAGCGGCAAAAAGCGCTGGAATGTACGCAGTTGCTGTAGGAAATGCACATGGCGGCGATCTGCATTGCAGCGGTTTGGACAGCGTGGATTTACTGGAATTAGCAGCGGGAGAGGGAACAAAATGAAACGCTCAGAAATAAACAAGGCTCTGAAAGAGCTGGAAGCCATGTGTGCGCGGGAGCATTGCTACCTGCCGCCGTTCTGCCATTTTACGCATGAAGAATGGAAGTCCAAGGGACATGAATACGACGAAATCCGCGACTGTATGCTCGGTTGGGACATTACCGATTACGGTCTCGGAGATTTTGACAAGGTTGGTATGTCGCTCATCACGATCCGCAATGGCAATCGCGCGATGCAGGACAAGTATCCCAAGGTGTACGCCGAAAAGCTGCTCTATATGAAAGAGGGGCAGTATTCCCCAAACCATTTTCACTGGTACAAGACTGAGGACATCATCAACCGCGGCGGCGGGAATATCCTGATTCGCGTTTACAACAGCCTGCCCGATGAATCTATCGACAAGGAATCCGACGTGACCGTCCACTGCGACGGCAGAACCTATACCGTGCCTGCCGGAACGCAGGTGAAGCTCACGCCGGGCGAAAGTATCCATATCCAGCAGTATATGTATCACGATTTCGAGGTCGAGCCGAGAACAGGAGCCGTTTTGCTTGGCGAGGTCAGCCAGTGCAACGACGATAATACGGATAACCGCTTCAATCCACCCGTGGGTCGCTTTCCGAAGATTGAAGAAGATGAAGCCCCCTATCGTCTGCTCTGCAACGAGTATCCGGCAGCAGAATAACCACGGCGCAAGAGAGGAACATGAAATAAGATGTTGCTAACGAATCATTCTAGCGTTTCCGAAAATGCTGCGTGGCAGGTCATCCGGAATGGATATAATGCTGCTGACGAAGCCGATCTGGAAACCGTATTCACCCTTTCCAATGGCTATATAGGCGTGCGCGGCGCTTTGGAATTGCCAAGTGCAAATAAATTCCAAGGTACCTATATTACAGGCGTTTACGACAAGCCCGAAAAAGATACCGCTGAAGAAGTCTGCGGTCTGACGCTGAAGAATAAAGCGATTACACCGGCATATGCGATTATGCCGGATCTGAACCTCGTAGAAATTCGTGAGTCAGACGGAAACTATGACTTCATGAATTGTGAGATCGAATCATGCAAGCGCATATTGGACATGAAGCATGGCGTTGTGTACAACACCTACATTCTTTTCAATGCCGCAAAGAAACGGCTCCAAATCCGAACGGCCATGCTGGTTTCCGAAACCAGAAAGCACATACTGCTGCAGGAGCTTGAAATCACTGCGCTGAATTTTAGTGCGACTCTGTCTGTTTGCTTCAAAAACACGCTGTGCGAGAATCCGCAGTTTATTCCCCGCTTAAAGGACTATATTTCGAGGACAGAGCTTCTTCGTGTAAATGCGGGTGAAGAAGCAGTGACGCTGGATGCGCGCATCACAGAAACGAATGGAACCATCTTTGCCGCTGCGCATACAGAGGGCGACGGACACAAAAGCATGGAGCGTCTGCAAAATGGTATTGCAGAGTCCTTCCGCGTGAAAATCGCTGCGGGTCAAAGCCGACACTATCAAAAAATTGCTGTGATCTACACATCACGCGACGGTGAGCAGCTTGAGAGCCGAGCACTGGACGAACTTGCCCGCTCAGTCAGCGACGCTGATTCGATTGTGCAGGAACATTTCTGCTACTGGAAAAAACACTGGCGGACAGCTGATGTTGAAATGGACGGCGATATCGAGCTTCAACAGGGAATCCGATGGAATATCTTCAATCTGATTCAGCTTGGGAACGAGCAGGACGATGATACCTCAATCAGCGCAACCGGCTTGCATGGTCAGGGTTACTTCGGCCACGTTTTTTGGGATACTGAGATTTTTATGCTGCCCTTCTATCTTGCGACAGATGTAACGGTTGCAAAGAATCTGCTGCTGTATCGGTATCACCGACTGGATGAAGCCAGGAGACTTGCCGCCGAAAAGGGCTTTTTCGGTGCAAAGTACCCATGGACAAGCACAGCAACAGGCGCGGATGTGACGCCGCCTGACTGGGAACGCTGCGCAAACCGTCAGATACACATTTCAGGCGACATTGCCTATGCATTTTATAATTATTATCTGCAAACGGATGACTGGAACTTCCTTTCCGCATACGGCATTGAGGTAATTGTGGAAACAGCAAAATTCTATGCTTCCAGAGCGGAAAAGGGTGCGGATGGCTTATATCACTTCCTGAATGTAATTGGCCCGGACGAGTACAACATTCATGCGGATGACAACTATTATACGAACCATCTTGCAGCATGGAACATTCAAAAGGCAGTTGACCTGATGGATCTTGCCTACAAACGCGCACCGGAGGATTACAAGCGGCTGTCGGAACAGACGAGCTGGTCCGATGCATTGCGGGAATCACTGCTGGAGGTTGTCACGCATATGGCATATCCGCAGACCAGAGATAGCGTAAATGAGCAGTATCATGGCTTCTTTGCGCAAAGGGACATTGTGCCGATCAAGCGTGATTCCTTCAATATGCCGGAAAACAAGACGTATTCTTACGCGGATGGAACGCAGGTGCTGAAGCAGGCAGACGTCGTGATGATGCACTATCTTTTCCCTGACGATTTCAGCAGAGAAGTCAAAAAGCAGAGCTATGCGTACTATGAACAGCGCTGCCTGCATGGTTCCTCGCTGTCGCCGTCGATCCATTGCATTACCGGACTGCGAAATGGCTATGGGAAATATGCCTATGGCTATCTGTATCTGACTGCGCTGCTGGATCTGAAAAATCTCCATCTGGACAAGAATCTCTTTGAAGGGCTTCATACAGCCTGCGCAGGCGGAACGTGGGCTGCTGCGGTATACGGCTTTGGCGGTGTATCTTTTGAAAACGATCATTTGAACTTAAACCCGATCCTTCCGAAAGAAATCAAAAGTCTCAAGTATTCGGTGCAGTATAAAGGAACGCTGTTCGATGTGACTGTAGCAGAAAATTCGTTCACTGTGACCAGCGACCGTGAAGCAGCGGTCGTGATTGGCGACCAACTGGTCGAGCTTCCGGATGGTGAGGCACAGACATTCGGAATTGACCACAGCCGGTATAGTATGAACTGACACAGAGGAACGGATATGGCACTTCTACTTGAAAACAGCGACCTTCGTATAGAGGTATGCGATCCAAACGAAACGGCAGAGCACCATCTGCACACACGATTCAGTCATTGCGGATACATTACACAGATCATTCGAAAAAAGCACGACGAGCAGGTGCTCGGTCAGCCTACAGAGGTATTTCATCCATTTCACGGCAGCGGTTTTCCGGATGAGTTCGAGATGCCGCTTGGCTATGAAGAAGCGCCGCGCGGCGGATACTTTTTGAAAATCGGTGTCGGCGCGGAGATGAAAACCAGCGACAAGCCTTATTCAAACTGGGATGAGCACCCAGTCACGAAAAAAGCGCATACCGAAGTGCTGAGAACCCCTGATTCGCTGACGTTTATTCAGACGGCTGAGTTGGCACACAATGGATATCACTATACGAAGAAAATCGACCTGAACGGAAATAAGCTTATTGTCACACACACCTTAAAAAATACAGGCAATTCCAGATGGAACACGCTTTGGTATTCTCATGTGTTTCTGCCGATTGAAAACGTCCAGCCGCAGGCCATTCTGCAAATGAACAGCGGTGGGAAATTAAAAAGAGACGATCCGCGGATGCAGAGCTGTACACCTGTCGAAGCTGTGTTCTCAACGGCGGATCTGGATGCGGATGGCGTATGTCTCCAGTGGGATATGTCAGAGGCACAAGACAATAGACAGTGCCTCTTGCATACACATGGCAGGTCAATCTATCAGGCCGAGGGAAATTATCCATATCAGGAGCTGCAGGTATGGATGAACCATCGCGTTTTCTCCATCGAACCGAAGTTCCGTATTGATTTGGAGCCGGGGCAAGAAAAGCGTTGGGAAACTGTTTATACATGGTAGGATAAAAACTATGAGAAAAATAATTGATAAATTAGCAACTTGCGGCGTTGTGCCGGTGGTGGTGCTGGACGATGCAAAGGACGCCATTACGACCGCGAAAGCGCTGCTTGCTGGCGACGTGAACGTGATGGAGATCACGTTCCGCACGGCGGCAGCGGCAGATTCCATCAAGGCCGTTGCGGAAAGCTGCCCCGATATGCTGGTCGGTGCTGGCACAGTCATGACGCTCGACCAGTGCAAACAGGCGTTGGAATGCGGCGCAAAATTCATCGTTTCGCCGGGCTTTGATCCGGAGGTGGTCAG
>ERZ808240.1578-NODE-1578-length-27638-cov-12.400972_pt1 | contig 27638 bp, 22 predicted proteins | sample MGYA00521084_ERZ808240 | MGnify/ENA primary metagenome ERZ808240 (study PRJEB31516, sample SAMN03275571) | gut metagenome | biome: mammalia-associated habitat; material: feces | host: Papio cynocephalus | place: Kenya | collected 2012-08-06 ... | reverse complement strand
AAAAATTTTTTTAGTGGTTGAGATTTCTCCAAAGAAAGTCGTTGTAGTCGATAGTAGAAATGACGGTTAAAAGAGATTTCTCCACGATAGTTTGCAAAGTGACAGCCAAAATGACATAATTTAATATAAAAAAAGAAGTAAATCATTAAGATTTACTTCAATATTCTAACATTTTGCAACAAGTTTGAAATCTACTCTACCCTTGTCGTCAACTTTGATAACTTCAACTTGAACCATATCGCCAACTTTTACAACATCTTCAACCTTTTCAACTCTCTTGTCGCTAAGTTTTGAAATATGAATCATACCTTCTTTGCCTTGAGAAACTTCTACAAAAGCACCAAAGTTCATTATTTTTACAACTTTGCCTGAATAAATTTTTCCTACTTCAAATTCGTCAACAATGTTTAGGATGATTTCTTTTGCTCTTTCTGCCATTTCTTGATTAGCTGTTGCGATAAACACTCTACCATCATCATCAATATCAATTTTTACGCCAGTTTCTTCAATAATCTTGTTGATTGTTGCACCTTGTTTCCCAATAACATCACCAATTTTCTCTGGTTTGATATTAAATGTGATAATTTTTGGAGCATACTTGCTGAGTTCTGCTCTTGGTTTTGAAATAACTGAAAGCATTTTATCCATAATGAATATTCTGCCTTGTCTTGCTTGTTCAAGGGCTGTTGTGAGAATTTGTTTGTCAATTCCCTTAATTTTTATATCCATTTGAATTGCTGTTATACCTTTTGTTGTTCCTGTAACCTTAAAGTCCATATCTCCAAGGAAATCTTCCATTCCTTGAATATCACTCAAAACTGCAACTTTGTGAGTTGTTGGGTCTTTGATAAGTCCCATTGCAATACCAGCTACTGGTGCTTTAATTGGAACGCCTGCATCCATGAGTGCAAGAGTTGAACCACAAGTTGATGCCATTGATGATGAACCATTTGATGAAAGAACTTCACTTACAAGTCTGATTGCATATGGAAATTCTTCTTCACTTGGGATAACTGGAACAAGTGCTCTTTCTGCAAGTGCACCATGTCCAATTTCTCTTCTGCCCGGACTCTTTATTGGTCTTGCTTCGCCTGTTGCATATGGTGGCATATTATAGTGGTGAATATATCTCTTAACTTCTTCATCTTCATCAAGAACTTCAATTTCTTGAGCATCGGAAATTGGTCCGAGTGTGCAAGTTGTCAAAACTTGAGTTTGCCCACGAGTGAACACACCTGTTCCATGAACTCTTGGGAGAACACCAACTTCACACCAAATTGGTCTAATTTCGGTTAATTTTCTTCCATCTGGACGTATTCCGTCATTTAATATTTTTCCTCTTACGATTTCTTTTGTTAATTTGTATAAAACATCGCCAATTTCTCTTTCTCTATCAGGGAAAATATCTGCAAAGTGTGCCTTTACATCTGTGTCAACTTCTTCTTGATTTTGTTGTCTTGTTTGTCTATCAAAAGTGTCAAGAGCCTTTACTAACTTATCATAAGCATATGCTCTAACTGCTTTTTCAACATCTTCTTTTGGAAGATAACTAACATAACTTGCGACTGGCTTACCAATTTCTTCTTTCATTTTTAATTGGAAAGCAACTTGCTTTTTAATTTCTTCATGAGCGAACATAATTGCGTCAAGCATTACATCTTCGCTAACTTCATTTGCACCAGCTTCAACCATTAAGATTGCTTCACTTGTTCCACTTACTGTTAAGTGCATTGAACTTTTTTCTCTTTCTTCTTCTGTGGCATTTACAATAAATTTGCCATCAACACATGATACAAGGCAAGAGCCTGTTGGACCTTGGAAAGGAATATCGCTTATTGTTAAAGCGATGCTTGAACCAAGCATTGCAAGTGGTTCAATAGCAACATCTGGGTCAACTGAAAGTGCTGTTGCAACAACGGCAACGTCATTGAAAAATCCTTTTGGGAAAAGTGGACGAAGTGGACGGTCAATAAGTCTTGAAACTAATATTGCCTTATCAGCTGGTCTGCCTTCTCTTTTTTTGTATCCGCCAGGAATTTTTCCGACTGAATACATTTTTTCTTCAAAGTCAACACCGAGTGGGAAAAAGTCAATACCCTCTCTTGCTTCTTTTGCCATTGTTACATTTACCATAACAACAGTTTCGCCACATCTAACAATGCAAGAACCATTTGCTTGTTCACAGTACTTGCCTGTTTCAACAGTTACTTTTTTGCCTCCAATCTCTGTTTCATATACTTTTGCTATATTACTCATTTTTACCTCTTTTATAAAAAATATGGGAGCAATAAACAATTGCCCCCTTTAAAATTATCTTAAATTTAATTCTTTTTTCAAAGCACGGAAAGCATCAAGATCTGTTTTTTCAAGGTAAGATAAGAAACCCTTTCTCTTTCCAACAAGTTTCAAAAGACCACGTCTTGAGTGGTTGTCTTTTGGGTTTGCTTTTAAGTGTTCAGTAAGTTCATTTATTCTTTCTGTAAGTAATGCAATTTGAACTTGAGCAGAACCTGTGTCATTTTTGCTTTGAGCAAACTTTTCAATAATTTCTTGTTTTCTTTCTTTTGTCATAATTTCCTCCTTAAAATAGTTACGCCAAAAAACGAAGAATACCGTTAGAGGACTCGAATACCTGCGTCTTTGGACAATACCATTGTTTATTTTATCATACAAAACATCTCTTGTCTAGTATTTATCAAAATAATTCTTGTTTTTTCTTGATAATTTCATCAATTCTTGAAATATACTCTCTAATATCCTTTGGATTTGCAAGTCTTTCTATTCTATTATCAATGCCGTATATCTTTTTTGATATTGCATTTGCCCCACAGGCAAGAATTGAAGTTGTTTCTTCCATACTATCAACATTAAAAATGCAAAGTCTATCTCTATAATATCCAACATTTTCTTGTTCGGCAAGTTGATTTTTTTGCCTATACAAGTAATATGGTTTATAGCCATTTTCTTGAAGAGTTATTGTTGCAAAATTAACCATTTTTTCAATGGTGTCATCATCTGTGCTTTTTTCTCCAGATATGGTAATATTTGAACCATTTTTTCTTGATAATGTATGAATTGTTATATTCTCTGGTGCAAGCTCCAAAACTGTTTGAATGCTATGCTTGAATGTTCTAAGTGTTTCGCCACTAAGCCCGGCAATAAGATCCATATTTACATCAAAGCCATAAGGCAATGCAAGTTTGTATGCATTTATTATATCTTGAACTGTATGTTTTCTTCCAATTCTTTTTAATGTTGCATCACAAAATGTTTGTGGATTTATGCTTATTCTTGTAACGCCATGGTCTTTTAGTACCTTTAATTTTTCATCAGTAATTGTATCTGGTCTGCCACATTCAACAGTAAACTCATTTACTGGGTAGTTAATATTACTGAGTAAATAATCAAGTTCTTGTGCAGTCAAAACGGTTGGAGTTCCCCCACCGATATAAATTGTTCTTATAATGTATGAGTTATTGTTAATAATTTCTTTTATTGCGTTAATCTCTTTAACCAAACATTCCAAATAATTCGGCATAAGTTCCTTTACTCTATATATTTCGGAAGAGATAAATGAACAATAATTACATCTTGTTGGGCAAAAAGGTATGTTTATATAAAGGTCAACCAACTTATCATTACGAATTATACATTTTTGATTTCTTATGACATTTGAAACGAGTTTTGCTTTTTCTCTTGAAACCAAAAAATTCTCCATAAGTGCTTCGGTTAGCATATATGGGTCAACACCTTGATTAAGCAAGTCATAACCTATTTTTGTTGGTCTTATTCCTGTAAGTGAGCCCCAAGGCATATTTTTGTTAAAGTGAGATGAAAACAATTTGTATAAGGTTAATTTTGCAAATCTCTTTAGTTGACGTTGATCTTCCAAAACATCATTTGTCGGTTTGAACTCTTTTTTTTCGGTCAAACTGAAAACATCGTCACCATTTTTTACTGTAAATTCGTTTGTTATTATGTTTTTGTCTGTTGTCATTTTGTGAGTGATAAAAGGCTCACTATCATTCAATTTTTCATCAGGATAAAATAGATGACACACATTAAAAATTTCATTTGATATTTTTTCATAATTTGTTGTTATTTTCATTATCTACCTACCCTAAATACATCTTCAACACCCTTAATGTCTTTTAAAATGTTAATCACTTTTTCAACATCAGATTGGGTTGAAATTTCAACTTTTAGTATTGTATTTACCTTTCCGTTTGATGTTTCCTTGCTGTCAAGACCAAGAATTTTGTAACCACCAGATACCATTTCGGTTGTCAATGAGATTAAAAAACTGTCGGACTTGATTGAAATTATCTTTACAATAATAGAAGATTTCCTATTTTCCACATTATCATCCCAAACTGCATTGATAAGTCTATCTTGTTCCAAATACTTTAAATTTTTACAATTTGAACAATGGATTGTAACTCCTCTGCCACGAGAGATATATCCGGTTATTCCTTCGCCATAGACTGGTGTGCAACAACCTGCATAACGAATTAGCATTCCACTATCTCCATCAATCAAAACCCCATCTTTATTCTTTTTTACAGTAAGTGTGTTGGTTACCGCCGGGATATTTTGAATTGTCACATCCTGTTTGTGATCATCTTCATATAACTGACAAATTCTGTTGCATATGTTGTTGACAGGTACACTGCCATAACCAATTGCTGCAAAAAGTTCGTCAATGGTATTAAACGCATATTTGAATTGAGTTACATCAAGATATTTGTCAATCAAAAGTTTGTTTGGAACATAACCCTTGTTTTTTATTGCTTGTTCAAGCATACTTTGCCCAAGCTTGATATTTTCTTCTCTCAAATTATGTTTGAAATATGCATTGATTTTTGATTTCGCTGATTCAGTTTTTACAAATTTTAACCAGTCTTTTGAAGGGCCTTTACTGTTTTGAGAAGTTATAATCTCAACAATATCTCCATTTTTCATTTTTGTTGAAAGTGGTTTGATTTGCCCATTCACTTTTGCACCAACACAACTGTTACCAATATCTGTGTGAATGTTGTATGCAAAATCAAGAACTGTTGCCCCTTCAACAAATTCAAGAACTTTTCCCTTTGGAGTTTGAACATAGATTTGCCCTTCGCAAAGATTTGTTTTTAATGTTTCAATAAACTGTTCTGCCGACAAATCATTTGACGACTCAATGATCTCTCTAAGCCATGTAATTTTTTTGTCAAGGCTTGTCATCTTTGTACGTTTTTCTTTGTAAAGGTAGTGAGCAAAAATACCATACTCTGCCATTTTGTGCATTTCGTATGTTCTAATTTGAATTTCAAGAGGTCTATTATTCTCAACAATCACAGTTGTGTGAAGTGATTGATAGCCATTTTTCTTTGGGTTTGCAATATAATCTTTGAATCTACCTTCCATAGGTTTGTAAATACCATGGATTTTACCAAGGACGGCATAACAATCTTCTATGCTATCAACCAAAACTCTTTCGGCGATTAAATCATAGATATTTGCAAGACTAACACCTTTTGCTTGGATCTTTTTGTAAATACTTGAAAAGTGTTTTTGTCGTGATGTTATTGTTGCATCTTTTAAACCAAGTTCATCCAAAATTGTTTGAAGTCTTTTTGTTGTTATTTCAATTTGTTTTTGGTTTGCATCATGTTGAAGCATTACACTCTTTGCCAAATTTTCATAAGTTTTTGGATTAAGAAATTTTAGGCAATAATCTTCCAAGTTCGATTTAAGAGAATTCAATCCTATTCTTTCTGCAAGAGGTGCATATATTTCTCTTATATTTACAAGATTTCTATGTTGTTCTTGTGTTAGTGGCAAAGTGTAGCATGAGATTTCGTAAAGCATCACATATAATTTTACAACAATAACTCGAAGGTCTTTGTTCATTGCAATAAACATCTTTCTCAAAATTTCGGCTTGCTCTGTAAGTGTCATATTTGAAGTAATTGAAAAGTCGTTTTTAAGGCTATCGTAAATCTCTTGTGTATCCTTGTTTACCTTTCCTGTTAAATCAAAATTTTGTTCAAAAGAAATATAGGCTAAAATTGTATCATAGTCTAATCTAAATTTTATTAAGTTTTGAATAACAGAAAATATTTTGTCATATTTATCTTTATTTGAGTTTAAAATATTATCCAATAATACTTTTTCATCACTATTTAATTCGTAATTATTATAAATTAATTCTTTAATTCTTCCCATATATTTTCCTAATTAATTTTACTTTATTATAAATATTTGATTTATTTAGGTCAGTTTTTATATTTTTGTTTAAAACAAAGGCAAAGAGCCCATCTTTTGTGCAGGTGTTAATTATATTTAATTCAGTAAAAATATAATAATAAAATAAAAAATTTGAGAATGAAAAATTTGTTTTTAAATCTTTTAAAATCTTTGAATGAAGCCCAATTAAACTTGTAAATTCTTCATTTTCTATTTTTTGCAAAATTCTATAAAATTTTGTTATATTTTCTCGTGAAATGTCCAAGTTTAATAGCAAATTGATGTCATTATTTTCTATTTTCGGAACATAAATTTCCGCAGATGAATTTTGACAAATTTTACTTAAATATCCTTTGTCATAGACTGAATCCAAGAAAATAATTTTCTTGTAACTATTTGCAAAAGATGTGTCAATTGGAGATAAATTTAAGGCATTAAATCCAGTCGCTCTACATTCCATAAAATTGATATCATAAATATTTTTAAGGTCGTATTCTTGCAAAAATTTTCTATACCTATTTGCATCAAAGCACACAAAACAAGTTCCAAAAGACGAAGAAGCACAACCCGCAAAGATATCAAGCAAATTTTTGTCGGAATATGTTTTTATTCTATTTTCACAATCATCATCACATGTGCCATATCTTAATTGGTTTAACTTAAATGCATTAAAATACTTGTCTGAAGAATCTTTTATTTCATTGGAACTGTCAAAATTTTTAACCAAACCCTTATACCCTGTTTTGTTTTTTGTTTGAAGTTCAAAAACAAACTCATAGTATTTTCCAAAATTAAGTTTGGGATAGTCTTTTAAATAGTTAAAATATATCATACTCAACTTGTCTTCAATATTGATGTATGCATGAACAGATTTTGGACTTAACCTTGAAATTTTTATTTTGTTTGTTTTTATCAAGAATTTTGGTTTTGCATTTTCACAACCACAAGGTTCAAGGAGTTTTAAATCATTATATAAATTGTCAGTTAAATCATTTAAAGAAAGTTCAACATCGTAATAATCAATTGGAATAAATGCTTGTGAATTTACATTTTCAAAAATAAAGGACTTAACTTTGTTTTTAAACTCTTCAAAATTCTCTACTTTTAATGTCAATCCAGCAGCGACCTTATGTCCGCCAAAAACAACCAACAAATCATTTACAGCACTTAAAACTTGATGAATGTTTACATCTTCAATGCTTCTTGCAGAACCTTTTAACTCATCGCCATTTTGCGCAAGCAAAATAACCGGTCTGTTGTATATATCAAGCAAACGTGAACAAACTATGCCCAAAATACCACTATCCCATTTGTCTGATTTTAATATGATTGCAGGCATCTTTGACATATCTTCGTTTTTTAGCATTTCCATACAATCATCAAATACTTTTGTGCAAATTGTTTGCCTTTTTGCATTATGCTCATTAACTTTTTGCAAAAGCTCTTTTACCCTCACAGGGTCAGTTTCAAGCATTAGTTCGAGCGAATCTTCTGCCAAGCCCATACGTCCCGAAGCATTGAGTTTTGGGGCGATTTTAAAAGCAATGTCATTTGCATCAAGACTTGTTAAGTTAATCTTGTTTTGCCTAAATATTGCCTTTAAACCGTATGGCAAATATTTGTCCATAACTTTAAGACCCTTTGCCACAATGATTCTGTTTTCTTCAGTGAGAGGGACAATGTCCGCAATTGTTGCAATCGTTGCAATTGGTAAAAACTCTTCACACTCTGCTTCGCCTAAAATTGCTTGTGAAATTTTGAAAGCAACACCTGTTCCACACAATCCATTAAATGTGTACTTTTGATTTGCAAGTTTTGGATTTACAACAATAGTATCTGGTATGATTTCAGGTATTTCGTGGTGGTCAGTTATTATTATGTCAATGCCCAATTGTTTGCAATATTCAACTTCTTTGTAACAAGTAATACCACAGTCAACGGTGACAATTAAATCAGGTTTTTTGTTTTTGCAAATTTTGTCAATAACTTCACATGTTAAGCCATATCCATCAATAAATCGATTTGGAAGATAATATCTTGCTTCCACGCCCAATTTCTTTAACGTTTTTAGCATTATAGCTGTGGCACTCATTCCATCAACATCATAATCGCCAAAAATAAGAATATCTTTTTTGTTCTTTGCATACCAAGTGATTTTTTCAACGGCTTCCTTCATCCCTGAAAGCAAAAAAGAGTCATAATAACTTTGATTTGTTGGGTTAAAAAACACTTGCAGATCATTTGCGGTTTTATATCTCCTTGAATATGCAATTTCTATTACTTTTTTGTTAACACCAAATCTTTGTGCTAAACTTGAAATGACAGTACTATCAGCACCATCGTTATAAAACTTTATTAACTTCATATACTTCTACCCTGTCTAAGAATGTTAGACACCACTTTATGAATATAGTATACAAATTTTTTTACTCTTTTACAAATAAATTACAAAAAAATATGCCCACAAGGACATATTTTAATTTTTATTCTTTTGTTTCGGTTTCAACAATAACTTCAGGAGCATTATTTATATCTTCGTCAGTTAACTTTTCTTCAACAACAACATTGTTTTCAGTAACTGCTTTTTGCTTTTTCTTTCTTGGAATATAAAGCAAAGCCCAAAGTCCCGGAACCAACATTATATCAGAATAAATACAAGCAATCAAACCGAGGAACAAAGCAATTCCTACATTTTGAATTGCATACAATGGCATAACTACCATAAAGAGAGCAAATAACAAAACTATAATTGAAACTATTGCAACAAGTTTTATATTCTCTTTTATTGTAATATTTGCCAATTCCATTTTTGATGTTTTTGCATAAACTTCTTTACCAAAGTTTTCATTTGCTTTTGTAAAGAATAACATTGACAAAAGTTCTGATAATAATGTTACAAATGCAAATGCACCAACAACATTTATATCAATAACTGTTCTTGTTATCAAAAGCAAACCAGCAAATACAAGGTTTGATATCAAACTTGCGAACAATGCAACAAACCCAGCACAAAGACCTTTTCTTGAAGCAATGTATACAAACAATGCAACAAAAGTTACAAGTATTGCAAGAACTAATGACATTGTGACTTCTTTTGATACATTTCTATCAAAGTTATCAACTTTAACAAAAGTGTCTTTTTCAAAATCATCTGTTACATCTGGATGAAATTTTTGAAGCAAATCTTGTTTTAATTGTTCCCTAACTTCATCACTTACTCTATCAAACTTGATGCTGATTGCATCACCATAGTTGTTTACATCAACTTTTTGATATACAACAACTTCAATTTTGTTTTCTTTGCAAACTTCGTCAATATCTTTTTTTACCAAATCATAATTTGATTTATTGTTCAAATCGCTTTCAACAACAACTGTTGCAACTGTGCCACCTTTAAAATCATATGATACATTAAATCCAACACAGAATAATAACACAAGCCCAACCAATATCACAAGGCAAGGAGCAATTATATGGTAAAGCAAATTTTTTGAAAAATTATACTTTGTATTATTTAACCCGTTTTTGAGTTTTTGATAAAAACTATTCTTCATCGTTCTTTGCCTCCTTCCTAAGTGCCAAATGTCCTGCATTTGTATGGTTTAATGGTAAATACCATATTGTGAATAATTTTGTCAAAAGCAATGAAGATACGATTGAGAGTACACTGCCAATAAGCAATGTTACGGCAAATGATTTTAGACCTGTTGTTCCAATCAAATACAATACAACAGATGCAATTGCACCCATTGAAGAAATATCAACAATGTTAAACAAAGATTCTTTGAACCCAAGTTTAAATGCAAGAGGGATTTTTCTCCCCAACGAATATTCTTTTCTTATTTTTTCAAAGATTACAACATGACACAAAACTGTCATCATATAACCAATAACAATTCCAAACACACCAGATAGTGTTAACACGAAGAATGAATTTGGAAGAGCTTGCATAAAGAATAAATATAAAACTGCATTGATTATGCTTGTAAGCATTGAAATCAAACCCAAATCTCTGTATCTTATGCACATAAACAAGTTTACAAGAACAAATGCAATAAGCATTCCAAGAGCAATGGCAAAACCAATATTTTTGCCAAGATATGGAGTGTTTACACTGCTTTCTTTTAATTCAAGCTTTACATCCAAACTTCCCATATAAACATTGAGTGCATATGCATTCAATGCACTTTCTGTTGTTGCAGAACTATTTGCCAAGAAAGTTGTTCCTGATGTGATTTCTTTTTTGATTGAATCAAGTGTCCCAACCTTTTCATTTGTTTCTGCATTATAAAAGTACACTTTGTTTCCATTGTCTTTTACATACTTTGTAAGTTCTCTGTATTGCTTTGAACCCAAGCTGTCAAATTCAATCAAAACACCATATTCGTATTTTGTTGAATCACTTGATGATTGTTGGTAAGACAAACTGCACTTCTTTATTCTTTGTGAAGAAATATCATATTCTGTTTTATTTGTTGTTTCTTCACCACGAATAACAAGCTCCAACCTTTCACCAACAGCAGAAAGAATTGTTGAACTTGTGCTGTCATTAACAACTTCAACCCTAATCATATTGTCATTTTGTTTGCCGATTTGGGTGTTTGAATATCCAAACATCTTTAAAGCGTTGTTTACAAACTTTACAGTGTCTGACATCTTTTCATTGGTTAGTGTTGAAATTTCTTCGCTTGTTGGAGTGCATTCATAAACTGCAGTTCTCCCTTCGCCCAAGTCATATCCAAGTGGTATTGCATTGATAAAACCAGCAAAGTTATCAGTTGAACAAAAAGGCATTCTAAATGAACAAACAGATAGGAAAACACCAATAGCAACCAAAATGGATACAATTATAAAATTTATTCTTGAAAATCGTTTAGCCATTACTAATCTCCATTTTTGTGTAAATACACATTTTTACTTGTTAATTATAAAATAATAAAAATTGTATGTCAATTGATTTTTTACAATAATACCCGTTTTTACACATTTATACACAATAAAAAACAAAAAAGAAGAACTACAAAAAGTAGTTCTCCTGACTAATTGTTAAATATAAAAATTTTTACTTAATTTTTCCAACATTGACTGCAATAATTCCGCAAATTGCGCCAATTATACTTCCGAACAAACAATCGTTTAATAGAGATATTCCAAATTCAAAATGTCCATCCAAAATAGAAAAGGCAACAAAGGCAATTATAGTGAATATAAATCCTATACAAAGCCCCGATATAAGCCCCATTTCTTTTGACTTTTTGAGTCCAAAAAATACACCTATCATAATCGATACAGTTTTTATTACCTGATTTATCGGTCTTATTAGTGAATCGCTAATTGAGCAAAATCTCAAAACGAATGCAAAAATTAAAATCAAAATTAAACAAACAGAAAGTGCCATCAAGGAGCCTTTTAAAACAGCCCCCAAAAATGACACTTTCTCACTATTATCTTTTACCAAATCTTTATTCTTCATAATTTCTCCCACCACACTAAAAATGTATGCAAGAGAAATATGATATATGATTACTATTTAGATTTTTTTGTTTTTTTGCTTGAAGTCTTTTTTGACTTTTTCGCAACAATAACTGTTTCTTCTTTTGATTCAACAGGTTCTTCTTTTATTTCTTGTCCAACTTCAACTGGTCTTGATTCTGAAGTGTCAGGCAAAACTGCAACTTCGTCATCATGATTTTCAATCTTTTCTTCTGGTTTGCTTTCTTCTTTCTTTGGTGTGTTTTCAACCATTGGAGCAGAAAGATTTGCATAGATTGCATTGATGTCCAAGGTCATATAACTTTTGTGTTTTTCATCACCTGTTTCAATTGTGATTGTTTTGAAACCATCCTTTTCTTCAAATGCAATGGCTTTTCCAATTACTCCAGATGCAGTCATAACCTTGTCACCCTTTTTGATTGAGTCAATCATTTTTTGTGCTTTGTCCATTCCTTTTTTGTTTTTTGCTTTCATCATAAATGGTGAAATAATCAAAAACAATGCAAGAACGCCAAGCAAAATCCAACTCATTATTCCTGTGTTTTGAGCACCGTTTGTTGTGCTGTCTAATAAAAAGCTCATAATATTCTCCTTTTACAAAATTTGAGTCCAAAGTATTGTTATAACAACAAGTATAACAATAGGAATTATAATTTCTGAAAATGTTGCTAATAACATATTTACTCCACATTAAAATATTAACATATAACAAATATATTTGCAAACAAAAATTGTTCTATTATTTGTTGTTTTGTCTAAAACTTATAGTCTTTTAAATATTCTTCCTTAAAATCAAGTAACCTATCTTCCCAAATTGCCTTTTTGATTTGTTCGGTAAGTCGTGTTAAATGTCTTAAATTATGAATTGACAAAAGTTCTGCACCAAGCATTTCGCCTGCTTTTACCAAATGATGAATATATGCTCTTGTGTAATGCTTGCAGGCATAACAATCACAATCTTCTTCAATTGGCAAAAAGTCCTCTTTGTATTGTGCATTTTTTATTACCAACTTTCCTGTTCTTACAAAGGCTGTGCCGTTTCTTGCAACTCTTGTTGGCAAAACACAGTCCATCATATCAATGCCACGAGCATAACCTTCAAGCAGACAATCAGGACTTCCAACACCCATAAGATATCTTGGCATATTTTCTGGAAGTTTTGGACGCATATAATCAAGCATTTTGTACATAACCTCTTTTGGTTCGCCAACACTTAATCCACCAATTGCAATTCCACATCTTGCATAAGGTTTGCAATCTTCTATACATTTATCTCTTAAATCTTCATAAAAATTGCCTTGAATGATTGGAAACAACATTTGGTCTTCATTTTTTTGAACTGCATAGCACCTTTCAAGCCACTTTTTTGTTACTTCGGCACTTTGTTTTGCTTCCTTATATGTTGCACCATACTTGCTACAAACGTCAAATGCCATAATAATATCAGAACCAATGTCATTTTGAACTTGCATACATTTTTCTGGAGTCATTAAAAATCTTTCGCCTGATAAATGAGAAGAAAATTCAACACCTTCATCGCTAATCTTTCTAAGCTTTGCAAGTGAAAATACCTGAAACCCACCACTATCAGTCAAAATTGGTCTATCCCAATTCATAAACTTGTGAAGCCCACCGGCCTTTTTTATTGTTTCATTCCCCGGTCTTAAAAACAGATGATAAGTATTTGAAAGTATAATTTGTGCATTAAGGTTTTTCAAATCTTCAACCCTAAGCCCCTTTACTGTGCCTTGTGTTCCAACCGGCATAAAGACAGGAGTTTCAATATCTCCATGTGGAGTGTGAAAAACACCAATTCTTGCACCAGATTGTTTGCATATATGCTTTATTTCGTAACTAAATTTTTCTTTTTCCATAAATTTCCTTTTACATTATGAACATTGCATCGCCAAAACTGAAAAATCTATATTTTTCTTTTACTGCAATGTTGTATATCTCCAAAGTTTTGTCAACACCCATCATTGTGCTTACCAACATAATCAACGTGCTTTCTGGCAAATGGAAGTTTGTTATAAGAGCATCAACTACTTTCATTTTGTATGGTGGATAAATGAATATACTTGTGTTTTCCGCCTTTTCATGAACCACACCATTTTCATCACTTGCACTTTCAAGAACTCTTACTGATGTTGTCCCAACCGCAATAACTCTTCTGCCTTCTTTTTTTGCAAGGTTGATTTGGTCTGCAACATCTTTTGTTATAACATAATACTCACTATGCATTTTGTGATTTAGTATGCAGTCGTCTTTAACTGGTCTAAATGTTCCAAGTCCAACATGGAGCATAACTTCCAAAACAATTACACCTTTTGCTTTGACCCTTTCCAAAAGTTCTTTTGTCCAATGAAGTCCTGCTGTTGGTGCTGCCGATGAACCTTTTTCTTTGCTGTAAACTGTTTGATATTGTTCACTATCTTCAAGTTTTTTCTTGATATAATGTGGAAGTGGCATACTGCCAATCCTATCCAAAATATCTTCAAAAACACCATCAAACATAAATTCTACTTCACAAATTCCTTCGCCCACAATTTTGGTTAGTTTTGCACTCAACTCATCACTAAATTTTACAATTGTGCCAACCTTTAACCTTTTGCAAGGTTTTGCAATAACTTCCCAATGAGTGTAGTCTATTCTTTTTTGTAAAAGCATTTCAATTTTTGCACCCGTTTCTTCTTTTATTCCATAAATTCTTGCGGGGATAACTCTTGAGTTGTTTAGCACCAAAACATCACCTGGTTTTAAATAATCAATGATATCTCTAAATACCTTGTGCTCAACTTTATCATTCTTTCTATCATATACCAATAATCTTGCACTATCCCTTGGTTCTGCGGGACTTTGAGCAATAAGTTCTTCGGGCAAGTCATAATGATATAAACTTCTTTTTGTTAATTGATCGTTTGTATATTTTTCCATAGCGACATAAGTGTACAATCTTTTGTTTTTTAAGTCAAGAAAAAACTTGCAAAGTTATCCCTGCGAGTTTTTATAATATGTTGAGATTCCCACAAAGCAAGTTGTTGGGGTCGGCAATTGAAATGACAAAGATTTATTAAAAGATAGTATTGCCTTTGAAAATATCTCAAATATGCCGGCAAGAGTGAAATGTGTTGAACATGCTTGGCGAACTTTGGACGATATGTTAAATCAAAAAAATATCTAGCAAATGCTAGATATTTTTTATGCTGTTTTTGTTAATGTTATGCTTGTGCCTGTTGTTGTTGGCAAATAATTGTTGTAAGTTTTCCCGTCGTCCCCAGTCCATGTGCCACTTGGCAAAGCAATGTTAGTTTTTGGGTTTATTTTAGGAGATTTTATTGTCGTTAAGTTAGTACAATTTTCTAAAAAATAACTATATGATGAATATGATGTTACTTTTGACAAGTCAAAACTGCTTAAATCTAAACTTGTTAAACTGCTACATTTATAAAACATATAACTCATGTTTGTAACATTGGATGTATCAAACTTACTTACATCCAAACTTGTTAAACCGCTACAAGAATAAAACATATAACTCATGTTTGTCACTTTTGATGTGTCTAAACTTCTTAAATCCAATGATGTTAAACCGCTACATTCATAAAACATACTACTCATATTTGTAACATTTGATGTGTTAAAATTGTTCAAATCCAAAGCTGTTAAACTGCTACATCCATAAAACATACTACTCATATCTGTAACATTAGATATATCAAAACGACTGACATCTAGACTTGTTAAACCGCTACAGGAAGAAAACATACCTTCCATATATTTCACATTTGATGTATTAAACTTGCTTAAATCCAATGTTGTTAGACCACTACAACCACGAAACATATATCCCATACTTGTCACATTTGATGTATTAAACTTGCTTAAATCCAATGTTGTTAGACCACTACAACCACGAAACATATATCCCATACTTGTCACATTTGATGTGTCTAAACGACTGACATCTAGGCTTGTTAAACTGCTACATCCAGAAAACATATTACTCATGTTTGTCACGTTTGATGTGTCTAAACGACTGACATCTAGGCTTGTTAATTTGCTACATCCAGAAAACATATTACTCATGTTTGTCACGTTTGATGTATTAAAATTACTAACATCCAATGTTGTTAGACTGCTACATTCATAAAACATATAACTCATTCTTGTCACATTTGATGTGTTAAAATTTTCGCCTAGATTCAAAGTTTTTAGCTTGCTACAGCCATTAAACATTCCAGAAGAGATGTATTCGAATTTACTCATTGACCTTACATTTGATGTATCAAAATTGCTCAAATCCAAACTTGTTAAACCGCTACAATCCAAAAACATATCTCCCATACTTGTCACATTTGATGTGTTAAAATTGCTTAAATCCAATGATGTTAAACCGATACAATGAGAAAACATATCATCCATTTCTGTCACATTTGATGTATTAAACTTCTTGCTTAAATCCAATGATGTTAAACCTCTACAGTAAGAAAACATTTCACTCATAAATTTCACATTTGATGTATTAAACTTGCTTAAATCCAAAGTTGTTAATTTACTACAAAAATAAAACATTTCATTCATGCCTATCACTTTTGATGTATCAAAATTGCTCAAATCCAAACTTGTTAAACCGCTACAATCATAAAACATACCACTCATGCTTGTCACATTTGATGTATGAAAACTACTCAAATTTAGATCGACCAACCCGCTACAATTAAAAAACATACGATACATGTCTGTCACTTTTGATGTATCAAAACTTGTTATGTCCAAACTTGTTAATTTTTTACAGTTACCAAACATATAACTCATACTTGTCACTTTTGATGTATCAAGACTACTTACATCCAAAGTTGTTAATTTGCTATCGTAAGAGCTATAAAACATATAAGCACTATTTTGTGGCAAAACAATTTTATTCCCAATTTTTGAATAAATAACAATATCGTACATACTATTTGAATTTAATGTACAATATGCGACATAGGAATCATTTATTTGTTTTGATGAAGGATTGTACCCTACATTAACTAATTTTGTATCACTACTCGTTTCTGTTGGTTTTTCAGTTGTAAATTCTATTGAGTTAAATTTGCCAGCCTCAGATTTTAATTGATCAGCAATATACCTTGTCAAATTACTAGTTTCACTTCCATTACCATTATACAATTCGGGAACGGTGTAAGAAAACTCACCCGAGATATTATATGTTATGCTTTTTGATGCATAAACACCCATAAATGCTCCGGCTGAGATAAAACACAAAGATATTATGAATAAAAACATTGTTAACTTTTCTTTCATACAACGCACCATTCCTCATAATGAATTATACAGTACCCCCCCCTTGTCAAATCTTTGTTGATAATTTTGCAGTTTTTGATAATTTTTAAAAATTGCTTTCCAAAATGATGTTTTACGAACCCCGGAAGAAACTTTTTAGGTTGAGATTTCTCCAAAGCAAGACTTCGGGGGTCGATAGTCGAAATGACTATATAATATATGAAAGTCATTTCGACCCCGGCTTCCTTGACGAACAAAGGAGAAATCTTATCCGCTTTTTTTAATAGTCATTTCGAGTTAGCGAGCAAAGATACACTCACGAGAAATCTCAACTACTTAAAAGATGTTTGGATTTCTCCAAGATGGTCTACGAAGCGAGAGTCGAAATGACAATTGGAAGAGAGATTTCTCCAAAGTTTAAGATTGAGTGTGTGCCAAAATGACATAAAGTATAAAAAATCCACCAATGGTATGGTGGATTTTTTTAGTTAGATTTTTTTGATGTTTTGTTTTGTGTGTTCATTTTGTCCATTTCGGTTTTTACTGCATCTTCGGTTTTGTTTACAATCTCTTTTGCTTGTGGATTATATTTATACAAAAGTGCACCAGCAACCATTCCCAAAACGAGCCCACATATAAGGCCATCCTTCATAAAAAACCTCCCTATGCTAGTTTGCACAGAAAGGTTTATTTTATTACATATTATTTTTTATCTTTTTCAAGTAATGCCAATTTTTCTGCTTCTAGTCTTGCTTTCTCTTCTTCTTTTGCTTTTCTTTTAAAGAATTCTTCGCAAGTGAGAGCCAAATCTTCCAAAACCAAGTCAATATACTTATAATCTTTGGTTTCAACATCGCCAAGAACTTCCAAGATATCTTGTCTTGTTATGTTTTGTGCATTTTTAACTGATTTCCCAATGATAAGTTCAGTTACAACGCTTGATGCAACAATTGTCATAACATTTCCCATTGTTTTGAACCTTGCATTTGTGATTACTTCATTTTCATCAGCCAAGATATAAAGTTTTACAATTTCTGCACCATTGTCGCCTTCAAGTTTTGCTGAACCATTTGAACCCTGAAGTCCACCAACGTTTGAAGGATTTTTAAATATTTCTAATACTTTTTGATTATACATTATTTTGCCCTCCCAGTTTTTGTTACAGGTGACATAGCTCTAAGTTTTGCAACTTGTTTCGTGAGCGTGTCAATAACATAATCAACATCATCTTTTGAAATAGACTTATCAAAAGAGAATCTTATTGTTCCATAAATGTATTCATCACCCAAATGAATTGCCTTTAATGTGTTATTTGGAGTCATATCATCATTTATTGATGCATCAACTGAAATTCCGTTAAGGTCAAGTAATGTCATAAGAGATTCACTGTTAATCATTTCAAAAGACAAACTCAATATATTGTTTGCTTTTTGATATTGGTGACCATTAATCTTTATATTTTCTATCTTTTCGGTTACATTTCTTACAAAGTAATCTCTAAGTCCTTTGAGTTTTTGGTTGTTTACAACGATATCACGAGTTGCAACTTCAACTGCTTTACCAAAGCCAACAATTGCAGGAACATTAAGTGAACCGGCACGCATTCCTGATTCTTCATTTGAACCAAGCATAAACTTTTCTATTTGTATACCATTTTTTACATACAAAGCACCAACGCCTTTTGGTCCATGAATTGCTTCTGCTGACATTGTCATTGCATCAATGCCCATATCAACAACATCAAGTTTTACAAAGCCAACTGCCATACTTGCATCAGTGTGGAAAATTGCACCTTTGTCATGAGTGATGTTTGCCAAAGTTTTTATATTTTGAATTGTTCCAAGGTCTTTGTTTACTGCTGAAATTGAAACCAATATTGTTTCATCTTTGATATAGTGCAACAATTCAATCAAACTTACAAGACCTTCACCATCGCAATCAATATAGTCAACATCAAAGCCTTCACTTTCAAGTTGTTTGCAACAAGCAAGTATGCTTTCGCTTTCAAGTTTTGAAACGATTATATGATTACCTTTATTTTTGTTTGCTCTTGCAAGACCCAATATTGCCCAGTTATTTGATTCTGTTGAACCAGAAGTGAAATAAACTTCTTTTGCATTGGCGTTTACTGATTTTGCAATTTTTTCTCTTGATCTTTCAACCAAACCACTTGCTTCTCTTCCAAATGCGTGTGACTTGCTTGGTTCACCATAAAACGATGTAAAGCAAGGCATCATTTCATTAAGAACTTCGCTTGAAACACTTGTTGATGAAGCATTATCCAAATAAATTCTTCTTTCCATTTTGTTTCCCTTTTACTTTTGTATTATAACACCAATAAAAATGGTTTGCAATATCAATTTTTTGAAAAATTGTTTAATTTGGCAAGAATATCTTCTTTTTGCATATAGCCAGAAAATTTTTCTTGTTCCTTGCCGTCTTTGAATATTATCATTGTTGGAACAACCATAATTCCATACTCACGAGAAAGGTCTTCACTTTTATCAATGTCGACCTTGTAAATTTTGGCATCGGTTTCTTCGCTCACTTCTTCCAAAACAGGTGTAAGCATTCTGCAAGGTCCGCACCAAGTTGCAAAAAAGTCAACAAGAACGACTCCACTTGCATTTGTTACCTTTTCTTCAAAATTATCACTATTTATAATTTCCATATAATTTCTCCTTACAAAATATATTTTTTCAAATCTCTTTGTTTTACTGTTTCGCCAAAAACTTTGATGACATATGGTCTATCAATAACAACTTCGCTTAACGGATATTCGCCACTTGCATTAAATGAAACATCTTCCAAGAGTTTTTCCATTATAGTATGCAACCTTCTTGCTCCAATATTCTCTGAACTTTCATTCTGCTGTTCGGCAATTGTTGCAATTTCATCAAGAGCATCATCTGTGAATTTTAGGTCAATGTTATCAACCTTAAGCAAACTTGCATATTGCAAGGTTATTGCATTTTTTGGAGTTGACAAAATTTTTACAAAATCTTGCTTTGTCAAGTTGTCAAGGTCAACTCTTATTGGGAATCTTCCTTGAAGTTCTGGAATCATATCTTCAATTTTTGAAACATGGAAAGCACCAGCTGCGATAAACAAGATAAAGTCGGTTTTCACATTACCATATTTTGTTGCAACTGTTGAACCTTCAACAATTGGCAAAATATCTCTTTGAACGCCCTCTCTTGACACATCTGGGCCACTTTGTGAAGATTTGCCAACAACTTTATCCATTTCATCAATAAAGATTATTCCTTCTTCTTCGGCTCTTCTTATTGCTTCGCTATTTACGTTATCGTTATCAATAAGTTTTTCACTTTCTTCTTCCATAAGGTTTTCTCTTGCGTGAAGGACAGTCATTTTCTTCTTTTTCTTTTTGTTTGGGAAAATGTCACCAAAAACAGCACCAATGCTGATTTCTCCCATTCCCATACCATTCATCATATCAAAAGATGCTGATTTTTCGCTTACTTCAACTTCGATTGTAAGATTTTCGTATTTGCCTTGTTTATAGTTTTCTTCAATTTCGGCAACAGTCAAATTTTCTTGAGGGTTTGTTTTTACAAGAGTTTCGGCAATAACCTTTACCAATTTTTCATCAACAACTTTTTTTGCTTTTTGTTCAACTTCGTGCATCTTTTCGTCTTTTACCATTCTAACAGAAACTGACACCAAGTCACGAACCATACTTTCTACATCTCTGCCAACATAGCCGACTTCGGTGTATTTTGTTGCTTCAATTTTAACGAAAGGCGCTTTTACAAGTTTTGCAAGACGTCTTGCAATTTCGGTTTTACCAACACCTGTTGGGCCTTTCATAATAATATTTTTTGGAGTGATTTCATCACGAATTTCTTTTGGTAATTGACTTCTTCTGTAACGATTACGAAGAGCAATTGCAACTGCCTTTTTGGCTTCATCTTGGCCGATAATATATTTGTCTAATTCTGTTACTATCTCTTTTGGTGTTAAACTCATAAATCCTCCTAAACTTCTTCACAAACTATGTTTGAATTTGTAAAAATACATATTTCGCTTGCGATTAAAATAGATTTTTTTGCAATTTCTTTTGCAGAAAGTTTTGTATTTTGCATAAGTGCTTTTGCCGCTGCAAGTGCATAGTTTCCACCACTGCCAATTGCACAAACATTGTCTTGTGGTTCAATAACTTCGCCCGTTCCAGACAAAATCAACATTTGGTCATGGTCAGCAACAATCATCATTGCTTCAAGTTGTCTTAATGCCTTATCCATTCTCCAAAGTGAAGCAAGTTCGACTGCACTTTTCATAAGATTTCCAGAAAATTTGTTAAGCATTTCTTCAAATCTTTCGCTCAAACTAAATGCATCGGCAACAGTGCCTGCAAAACCGATTACAACTTTATCGTTATATATTCTTCTTACCTTTACTGCATTGTTCTTAAAAACAACACTTTGACCCATTGTAACTTGTCCATCACCACAAACACAGGTCTTTCCATCCCTTTTTACCGCACATATTGTTGTGCCTTTAAACAAACTTTCCATATCAGTCCTCCATATACTTTTTTATTTCTTCCATAGAACGAGTTAAAAAATATTCTTTTCTTAACCTTTTGTCTGGGATATCTTTGTCACAAACAAAAATCCCATAGTTTGCGTTCATAGGTTCAAAATTCTTTTCATTTGCTGGGTTTGTTATATACCCTATAATAGCACCAAGACAAGTGTTTTTGCTAACGTTTTTTAATGATTTGTTTTCTATTAGCCTTAACACATTTTGTGCAACATAAAGTCCACTTGCAATACTTTCAACATAACCTTCAACCCCGCTTAATTGTCCAGCAATAAAAATATTTTTGTAATCTTTTAGTTGAGAATATTCATTAAGACACTTGGGTGCATTTATATAACTGTTTCTATGCATTGTGCCATATCTCAAAAACTCGGCATTTTTTAGTGCAGGAATAAGTGAAAATACTCTTTTTTGTTCGCCAAATAACAAGTTCGTTTGAAAGCCAACCATATTAAGTGCTGTTCCATCAGCATTTTCACGTCTTAACTGAACCATTGCATATGGTTTTCCTTCCTTGACTTGGTGTGAAAGTCCAACTGGTTTCATTGGTCCAAAACGTAGTGACCTATCGCCACGTTTTGCAAGGACTTCAACAGGCATACAACCTTCAAACACTTTTAATTTTTCAAAAGAATGCAATTCAACCGTTTTTGCTTCTTTGAGTTCTTTTACAAAATTTTGGTATTCATCATAGTAAAGCCAACAATTCAAGTAGTCCTTTCCACCCTTTTCATATCGACTTCCCCAAAAAGCACGACTCATATCTACACTGTCCAAACTTACAATTGGCGCAATAGCATCATAGAAATAACAGTTATCTTGACCAATAAGCTTTTGCAAATTGGCAAAAAGTTCATCATCACACAGTGGACCTGTGGCAATGATTGTTGGAACAGTTGTATCAATTTCGGTTACAACTTTGTCAATTACTGTAATATTTTTATTGGCATAAATTGCATCGGTTATCATTTTTGAAAATTTATCTCTATCAACAGCAAGCGAGTTACCAGCGGGAACAGCACATTTTTGGGCTATATCAAGCAAAAAACACCCCATTTCTTTTAGTTCCAATTTAAGCAATCCACTTGCCGACAAACTTTCGGTGCTTTTTAAACTATTTGAACAAACGAGTTCGGCAAACAAATCGCTTTTTTGTGCGGGTGTTTTTTTGACTTTTTTCATTTCATATAAATTTACTTTAACATTATTGCATGCCAAAAACATTGCTGATTCACAACCAGCAAGTCCGGCACCTATTATATTTACAACTTTATTCTTTAACATATTTACAATTTGGGTTTGAGCAAACAACCTTTTGACCTTTTTTTACCAAAGGTGATTTACATTCGGGACATTTTTCGCCCGTTGGGATATCCCAACTCATAAAGTTGCATTCAGGATATCCACTGCAAGAATAGAAGATTTTACCTTTTTTGCTACGTCTTTGAACAACCTCTTTTCCACATTCAGGGCAAACACCTTTTGGTAAAGATTCGTCCTGATATGGCATAATGTTATGGCAAGCAGGAAAGTTTGAACATCCCAAGAACTTACCAAATTTACCTTCCCTTATTACCATATCGTGCCCACATTTATCACACTTTATATCGGTTTTGATTGGTTCTTTCTTTGGCGAAACATACGCATTAAAGTTTGCATTTGTTAAAAGTTCTTTAAAACTCTTCCAAAAAGCATCAATAACATCTTGCCATTTTACTTCATCTTCGGCAACTTCATCAAGTTTTGTTTCCATATAGGCAGTAAACTTGACATTTATCATTTTGTTGAAATAGTTTTCCAAAAATCCTGTAACACTTTTACCAAGTTCGGTTGGGACGATATACTTTCCGTCTTTTGTGGTGTATTCACGAGATGCAATGGTTGTTACTGTTGGTGCATATGTTGCAGGACGTCCAATGCCTTTTTCTTCCATTGCTTTTACTAGACTGGCTTCAGTGTATCTTACTGGTGGTTTTGTGAATTTTTGTTCAGGTTTTAGTTCAACAAGGTTCAAAACATCGCCAACTTCCATTTTTGGCAATTTTGAATTGTCTTTTTCATCTTTGTCGTCATCTTTTGTGCTGTCATATGCTTTGTAAACACTTGTCCAACCTGCAAAGTTAAGAGTCTTTCCAACTGCCTTAAAAACACAATCATTTGATTTTATTTCGCAAGTGACATTATCGTATTCTGCTTCTGTCATTTGACAAGCAACAAATCTTTCATAAATGAGTTTGTATAGCTTGTATGCATCACTTGGTGCAATGTTTTTTATGCTTTCTGGATCACGAGCAAGAGAAATTGGTCTTATGGCTTCGTGAGCATCTTGAGCATTTTCTTTTACATGGAAAATGTTTGGCTTTTCTGGCAAATATTCATTACCATATTTGCTGGAAATAAAATCTCTTGCCATTGCCAAAGCACCTTCACTAATTCTTACACTATCGGTTCTTATATATGTGATAAACGCAATTTTACCTTCGCCCGGCAAGTCAATGCCTTCATACAACTGTTGAGCAGCACTTGTTGTACGTTTTAACGACATATTCAACTTGTTCAAAGCGTCTTGTTGCATTGTACTTGTTGTAAAAGGTGCTGGTGCTTTTGATTTTGTTCTTGATTTCTTTATATCTTGAACTATATAGCTTGAATCTTTTAAATCTTCTAAAACTTCATCAACTTCACCCTTGTTTGAGAGTTTTATTTTTTTACCCTTAAAAGATAGTAACGCTGACTTAAATTGAGAACTGTTCTTTTTTAGAATTGCACTAAGGTTCCAATACTCTTCTGGTTTAAAGTTTTCAATTTCTTTTTCTCTGTCAACAACAAGTCTTAAACAAACTGACTGAACACGACCTGCACTGAGTTTTGGTTGAATTTTCTTGCACAAAATTGGGGATAGTTTGTATCCCATAATTCTATCAAGTATTCTTCTTGCTTGTTGAGCATCAACCAAGTTTAGGTCAATTGCTCTTGGGCATGTCAACGCCTTTTCAACTGCAGACTTGCTAATTTCGTTAAACACAATACGACATTTTGAATTTGGGTCAATTCCCAAGCAATATGCCAAGTGCCAAGCGATTGCTTCCCCTTCTCTATCGGGGTCGGTTGCGAGCAAAATACCATCACACTTTTCGGCTTTTTTCTTTATATCATCTATAACACTTTTTTTATCTGGCAAAATCTCATATCTTGGTTCATAGTTATTGTTAAGGTCAACACTAAAAGAATTTTTTGGCAAATCTCTTACGTGCCCCTTTGAAGAAACAACAAGATAGTCTTTTCCCAAATATTTTTGCAATGTTTCTCTTTTTCCTGGAGATTCGATTACAACAAGTTTCATTTGTCCTCCTAAACTGAATAATAATTCCCTGGCAATTTTTTTATTATTCCACGAATTTGCATAGTTGTCAAACAAGTATTCAAATTTTGTACAGAAAGATTTGTATAAATTTGTAAATCATCAAAGCTTCTTTCGCCAATTGTCAAGTAGTCATAAATGCGTTGTTCGTCAAAATTGAGTTGAATTTTCTTTTCCTTTTTGGACTTTGCAGTCACTCCATAACTATTTAGGATATCTTCAACACAAGTCACACACGCACCATGACCACTTTTGATTATATTGTTTGTTCCTTTGCTGTTTATGTTATTGATATTCCCCGGAATGCTAAAAACATCTCTGCCAAGCTCCAAAGCAAAGTCTTTTGTGTATAATGCACCACTTTTTTCGCCCGCTTCAGTTACAAGCACTCCCTTGCTTAATGCGGCAATTATTCTGTTTCTTGCGGGAAAGGAATAACTTGTTGCCTGAAATGATGGATAATATTCTGTGAGTAGCAAACCCTTTTGTGCAATCTCTTTTGACAAATTTACATTCATTGCTGGATACATATGCTCAAAACCATTGCCAAGAACTGCAATTGTATTTCCACCATATTTTAAACATGTTTCGTGAGATATTTTGTCAACACCAAGTGCAAGTCCACTTACAATGGTAAAACCATTTTCTGTTAGACCTTTTGCAAACTTTTCGGTTACATCTTGGCCATAGAAAGATGGCTTTCGTGTCCCTACCATTGCAATGCAAGGTGTGTTCACAAGGTCAAGATTCCCTTTGTAGTACAAAATAAATGGTGGCTGGTCGAGTTGTATCAATTTTTGTGGATAGTTATCGTCTTCAATTGTCACATATCCAACATTATTTGTTTTTAGGTAATCTTCAAATGTTTGAAAAGAAAAATCGTTTAACATTCTTTGAATAGTGTCAAATTTTTGTTCAAACTCTTGAACTATAAAACTTTCGGCGCTGTCAATTGCAGTTAAAACTTCGTCAACGCAAGAATAGTGCGAAACAATATCACTAAACTTTTTGTATGACAAGTCTAGTGACGATAAAAATATGTATGCTTTGTTTTTGTTTGTTATCATTAAATCAAATATTTCCTATCAAGCGAGCGATATTGTATCGCTTCTGCAATGTGCTCTGGCAAAATATTCTCTTTGCCGGCAAGGTCCGCAATTGTTCTGGCAACCTTTAATATCCTATCATGTGCTCTTGCAGATAAATTCAACTTTTCAAAAGCGAGTTGCAAAATTTGTCTTGCATCTTCACTTAATGCGCAATATTTTTTTGTTTGAACTACATTCATTTTTGCGTTTGAATACACTTTTGTGCCTTTAAATCTTTTTAGTTGCTTTTCTTTTGCTTTGTTTACTCTTTCTCTTATTACTGCACTACTTTCACATTCCTCGTTTGAGTGCAAGTCGTCATATGTGACATTATCAACTTCAACATGCAAATCAATTCTATCCATAATTGGCCCCGAAAGTTTTGCCAAATATTTGTGAATTTGTTGTGGCGAACACCTACATTCAAGTTTTTTTGAACCATAATTCCCGCATGGACATGGGTTCATACTTGCAACCAATATAAATGATGATGGATATGTTACTGTTTGATTTGCTCTTGCAACTGTAATTTGACCATCTTCCAAGGGTTGTCTTAATGTTTCAATAAATGACCTTGTGTACTCTGGCATTTCATCCAAGAACAAAACACCATTGTGGGCAAGACTAATTTCGCCCGGTTTTGAGTTTGTTCCACCACCAACCAAACTAACATTGCTTGCTGTGTGGTGCGGGGTTCTGAATGGACGTTCAAGAATAATTCCTTCGTTTAGATCCAATGCTCCTGCAATGCTGTGAATTTTTGTTACTTCCAAAGCTTCTTCAAAAGTCATATCTGGCAATATGCTAGGAAAACATTTTGCAAGCATTGTTTTTCCACTACCTGGGGGTCCAATCATCAAAATGTTATGCCCACCTGCAGCAGCGATTTCCAATGCCCTTTTGGCTGAAAATTGACCTTTTACGTTTTTCATATCCATACTTTGAGAACTCTTTTCATTCTTTAGTTTTTCAAAGTTAGATGCTTCAACAACTTTCAACTTCTTTGTTGGGTCTTTGTAAGACTCCACAAGTTCCGTAAGACTTGAAATTGTGTTGACAGTTATTCCTTCAATAAAACTTGCTTCAAAGTAATTTGCTTGTGGAATAACGAAGTGTGTGTATCCTTTTTCTTTGGCAGCAATCAAAATTGGTAAAACTCCATTAACTTTTTTCACTTCGCCATTAAGTGAAAGTTCGCCAATAAAAACTGTGTTTTCGGTTATTTTGTAGTCAATTTGGTTTGTTGCACAAAGAATGGCAACTGCCATACCAAGATCATAGTGTGGACCTTCCTTTTTTCGGTCTGCCGGTGCAAGATTGCACACAATACTTGACACAGGATAATCGTACCCAGAGTTTTTTATTGCACTCTTTACTCTTTCTTTTGATTCCTTTATGGCAGTGTCGCCAAGCCCAACGATATCAAACTTTGGTAAGCCATTTGATATATCAACTTCAATTGTAACCAAATAGCCATCAATACCATTAAGACCAAAACTTAAAACTTTTGCTAACATATGTTCCCTTTGTTTTTTAGTATAGCATTAAAAACAAACTTGTCAAAACAAAATTAAAAAATAAAAAATACACAGCAATTTTTTGCTGTGAATTTTTTG
>ERZ808240.1577-NODE-1577-length-27653-cov-3.838539_pt1 | contig 27653 bp, 21 predicted proteins | sample MGYA00521084_ERZ808240 | MGnify/ENA primary metagenome ERZ808240 (study PRJEB31516, sample SAMN03275571) | gut metagenome | biome: mammalia-associated habitat; material: feces | host: Papio cynocephalus | place: Kenya | collected 2012-08-06 ... | reverse complement strand
TTCCTTTACCTCCGCAGAAAGCTGGCTCCGTTTGGAGCCAGCTTTCTGCTGTTATGGGCCGGACGCCCTCCTTCGCGGCCGTTGACCTCCCACGGAAAACAAAATGGCAAAAAAAAGTATTAGTTTGTTAATTATTTATCAGATTTTGTGGGAATTTTATCGAAAAAAGTTTGCGTTATTGAGAAATTGTGCTATAATAACTTTGTTTTTTTCTGACGCCTCTTTACGCCGGCGGAGGATTTTTTCCAAAGTTCTCCGGAACTCGCAGCGGCGCCGAATTGATAAGGAGTGAGATTATGAGCCGTCTTGACGTCAAGACTCCCAGTCAGGCCCAGGCCGTAGTGGAACAGCTCTACCGCAACGTGGAGCGCCGGATCGCCGCCAGCCCTCCCGGCCTGTGTCCCATTGATATGGCGCTGAATTTTTTGAATCTGTGCCACGCGCAGACCTGCGGCAAGTGCGTGCCCTGCCGGATCGGCCTGGGACAGCTGTCCGAAATGCTTCAGGAAGTGCTGGACGGCGAGGCGCCCATGCGGATTCTCCACCGGATTGAGGAAACCGCCCAGGTCATTGTGGACACCGCGGACTGCGCCATCGGCATCGACGCGGCCAACCTGGTCCTGATGGGCCTGAAGGGCTTCCGGGACGATTACGAGGAGCATATTCAGCATCACCGGTGCCTCAGCTCCCTGCGAAACCCCGTTCCCTGCGTTGCCCTGTGCCCCGCCGGCGTGGACATTCCCGGCTACATCGCCCTGGTGCGGGAAGGCCGCTACGATGACGCCGTGCGGCTGATCCGCAAGGACAATCCGCTCCCCGCCGCCTGTGCCTATATCTGCGAGCACCCCTGCGAGGCCCGCTGCCGCCGGAACATGGTGGACGACCCCATCAACATCCGGGCGCTGAAGCGGTTCGCCGTGGATCACGCGGGAGAGGTGCCCCAGCCGGAGCCCGCTCCCTCCACCGGCAAAAAGGTCGCGGTGATCGGCGGCGGCCCCGGCGGGCTCTCGGCGGCCTATTATCTGTCGCTGATGGGCCACAAGGTCACCATCTATGAAAAACGGAAGCAGCTCGGCGGCATGATGCGCTACGGCATCCCGGATTACCGCCTGCCCCGGACTCTGCTGGATTCGGAGATCGCCTCCATTCTCTCCCTGGGCATTGAGGTCCATACGGAGGTCGATATCGGTACGGACGTCACCTTTGACGAGCTGAAGCGGAACTACGACAGCCTCTATCTGTCCATCGGCGCGCATACAGACAAGAAAACCGGCATTGACGGGGAAAACAGCCACGGCGTCATCTCCGCCGTGGAGCTGCTGCGGAACATCGGCGACGGCATCAAGCCCGATTTCACCGGGCTGAACATCGCCGTGATCGGCGGCGGCAACGTGGCCATGGACGTCACCCGCAGCTGCATCCGTCTGGGAGCCCGCAAGGTCTCCTGCGTCTACCGCCGCCGGCAGGAGGACATGACCGCCCAGCAGGAGGAGGTGGAGGGCGCCATCGCGGAGGGCGCCGAAATCCTCACGCTGGAGGCGCCCGTCCGGATCGAAGCGGACGAAAAGGGCAACGTGGCCGCGCTGTGGACCCAGCCCCAGATCATCGGTGAAATCGACGCCCAGGGCCGTCCCAAGCCCCATACCGCCCAGGTGCCGGAGAAGCGCATTCCCGCCGATGTAATCATCGAAGCCATCGGCCAGGGAATTGAGACGCACGGTTTCGAGGAAGCCGGAATCCACATCCAGCGCCGGGGGACGCTGCTGGCGGATTCCAGCACTCAGGTTCCGGATCTGGAAGGCGTGTTCGCCGGCGGCGACTGTGTCACCGGCCCCGCTACCGTAATCCGGGCCATTGCCGCCGGAAAAGCGGCGGCGGCCAACATTGACGACTATCTGGGCTTCCGCCACGAGATTCACTCCGGCGTCTCCATTCCGGCGCCGAAATTCTATGACCTGAATCCCAGAGGCCGGGTCAACACCACCATGCGGGACGCCTTTGACCGGAAGAATGACTTTGCCTGCATGGAGTGCGGCCTGTCCCGGGAGGAAGCGGATCAGGAGGCCTCGCGCTGCCTGCGCTGCGACCATTTCGGCTATGGAATTTTTAAGGGAGGACGTGTGGACAAATGGTAAACGCAATCATCGACGGCCACCCCATCTCCGTGGAGGAAGGCACCACCATTTTAAAAGCCGCCAATGATATCGGCATTGGCATTCCCCATCTGTGCTTTTTAAAGGACATCAACGAAATTGCCGCCTGCCGGATCTGCGTTGTGGAAGTGGAAGGCACTCACCGCCTGCTTCCCTCCTGCAACAACGAGGTTCTGGAGGGCATGGTCATCCATACCAACTCTCCCCGGGTCCGGCAGGCCCGGCGGACCAATCTCCGCCTGATCCTCAGCCAGCACGACTCCAGCTGCACCACCTGCATCCGGAACGGAAGCTGCGCTCTGCAGAAGCTGTCCGGCTATCTGAACATTCACTATCAGCCCTATAAGGTCCAGCCGGAGCGTACCTATGTGGATCTGGAGGTCCCGGTGGTCCGGGAGGCCAGCAAGTGCATCAAATGCATGCGCTGCGTCCAGATCTGCGACAAAATTCAGGGAATGCATATCTGGGATGTGTCCGGCACCGGTTCCCGCACCACGGTGGACGTCAGCTTCAACCGCCTGCTGAAAAACACGGACTGCACCTACTGCGGCCAGTGCGTCACCCACTGTCCCACCGGCGCCCTCACCGCCCGGGATGACACGAACCGGGTGTTTCACGCCCTGGCGGACCCGGAGATCACCACGGTGGTGCAGATCGCTCCCGCCGTCCGGGCGGCCTGGGCGGAGGCCTTTGACCTGTCTCCGGAGTTCGCCACCACCGGAAGGCTGGTGGCCGCCCTGCGGCAGGTGGGCTTTGACTATGTGTTTGACACCAATTTTGCCGCCGACCTCACCATTATGGAAGAGGGCAGCGAGTTCATCCAGCGCTTTACTCACCGGGGCAAATACCGCTGGCCCATGTTCACCTCCTGCTGTCCCGGCTGGGTCCGGTTCCTGAAGTCCCAGTATCCGGACTACACAGACTGTCTCTCCACGGCCAAATCGCCTCAGCAGATGTTCGGCGCCATCGCCAAGAGCTACTTTGCCGAAAAGAAGGGCATTGATCCCCATAAGCTGTTCGTGGTGTCCATCATGCCCTGTACCGCCAAAAAGAGCGAGCGGGAGCTGCCCAACCTCAACGACGCCTGCGGCGACCCGGACGTGGACGTGGTGCTCACCACCCGGGAGTTTGCCCGGGTTCTCCGCAGCGACCATATCGTCCCCGTGGACCTGAAGGAGGAGTCCTTTGACTCGCCTCTCGGCAGCGGCTCCGGCGCGGCAGTAGTCTTCGGCGCCACCGGCGGCGTGATGGACGCCGCTCTCCGCAGCGCGTACTATCTTGTCACAGGTCAGAATCCCGATCCCGACGCCTTCCGGGCGGTCCGCGGCAGCCAGCCATGGAAGGAAGCGGTGTTCTCCATCCCCGGCGCGGGCGATGTGCGGGTGGCGGTGGTCAGCGGCCTGGGCAACACCCGGCGGCTGATGGAGGCCATTGACCGGGGACAGGCAAATTACGATTTTGTGGAGGTCATGGCCTGTCCCGGCGGCTGCGCCGGCGGCGGCGGACAGCCGATCCACAACGGCGAGGAGCTGGCCGAGGCCCGTGGAAACTGGCTGTGGAAGCTGGACGCCGGGTCCCCCATCCGTTTCTCCCACGAGAACCCGGACATTCAGGTGCTCTACCGGGAGTATCTGGGAAAGCCCCTCAGCAGCAAGTCCCATCATCTGCTCCACACCGATCACAGCGCCTGGAGCATGCCCTCTCAGGAGCATTGATTCCCTGCGGCAAAGTCCGCAAAGAAGTCCGGCGGGAAATTCCCGCCGGACTTCTTCGGTTATTTTTCCGGAAACCGCCGAAAGCCAGAATTCCCACTTGAAAAGTAGGGTTTTCTGTGGCAAAATAGACTTGCTATAAAAGAAGGGTGGTTATCCATGAGAATCTCCACAAAAGGACGGTATGCCATCCGCCTGATGATCGACCTGGCAGAGCACGATGACGGCAGTCTGATTTCTCTGCGGGATGTGGCGGAACGGCAGGGCATCTCTGCAAAATATCTGGAACAGATCGTGGGCCTGCTGAGCAAGGCGGGCCTTCTCCGCAGCGGCCGCGGCCCTCAGGGGGGATACCGGCTCGCCCGGGCGCCGGAGGAATACACCATGGGGGAGATTCTGCGCCTGACGGAGGGCAATCTGGCTCCGGTATCCTGTCTGGAGGATCGGGAAAACCAATGCGAACGGTGCAACGAATGTGCCACGCTGGACTTCTGGACAGGGCTGTACGCGGCAATCAATCAATATATTGACTGGTTTACGCTGGCGGACCTCGTCTCAACGGAGCAGCAGAAGAATCACCGCCCCCGATACCGAAGCGGGTGCTGACATCCCGGGCGCAAACGCGTTTTCCCTGTCCGGACGCAATCCGCCCCGGGGCGGCGCAAAGCCGTCCCGGGGCTGTGCGTGTGTCAGAGCAGGCCGTTACACGGTGACGCCGCCTGCGGGCTGCAAATCCGTCCAGTACCGTACCAGCGCCACGGCGGCCTCCGCCCGGGAAACGGAGCGGCCGGGCCGGAAGCTACCGTCGGAATAGCCGGTCATAATCCCGTGAAGATTGGTCCAGGCGGCAGCGTCCGTCATGTCGCCGGTAATGGCGGCGCCGTCCGTAAAGGGCAGCGGGCCGGACCAGACGCCCCCCAGGCCCCGTCCGCCGAACCACTTGTCATACCGGTAAAGGAACAGGGCAAACTGAATCCGCGTCACCGGCGCCTCGGGCCGGAAGGTGCCGTCGTCAAAGCCGAAGGCCACGTAGTTCTCGCAGGCCCAGACTGCCGCCTGAGCGTATTCCGCGTTTTCGGGAATGTCGGAAAACGCGCGGGCCGCCACGGCCGCGGGCCTGCCCCGGAGATTCCAAAGCGCGTATACCACCGTCCACCGGGCGGCGGCGGAATCCGGCGAGAAGGCATCGCCTCCGCTTCCGGTCATCCATCCGTCCCGGGTAACGCGGCCCACAGCCTGATAATACCAGGCGTCCTCCGGCACGTCGGAAAATTCCTCGGCACAGGCGGGCAGCGCCAGCATCGCCCCCAGACAGGCGGCAAGCAGCAACGCGATCATCCGTTTTTTCATCAGGCGCTCCTTTTATCCTCTGTCGTCCCATTCGGGACAACGCTCCGTCGGCACTCGTTCTTCTGTTTGTATCGTGATGGTATCATACCTTCCGACATTTTTCAAGATTTTTGGAATTCCTCCTTGACAACAGGGAAAAACTATGGTATCCATATCATAGTAATCATATATGATATAAAGGGGAACAAAATCATGATCTATTTGGATAACGCGGCAACAACGGCCGTCAGCAGCACGGCGCTGAGCGCCATGCTGCCCTGCCTGACGGCGGAATATGGCAACCCCTCCAGCCTTTACACGCTGGGACAGCATGCGAAAGAGCTGCTGGAGGATGCCCGTGAGACCTTTGCCAAGTATCTGAATGCCGCCCGTCCGGAGGAAATCACCTTCACCTCCGGCGGCAGCGAGGCAGATAACCAGGCGCTTCTTTCTGCGGCGGCGCTGGGCGAAAAAAAAGGCAAAAAGCACATTATTTCCACCAAATTTGAGCATCACGCCATCCTGCACACCCTGCGGAAGCTGGAAAAGCACGGGTTCGAAGTGACCCTGCTGGACATCCCCGCCGACGGCGTCATTACCGTGGACGAAGTGAAGGCCGCCCTCCGGCCGGATACATGCCTGGTGACGGTGATGTTCGCCAACAACGAGATCGGCACCATCCAGCCGATTCCGGAAATCGGCAAGCTGTGCCGGGAGGCCGGCGTCCTGTTCCACACCGACGCGGTTCAGGCGGCGGGCCATCTCCCCATTGACGTCCAGGCCATGAACATCGACATGCTGAGCATCTCCGCCCACAAATTCCACGGCCCCAAGGGCGTGGGCGTGCTGTACGCCAAGCGGGGAATTCCTCTGGTGAATGTCATCGAGGGCGGCGCGCAGGAGCGCGGCAAGCGCGCCGGCACGGAGAACATGCCCGGCATCCGCGGAGCGGCAGCCGCCTTCCGGGAGGCCTGCGAAAACATGGAGAAAAACGCCGCCCACATGCGTCCCCTGCGGGATAAGCTGATTGCCGGTCTGACTCAGATTCCCCACACGGTTCTCAACGGCGACGCGGAGCGGCGGCTTCCCAGCAATGTGAACGTGTGCTTCGAGGGCATCGAGGGCGAGTCCCTTCTGCTGAAGCTGGACGAAAAGGGCATCGCCGCTTCCTCCGGAAGCGCCTGCACCTCCGGTTCTCTGGATCCCAGCCATGTGCTGCTGGCCATCGGACGGCCTCACGAGGTTGCCCACGGCTCCCTGCGGCTGAGCCTCAGCGAAACCATCACGGAGGCGGATATTGATTACGTGCTGAGCGTAATTCCCGGCATTGTCAATTACCTGCGGGATATGTCCCCGGTGTGGGACGAGCTGGTACACGGACAGCGGAAGCATTTGATTTGAGGACTGACGAGGAGGACGTACAAAATGGCATTATACAGTGATAAGGTCATGGATCATTTCCAGCATCCCCGGAATGTGGGCAAGATGGACGACGCCGACGGCATCGGCGAGGTCGGCAACGCCCGCTGCGGCGACATCATGCGGATGTATATCAAGGTAGACAAGGACACCCAGACCATTACGGACGTAAAGTTCAACACCTTCGGCTGCGGCAGCGCCATCGCCACCAGCTCTATCGCCACGGAGATGATCAAGGGCAAGCCCATCAGCGAGGCTCTGAAGCTCACCAACAAGGCTGTGGTGGAAGCGCTGGACGGACTGCCCGCCTATAAGCTTCACTGCTCCGTTCTGGCGGAGGAAGCGGTCAAGGCCGCTATCCGGGACTATTACGATAAGAACCACATCGCCTACGGCAGCGAGCTGAACATGGACTGCGAACATTGCATGGCCTGCGACAGCAAGCAGCAGGCAAAATAATCACAGCAGCACAAATCGGGATGGGGAATCGCCTCGCGCGGTTCCCCATCCCGATTTTTTGGAATCTTTTGCGAAAATTATACAAGCTGTATTGAAAAATCAGCCTCAGCAGGCAGGCTTTCCGGCCGCCAGACGCAGAATGGCCTCCATATCCTTCTCATAAATCTTAACGAAATTGCCGAAGGGGAAGGCGTTGGGCTTTTTGGCCCGGTGGGCCAGAATGGCGGGAATGTCCTCTTCCCGGGCGCCGATCTCCGCGAAGGTGACCGGCATGCCGATGGAGCGCAGCCACTCCTCCAGCCGTTTGACGCCCTCCTCCGCGGTGTTCTCCGGGTGCGCGAAATCCATCTCGCAGCCAAAGACCCGGACCGCGAACTGGGCGAAGCGCGGAGCGTTATGAAGCATCACATACCGCATCCAGGCGGGGGTCACCACGGCCAGTCCGGCGCCGTGGGCACAGTCGTAAAAAGCGGACAGCTCATGCTCGATCTGATGGCTGGCCCAGTCCTGCTGGCGGCCGACGCCGCAGGTATTGTTGTGAGCCAGGGTTCCGGCCCACATCAGCTCCGCCCGGGCGTTGTAATCCTCGGGATGGGCAATCGCCCGGGGAGCCGCCGCGAGGATGGTCTTCATCAGCCCCTCGCACAGCCGGTCCGTGACGTCCACGTGCTCCGTATTGGTAAAGTAGCGCTCGCAGATGTGGGAGAACATGTCGGTAGCGCCGCAGGCGGTCTGATAGGCAGGCAGGGAGCAGGTATAGCCGGGGTCCATCACGGCAAACACCGGGCGGTAAATATCGCTTTTGACGTTGCCCCATTTCAGGTTCCCGTCCTCCCGGGTGATCACGGTGGAATCCGACGCCTCGCTGCCCGTGGCGGACAGCGTCAGCACCACGCCCACCGGCAGGGTCTTCTCCGCCGCTTTCACCGAGTAGAAATCCCAGAAGTCCCCCTCATAGGGAACGCCCACGCCGATGGCCTTAGCCGTGTCGATGGCGCTGCCTCCGCCAACCGCCAGAATAAAATCCGCCCCCTCCTGCCGGCAGAGCTGGATTCCCTCGTAAACCTTTCCGCTGCGGGGATTGGGCTGAACGCCGCTCAGCTCCGCGTAGGGGATCCCCGCCTCCTTCAGGGAGGCCGTCACATCCTCGTAGGTGCCGTTGCGCTTGATCGAGCCTCCTCCGTAGACCAGCAGCACCCTGCTGCCGCCGAACCGGCGGACCAGAGCGCCGGTCTCCCGTGCCTTCCCGCTGCCGAAGGAAAAATAGGTGGGCGCGTAAAACGTAAATCCTTCCATGTTGAAAACTCCTTTTCTGTTATAAAAAGCTGTTGCGTGAATACAGGTAGAGGGGCGCCTGTCAGCGCCGCTTCACTCCGCCGGTTCCGAAAGGACCCCGCAGAGCCGCTCCGCGGTCCGCATCCCATCCGCCGCGGCGGAGAGAATTCCGCCGGCGTAGCCGGCCCCCTCGCCGCAGGGATACAGGCCCCGGCAGCTGACAGACTGGCCGGTCTCATCCCGGAGCAGCCGCACCGGAGAGGAGCTGCGGGTCTCCACCGCCGTCAGCAGGGCGTCGGGATCATCAAAGCCCCGGAGCTTTTTCCCCAGAAGCGGCAGTGCCCCGGCCAGCGTCTCCGCCACAAAAGGCGGCAGGCACAGCCGCAGATCCGTCATGACAACGCCGGGGCGGTAGGTCGGCCGGACCTTTCCGGCGCGGACAGAAGGCCGCCGGGCCAGAAAATCCTCCACCCGCTGGCAGGGCGCCCGGAAGCCGGAGCCGCCCAGGGCAAACGCCGCCGCCTCCAGCCGCCGCTGGAATGCAATGCCCGCCAGAGGACCGCTGCCGCCGAAGTCCTCCGGCGTGACGTTTACCAGAAACCCGCCGTTGATATTCTCCCCGTCCCGGGCGAATTCGCTCATACCGTTGGTCACCAGCCGGTCCGGTTCCGACGCGGCGGCCACCACCTGTCCGCCGGGGCAGACGCAGAAGGAGTACGCCGCCCGGCCGTTGGGCAGATGGCAGGAGAGCTTATAGGAGGAAGCCGGAAGGCTGGGACTTCCGGCGGACTGCTTGTACTGGGCCAGGTCCATATCCTCCTGCCGGTGCTCAATCCGGACGCCTACGGCAAAGGGCTTGGCTTCCATGGACACGCCCCGGCCGCAGAGCATTTCAAAGGTGTCCCGGGCGGAGTGTCCCAGCGCCAGCACCAGCTGCCGGCAGGGAAGCCGGTACGTTCCCTCCGGCCCTTCCACTGTGATGCCGGCAAGAGCGCCGTTCTCCGTCCGGAGATCCCTCAGGCAGCTTTCAAACCGGATGTCCGCTCCCAGGTCCAGCAGCTCCCGCCGCAGACGCTTCAGGACGGTGTGGAGCCGGTCCGTTCCCACATGGGGACGGGCGTCGATCAGGATATCCTCCGGCGCTCCCCAGGAGACGAACTGCTCGAGAATGAAGCGGTGCCGGGGGTCCTTGGTGCCGGTGTTCAGCTTCCCGTCAGAAAAGGCGCCGGCGCCCCCCTCCCCGAACTGGACGTTGGACGCGGGATCCAGGACCCCGGTGGTCCAGAACCGCTCCACATCCGCCTGACGCCGCTCCGTCGGACGGCCCCGCTCCAGCAGAATGGGCCGCAGGCCCGCCCGGGCCAGCACCAGCGCGCAGAACAGCCCCGCCGGTCCGGCGCCCGCCACCACCGGCGGAAGCTCCGGCGCCCGGAGCACCGCGGGACAGCGGTAGGCCGGCGCCGGAACATACCGGGAAACCCGGCGGTCGTGAACCCGCTTCAGCACCGCCGCCTCGTTTTCCACGGCGGCCGCCGCCGTGTAAACCCATTTCACGCCCTCCCGGGCGTCGATGGACCGGCGGAGAACCTGAATGGACTTCAGCTCCTTCTCCCGGATTTTCAAAATGCGGGCCGTCTGGGCAGTCAGCGCGGAGAGACTGTCCTCCGGCGCAAGCTTGAGGTTTTCAATCTTCAGCAAAACGGCAGAATCCCTTTCTATCCTCAAAACACAGGAAGATTTTTGATTTATTCACATCTCTTAAAGACTGTTTTAAGATAAGCATACTATACTTCAGGCAAAGGTGCAAGAAGGAAGCGGTTTCCGGAGGCAAAAGATCCGCGGATTCCAAAGTTTAAAATTCATGCATCTTTTCTTCACAATCTGTACACAGCCCCCTGCTATGATTCATTTCAAAAGAATGAACCGCGGGAGATTACATAGGAGGAATCAGATATGTATAACGATGAAAATAATCTGTATCATTACACTTATCGCAAGGACGGCAGTGAAACCGCGGGGCGCTCCGCCGTGGACGAACAGCTTCATGACTGCCAGCAGGCACAGGATCACCGCCAGCCGGTTCAGGACCTCAAGCCGGTGAAAAAGAACCGGCTGGGCCTCAAGATAGCCGCCCTGGCGCTGGTGTGCGCCCTGGTGGGCGGCGCGGCCGGCGCCGGAATTACCGCCGCAGTGCGGGGCGGCGGCAGCGCCTCCATCAACGTCAGCAGCCGTCCGGCCACGCAGGTCACGGTGAATACCGTTACCGGCAAGAAGGCCATGACCGACGCGGAGGTCTACGCGGCCAATGTGAACAGCGTCGTGTCCATCAACACCACCGGCAGCTCCGGCACCAACGTATTCGGCCAGCGGGTTGAAACCGCTTCCGCCGGCTCCGGCTTCGTCCTCAGCAAGGACGGCTACATCGTCACAAATAACCACGTGGTGGCGGACGCCAACACCGTAAAGGTCACCATGTACAACGGCGATACGTATGACGCCGCGATTATCGGCACGGATTCCGATTATGACATCGCCGTCATCAAGGTGGACGCTGCGGATCTTCAGCCCGTCACTCTGGGCAGCAGCGACAATCTGAATGTGGGCGACCGGGTGCTGGCCATCGGCAATCCCCTGGGTGAGCTGACCTTCTCCATGAGCGGCGGTATGGTTTCCAGCGTGAACCGGGCCATCAACGTCAACGGCACGCCCTTCAACATGATTCAGACCGACGCCTCCATCAACCCCGGCAACTCCGGCGGCCCTCTGTTCAACAGCTACGGCGAGGTAGTCGGCATCGTGTCCGCCAAGTATTCCAGCTATTCCAACGAGTCCGTGGAGGGGCTGGGCTTCGCGATCCCCATCAACGATGTGGTTTCCATGATTGAGGACATCATGACCAACGGCTTTGTCACCAACAAGCCCTATCTGGGAGCCACCATCGGCACGATGAACGAAAGCATGGCTCAGCAGTACCGCTATGACATCACCTCCGGCGCCTTTGTCTACTCCGTGGAGGAAGGCGGGGCCGCAGCCAAGGCGGGGCTGAAGATGGGCGATGTAATCACCAAGATCGATGACACCAAGATCACCTCTCTGGAGGATCTGACCGCCGCCAAGAAAAGCTATTCTGCCGGAGACACGGCCACGCTGACCGTTTACCGGGAGGGCAAGACCATCACCGTGCAGCTGACCTGGGGCGCTCAGCCCAAACAGGAAAAGAGCGCCGACACCTCCACCAGCGCCACGCAGGACAATCAGAACAGCCAGAACGGCAACAGCTACTATTACGGCAGCAACGACATGCAGGATCTGTTCAACTACTTCTTCGGACAGTACGGCAGCAGCCGGAAAGGAAGCGGCACCGCCGCCTGATTTTTCCCCCTCTTTGTGTTCGCCGGCGCGGATCGGGTCTCGGCCCTCCGCGCCGGCGGCAGAAAATCGCGGACAGGACATCTCCGCCGGAGAGTCTGGCGGGCGGGCTGCGGCAAAAGCCGCGGCAGAAGCAAAACCGTCCGTTTGCGGCAGACCGGTCCGGCCGGAGAAACAAATTTGAGAAAGTTTGATAATAGACGGAAGCGCATCGCGATTTTTCGCGATGCGCTTCTGTCAGTGAAGAGGTTAGGAGAAAAGCAGAATTTTTATCAGGCCTTTGTAGAGTCCTGATGGTCGTTTGCCTTCTTTTTCCGGCCGCTGGCAACACTGGCAACAACCAGAATGACGGCGAGTGCAATCAGAAGATAACCTGCGGGTTCCATAGACGGATCTCCTTTCAAAGTCAAGCATTGTCGCGTTGTTAACATTGAATCAAGAAATCTTAACGGTTTCTTTACTACGTAATATACACATTTAACGCAAAAAAAGCAAGCCCTTTTTCTAAGTTCTGCAAAATGTCAAAAAATCCGCACCCGATCTGTAGAAAATAGCCAACGCGGGCAGCCATACGATCAGCAGGCTCCGCAAAGGCAAAAAAGAAGAACCGTGTTCAGAAAACACGGTTCTTCTTTCGCTTCGGACGCCGGGCGTTATCCCCGGCCAAGGATGGCATCCAGATCCTGCTGCGGCGCGGTAATCGGCTGAAGCCCATACGTGTCCACCAGAATCTTCACCACGCTCTCGGACAAAAAGGCGGGCATGGTGGGGCCCAGATACATATTTTTGATGCCGAGGGAAAGCAGCGTCAGCAAAATACAGACCGCCTTCTGCTCATACCAGGACAGCACCAGCGTCAGCGGCAGATCGTTGACCGTGCAGCCGAAGGCGTCGGCAAGGGCCAGCGCCACCCGGATGGCACTGTAGGCGTCATTGCACTGTCCCATGTCCAGAATCCGCGGCAGGCCGTCAATCTCCCCCAGATCCAGATCATTGAAGCGGTATTTGCCGCAGGCCAGCGTCAGCACCAGGGAGTCCATGGGCGTCTGCTTGACAAATTCCGTGTAGTAATTGCGTCCGGGGTGCGCGCCGTCGCAGCCTCCCACCAAAAAGATGTGCTTGACCGCCCCGCTTTTTATGGCCGCGATGAGCTTGTCCGCGTGGGCAAGCACAGCGCCGTGAGCGAAGCCGGTCGTCAGCATATGGCCGCCGTTGATGCCGCTCATGGTATGATCGTGCTCATAGCCGCCCAGCCGCAGGGCGTGTTCAATGACGGGCGTAAAGTCCTTGTTTCCATCCGGATCGCCGGAAATATGCCGCAGGCCCTCATATCCTACCACGGAGGTGGTGTACACCCGGTCCTGATAGCTGGGGCGGGGCGGCATCAGGCAGTTGGTCGTAAAGACAACCGGCGCCGGAATATTTTCAAATTCCGTCTGCTGGCTCTGCCACGCCGTGCCGAAATTACCCGCCAGGTGCGGATATTTCCGCAGCTCCGGATATCCATGAGCCGGCAGCATCTCGCAGTGGGTATAGACGTTGACCCCCCGGCCCGCGGTCTGTTCCAGCAGCAGCGACAGGTCCTTCAGATCATGGCCGGAAATAACCACAAACGGCCCCTTCCGGATATCCGTGCTGACCCGGGTGGGAACCGGCGTGCCAAAGGATTCCGTATTCGCCCGGTCCAGCAGTTCCATACACTTCAGATTGACGCCGCCGAACTCCATAATCAGCGCGAGCCACTCCTCCACGCTGTGCTCCCGGTTGACGGCGCACAGTCCCTTGTAAAACCAGTCCGTCACGGTTTCCTCCTGGTATCCGAGATTCATGGCGTGGTGCGCATAGGCGGCCATGCCCTTGATTCCGAACAGCAGCGTGGAGCGCAGAGAGACAATATCCGTCTCTCCCTTCCAAAGCTCCACCAGCCCGCAGTCTCCTCCGCCCAGCCGCCGCTGCTCCTGAACAACCCGGTCCCGAAAAGCCCGGATGGAACGGTTGTCAAAATTGACGTTGGTCAGCGTGGTGAACAGGCCGTCGATGATCAGGCGGCTGGCCTCCTGTGTGTGAACGCCCTTTTTTTCAGAAAGCTCCGCAAGACGGATCAGCTCATAGACCAGATCGTCCTGCAGTCCGGCAGTATCCGGCTGCTTTCCGCACACACCCGTGCGGACGCACCCCGTATTTCCAGCCGCCTGCTGGCATTGAAAGCAAAACATTTCGGACATGGCGCAGACTCCCCTTTTCTAATTTCATGTCCCATATTCTCTGCGATTTTTCCAGCTCTATACCCGCCTCAGGTCAGATCCGTCCCTGCAACGGGCGCTTCTGTTCGGCCGCTCCCGTTTCCGTCTGCTTCTATTGCGCAATTCTTCTGCCCTACTTGAACCTGAAGGCTTTTTCCTCGCCGCAGGCTCCTTTTTATCCCCGGCGTCGCCGGAGGGGTGACTCGGGGCGCAAAAGCCGATGTGGGAGCAGTCTCAGACTGCTCCCACATTTTTTAACGCTATTGCACAGGCCCGTATTTTTTTAAGCCGGGACAGGCGTTCTCAAAAGCCGGCATCGCTCTTGGAGCGCTGTGATCTCCAAAGGACAGCTGTCCGCGGGCACCGGCATGGACGGCGGCCTGATTCCGATTGCCGGCCCGCCGCTGCAAGGTTCTCCGTTTTCTGAGACGTCCGCCTGGTCAACATAGAGCCATCCTGCCGATAAGAGTCCTCCCACACGTCTCCGTCCTCTTGCCGTTATTTCTTCTCCATGGCCTTTCTGACGGCTGTCACAATATCCTCAGGCAAGGTTCTGCACAGATCCTCCAGATGCGGAGACATTGGAATCGGTACAAACGGCGCTCCAATGCGGACAACCGGCGTTTTCAGATCACAAAATGCCTCTTCGGAAATCGTCGCGGAAATCTCTGCTCCAAAGCCGCACTGTTTGACCGCTTCATGCGCCACCACTGCCCGTCCGGTTTTCTTCACCGACGCAAGAACGGTTTCCTTGTCCCACGGAGACACCGTCCGCAGATCAATGACCTCGGCGTCGATTCCCTCCCCGGCAAGCTCCTCCGCCGCCGTCAAGGCACGGCTGACCATAACGCCGTAGACTACAATGCTTACATCCTTTCCCTCCCGGGCAATGCGGGCCTTTCCGACAGGAATTGTATACTCCTCGTCCGGTACCTCGCCTTCCATTTTGAAAAGGGTCTTATGTTCAAAAAACATAACAGGGTTATCGTTGCGGATAGCCGTCTTTAAAAGCCCCTTCCCTTCGGCAGGACTGGAGGGAATGACAACCTGCAATCCCGGCATATGGGCAAACCATGCCTCCAAACAGTCCGTATGGTGTGCGCCCTGCATTTTCAGGATTCCGTCAGGGCAGCGCACAACCATATGAACCTTGCCTTGCCCGCCAAACATATAACGGGACTTTGCCGCCTGATTGGTCAGCTCATCCATGCACACCGGAAGGCAGTTGGAAAAGCGCATATCGATAACCGGACGCATTCCGGCCAAAGCAGCGCCAACCGCGCTTGCCACAATCGCCGTCTCGGAAATCGGGGCGTCAAGCACGCGGTTTTGATCACCGACCGCCTCGCCCAGACCGGCATAATGGCCCATTGCGCCGCCATTGCCAATGATATCCTCCGCCATGGCGTATACGGAAGGGTCGCGCAGCATCTCTTCCTTCATCGCTTCCCAGGTTGCCTGCTTATATGTCTTGATACTCATGCTTTCTGTCCCTTCTTTCAGTCGTACATATCCGTAAACAGCTCCGAATCGTCCGGATATGGGCTGTCGATGGCAAACTGTTTTGCCTCTTCAATCATGCTGTCCACTTCTTTCTGCACAGCATCAAAGTCGGCCTGCGTCATCCAGCCGGATTTCAGGCACCGGCGTTCAAAGTTTTTGATGCAGTCGTCCGCCTCCCACTTGGCCTTTGCCAAAGCAGGATCACGGTAGCGCTGTCCATCACCGACGATATGTCCGAAAGGACGGTGTGTCTGACATTCGAGGAATCCGCAGCAGTTTCCCTCGCCGCCGCGGGCACGTTTGACAAGCCGCTGCATGCCATCGTAGACGTCAAAAAAGTCATTGCCGTTGACAACATAGCTTTCCATCGCGTAACCCAGCGCACGCTTGGACAGATCCATTACCGCCTGCTGGCCTCCCGTTTTATGGGGTGTGGAACAGGCAATGCCGTTGTTCTCACACACAAAAATGACCGGCAGATGCCAGGCAGCCGCCATATTGGCCGCCTCGTGAAAGGTTCCGCGGTTCGACGCGCCGTCGCCGAAGAAGACAACGGAGATGGCGCCGGTCTTCTGATAACGAGCCGCCAGCGCCGCGCCGACCGCGAGGCCAAAGCCGCCGCCGACAATGCCGTTGGCGCCCAGCATACCCACGCTGAAATCCGCGATGTGCTGCGAGCCGCCCTTTCCCTTGCACGAGCCGGTAGCCTTGCCGTAGAGTTCGGCCATCATCGGTTTGAGCTCCGCTCCTTTGGCAATCGTATGTCCGTGGCCGCGATGGGTGCTTTCGATATAGTCCTTTCGCTCCAGGCAGGCGCAGACGCCGGTTGCAATCGCTTCTTCTCCGACGTAGACATGGACATTGCCAAGAATCTCTCCGGCCTCGCGGGCGCGCTTGGCCTCAAGATCAAACTTGCGGATCTTGACCATAGTTTCATAGTGCTTACGTAATTCTTCCTTTGTGAACATCTTCTTCTCCTTGCTGTTTCGTTGCTCGTCTGCTGCGATAATCAATTTTCACATCTTCGTTCACACAAGCCGTCTTCTATTTATTGAGCAGCGGAGGAAAATTCCCCGCTGCTCAATTTTCCGGTCCAAATCCCGGCAGGAAACGCGGCAGTCAGTCACACAGCCGTATCAGAGCAAACCAGCGCTCTCATAGTACGCCTGCGCACCGGGGTGCAGCTCAATGCCGCACTGTGCCATGACCTGGGGATCCATGGCCTCGAAGCCGACATACGCGCTGACGAGGGAATCCTTATTCTCGGCAAGCGCCTTCGCCATGTTGTAGGCAACGGCGTCGGCCACATCGGAGTTGACCACAAGAATGACCGTGTCGCACAGCGTGCCGACATCGGAATCCTGATACTGGTAGGAACCGGCGGGAATGTAGTCGTAGGAATAGCCGTAGATATCGGCGACCTTTTCAGCGGTAGTCTGATCCAGGCTGACGAAGCTCATCTTCAGGGAAGCGAGCGCCTCAACGAGAGAGCTCAGGGGGATAGCCGCCTGATAGTTGCAGGTGTTGACGTTGCCGTCCTTGATGGCAGTATAACCCTCGGAAGCGGAGATATACTGCACATCGGCGCCCTGCGCGGCAAGCTCATCAAGGCTGGTGCCAAGCTGCTCAAGATAACGGTTGAGCATGATTTCATTGCCGCCGCCGCGGGGACCGACAGCGATCTTCAGGCCCTTGGGATTGGCGACCATGTCCTCAACGCTGGTGTAGTCAGCAGTCGTGGTAATACCGAGGTACTGACGGATGTTCAGGCAGGCAAGCGCCTTGAGATTGTCGCACTTGGCGCCCTCATAGTCATACTTGCCCTCCGCCGCCGCGATGGCGTTGGCAATGTAGGTGAAGCCGATCTGCACATCGCCGCCCTCATTGACAAGCGTGGGGTTGGTGCTGCCGCCGCCGGGAATCAGGGTCATATGGACATTCATGTTGCGCTCAAACAGATCGTTCATCGCAGCGCCCATTACATACCAGCCGCCGCCTGCGGAGCCTGCCGCCATGGACAGATAGTCCTCATCCATCTTCATATAGCCGTTCTCATCGAACTGCGCTTCCTGCTTGGAGGAACTTGCCTGGCTGGAGGTGCTTCCTTCGGAACCGCAGGCCGCAAGGGACAGGAGCATACCCATGGACAGTACGAAAGCCAGAAACTTTTTCATCATTTACTTCTCCTTTTGTATTTTTCTATCTTACGCAAGCGTCGGCTGGCGCTTCGCAAAGAACTTAACATATACGACTATTCCGACCAGCAGAACCAAGCCGATCAGGTCGGTCACAGTGCCGCTGATGATCATGCACAGAGCGCAGGCGAGCGTAACAATGCGCATCGGCCAGCTCAGTTTGGTATCAAGGAACATGCCCTGAACGCCGCCGGCAAGCGCATAGCAGCCGATCATCGCGGTAATAATGGACTGGATGATCATGCCGATGCTGCCCTCAAGCAGCAGAGCGCTCGAGAAGGTAAAGATCCACGGAATGATATATGCCGCAATACCCAGACGGCACGAGGTCCATCCCGTCTTTGCCGCCGGAGCTCCCGCGAGGTTGCCGCCGGCATATGCCGCCATCGCCACAGGGGGCGTGATCGTGGAGAATGCCGCATAGTAGAAGCAGAAGAGATGCGCCGTCAGCGCGGGAACACCGAGACTGGTGAGGGCCGTGGGCGCAAACACCGCCACGAGCATATACGCCGCGGGCGTAGGCAGGCCCATACCGAGAATGATGGTGAGGATCATGGTCAGCAGCAGCACTATCGGCAGAGAGCTGTCCGCAAGACGCATAATGATGGTGGTGAGCTTGAGACCGACGCCGGTGAGGTTGATGGTGCCGACCACGATGGCGGCGCAGGTCAAAGGCGCGGCGATGGTCACGCTGCTGCGGCCGGAGTCGTCAAGGATCTTGAGCAGGGCGCGGGGGGACATGCTCTTGGGATCATGGATCAGGCCGACAACAATGGTAGTAAGGATGGCAAGGAATGCCGCGCGGAACACGGACTTACCCATCAGCAGGACAACGATGATGACTACGATGGGCGCGACCATATAGATCTGCTTGAAAAAGCTCTTCCAGTCAAATTCCGCACGCTCGGACTTCGGCGCCTTCTTCATACCCAGGCGCCAGGCTTCCATATCGAGCATGAACCAAAGGGAGAGATAATAGAGGATTGCGGGAATCAGCGCCGCCTTGCAGATCGCCGCGTAAGAAACGCCGAGGAAGTCCGCCATCAGGAATGCCGTAGAGCCCATGACCGGCGGCATGATCGCGCCGCCGGACGAGGCGACCGCCTCCGTCGCGCCGGCAACCTCGTTCTTGAAGCCCGCTTTCTTCATCAGGGGAATGGTAAAGGTGCCGGTGGCGTAAACATTGGCAACGGCGGAGCCGGAAATGGAACCGAACAAACCGCTGGCGAGAATGGACGCCTTGGCGGAACCGCCGCGCAGACCGGAAGTGCAGTGGGTAGCGAAGTCAATAAAGAACTTGCCGACGCCGCTTGCCTCAAGGAAGCAGCCAAACACAATGAACAGGAACACATAGGTGGAGGAAATATTGACCGTCGAACCAAACAGACCGTCCGACACGCAGAACATGTAGGCGAGGTAGTTCTTCAGGCTGACGCTGGCGCCGCGGATCGCCGCGGGCATATACTTCGCATACAGCGTGTACACAACGAACACCGCCGCCACAATGATAATCGACCAGCCGGTCGTACGGCGGGTGATCTCAAGGATCAGCAGGAAGGTCAGGACGATGACAAAATAATCCATCGCCGTGAGCTTTGAGACCATGAACATATAGCGCGACAGGCGATCGAAATTCATCAGAATATAAACATAGACGAATACCGACGCCGCCGCAAGAATCAGGTCGATCACAATGCCCGCGCCATAGTCCTTCTTCTTGCTGCCGCGGTACATCAGGAAGCCCAGGCAGAGGAAAAACGCCACATGGAGGGGACGGTGGATCAGCCACTCAGGCAGTCCGAAAATCGCGACATACAAATGGTAGACGGTCATTGCAATCGCGACGAATGAAATCACACGGTCTAATTTTCCATTGAACTTTCGGGACCCGGAGCTCTCCTCACTGTTCGTAATCCCCAGTCGTTCTGCTATCTTCATATATCCAGTCCTTTCTCTTTTAATCTCGCAAATCAATACATATAAGAACCGCCGTTGACGTCAAGCGTCGTACCAACCATAAACGAACCCGCTTCAGAAAGCAGCAGGATGACGGGACCCGCCAATTCCTCCGCCTGTCCTCTTCGGTGCAGAGGCATCTTCTGAATGGTTTCCTGATACTCAGCGGGATCGCGGCCCGCGGTAGTCATGGGGGTATCAATGCTGCCCGGCGCAATTGCGTTTACGCGGATATGATAGGGCGCCAGTTCGCGGGCAATCCCCTTCGTCAGAGAGATCACGCCGCCCTTCGAAGCCGCGTAAAGGCTCGTGCTCATCAAGCCGCCGCCGTTTCTCGCCGCCACAGAGGCAATGTTAACGATTGCGCCTCCACCCTGCTTGACCATTATGTCCGCAGCCGCTTTGCAGCACATGTAAACCGAGCGCAGATTCAGATTGATGACCCGATCAAATTCGGCAGCGGTAGAATCCAGGAATTTGACCTTGCTTGTGATTCCGGCATTGTTCACCATGCCGTCAAGATGGCCATACTTTTCCGCAATGCTCTGTACCACACTGCGGATCTGCTGTTCATCCGTCACGTTCATGACCGCTCCTTCGCAGTGCAGTCCCTCTTCCTGAAGCATCCGTACGGACTCCCCCAGCTTCTCCTCATTGATATCCGCCATAATAACCGTGGCTCCGCTCTGTGCGCAGCCTCTGGACATTGCAAGTCCCAATCCCTGGGCGCCGCCAGTGATTAAGACCACCTTGCCGCTTAGTAAATTTCCCGTCATGTTTTCTCCGCTCCTTTTCTCAGTATGGCACTCAATTTTGTATACAAATTAGCATACTTTATCATGACTGTCAATAAAAAACCATTTATTTCTGTTTTCTTGTGCACTTCTCCAAATTTGAACCCCCATTTTTGTTACTTGTACCTTCTTTCCAATACTATTTCATTTTTAATTTTGTTTTTGATTTTGTTTCTTGACTACGCAGTCACTTTGCCTTATACTGGGAATATTAACCCGGACTGTTACAATTTGTCCAGAGAACATTTCTGTTCTCTTATCTTTTATGATTATGAAAAAGGAATCAACCAATTTGAACAACGATCAAGTTATGACTCAGAAGCAAAGTTTGGAAGCAGTCGCTTACGACCAGTTGAAGATGGCAATTATCAAAGGCGTGTATCCGCCCGGTTACCAGATTGCCGAGGAACTGGTTGCCGAACAGTTGAACATGAGTCGTTCGCCAGTGCGGACAGCGATCCGGCGTCTCCAGACGGAGGGATTTCTGGAAAAACGCACCAACCGCCGTGTTTACGTCACTTTAGGGGACTACCGGCGCACCCTCAATACGCTTTACGTCCGTAAGGCGTTGGAGGGCGTTGCCGCGTATCAGGCTTCTATCAACCGCACAGAAGAGGATATTCAGGAAATTCACCGCCAGCTTTCCAGAATGGCGCAATATTATAAGGATGACGATGCCTTTAAGCTTCTTCAGATGGGCATCGATGTTCACCGCACAATTTATATGGCCTCCAAAAATGACCTGCTCACTCAAATCGGCATCAACGCACTGGAGCAGGAATCCGTATTCAGCTATCGCAGCCTGAACAATGACTCTGTACGTGCAGAGCGCTCGTATCAGGAACACACCGACATTCTCAATTCCATTCTGAGCCAGCACCCCGACCTCGCAGAACAGCAGGCACGCGACCATATCGACCAGTTGATTGAACGCCTGCAGAATTCCAATCAGGACAAAACCGCTGACAAGGCAGGGCTGCTGCTCTCCCGCTAAGCATTTGCACGTTCCATTTTTTATTGCAGGAAAAAACCACCGGCAGTGCCGGTGGTTTTCTTTCTGCAAAAATACGAGCAGGCAGCCCAAAGGGCTGCCTGCTTGGAGACTGTCGAAAAAGCGGCTCTGCCGCTTTTTCGAGAAGGCTTCGCTTCGCTCTGCGCCTCGGTTGTCCGCTTATAGCGGACAATTCGACGCTCACTCCGCGCAAAGTGTTTTCTGTCACGCACAGGTCGCGGCAGAAAACAGATTTCACAGCTTTCACGTCTGCGGACGTGAAACTCTGCGAGGCTTCTTTGATAAGCTGCGAGCAGGCAGCCCAAAGGGCTGCCTGCTCGTTTATTGCCTATTGGAAATCCGCTCATTTTGTTTACGCGCCGGACTGCCTTTCAGAAAAAGGGAACACGCCTGCCGCTCAGAGGAAGCAGAGCCCCTCTACCGCCATGGCCCCGCAGTCGGACAGCGCGCCGCCGCCGCCATCTACGCGGCTGGTGCCGCCGGGGAAGAATTCATCCTCCAGCTTGAGAATGCCGTTTGGCATGACCAGCAGCTCGCCGAAATCACCAGTCTCTACAATCTTGTGCCCACGCCGGCGCAGCATTTGGATGGTATCGGGGGAAAACCCGCCTTCCAGCTCCAGTCCCTGGTCCAGAGTCAGGCAGCACATATGCGGGCATTTTACCGCGGAATCCATCATCATCCCGTAATCCAGGATGTTTAATATCACCTGCAGGGTGCTGGTGATAATACGGGGCCCGCCGGCGGCGCCTACGGACATCAAGGGTTTGCCGTCCCGCATGATGATGGTGGGAGACATACTGGACAGAGGCGTTTTGCCCGGACGTACAGCGTTGGCCATACCGTAGGCAAGCCCCTGTGTGGTGCGCACGCCCACCTTGGGGCTGAAGTCAGCCATGGCGTTGTTCATCACAAAGCCGCGGCCGGGAATGACCACGCCGCAGCCCCACCAGTTGCGGATCGTCTGCGTCTGAGACAGCACATTGCCGTACTTGTCCATAACGGTAAAGTTTGAAGTGCAGCCGCGGTATTCCTTCGCCTCAATGCCCTCAGTGGGAGCAAATTCCTGCGCTTTGCTCATGTCAATCCTGGCGGCCAGCTCTCTGCCGTATTCCTTGGAGGTAATCTTTTCCACATTGACCTTTACAAAGTCGGGATCGCCCATGGCAACGGAGCGGTCTGCAAACATCAGCTTCATGGCTTCCGCAATCACGTGAGTGCTGTCGGCGGAGTGGAAGCCCATACTCTTTAAGTCGAAATTTTCCAGAATGTTGAGCAGCTGAATGATATGACTGCCGCCGGAGGAGGGCGGGGGCATGGAGATGATCTCATTGCCGCGATAGGTGCCGCGCACCGCATCACGTTCCTTCGGAGCGCAGCCGGTGAGGTCCGCTTTCGTCAGCAGGCCCTGATATTTGTTCACCTGATGGACAATCTCGTCCGCTACGGGGCCATTGTAGAACCAGTCCACCCCGTGCTCAGCCACAAGTTCCATCGTGTCGGCAAGATCGGGATTCTTCACGAACTCGCCAAACCGGCGGGGCTTGCCATTGTTGAGATACAGCTCCGCAAAGCCCTCATAAGCATCGCGGTTATGTTCGGCTTCAGGCGTATCGCTGATGCGGGCATAGGCAAAGCCGCAGTAGAATCCCTCGCGGCAAAGCTTGATGGCGGGGGCGGAAACCTGTTTCCACGTCATCGTGCCGTACTGCTTGAGCAGGTTGTCCATGGCGCGGTACAAAGCGGGAACCGCCACACAACGCCCGGAGAATTCGGTCAGGTTCAGATCGACCTCTCCGCTTGAATCGAGAAACATATCCTGATAAGCGTTTTGGGGTGCGGCGCCTCTGGCATCCACGGAGTGAAACTGCCCGGTTTTCTTGTCGTAAAACACATGGAAGCAGCCGCCGCCGATGCCGCTGTGATGCGGCTCTACAACGCCAAGCACCAAAGCGATGGCTGCCGCGGCATCAAAGGCGTTGCCGCCCTGACGGAGGATCTCAAGACCCGCCTGCGTGGCATAGGGACTGTTGGAACTGACGGCGCCCTGTGTACCGGAGATATGAGGTTTATACATGGCGATGCCGTCCAGGACGTGCCGCCCGAGATAAGGTCTGTTTGGCATAAAAAGTTACTCCTTTACGATGATGGTGAGCCTCCCGCTCCGTATCCCGGCTGAACGCAGAATCCAGAGCGAAGACAGAGATAACGGGGTCCGTCAGATCACTGCCTGACAGCGGCCTTGTTCATCAATGTGAACACAAGCCCCACAAGGTAACTGACCGCGATCGTGGGATAGACGACATTCAGGGTGCTGTTCATTCCAAGCGCGACCCACGCGATGGCGGTGATGATGCCCGCAAGCGCGCTGAAAAGAGAGGCTCTGGCGTTCACACGCTTCCAGAACAGCCCGATGATCACAGAGTAGCTGAAAGGAGAGGTCACGCCGTACAGCAGCGTCAGAAAAAGGCTGGTCATCTGAGTAGAGGGGATCAGGAAGCCAACCGCCAGCGAAACATAGGCCACCACGATGGTACCCACGCGGGAGACCATCAGCACAGACCTGTCCGCGGCCTTGGGGTTGATCTGCTTTTTGTAGATATTGCTCAGAATGGTGCCGGTCGCCATCATCATGGTTGCCATGGTGGCGGCAATGATCATGGTGCAGACAGCAAAGATGATGCCCGCTACCATAGGAGAGGACATATCCTTGATTGCCCAGGCAAAAGCGGTTGCGCCGTCGCCGAGGTCCGTGGTCTTGGCGCGTGCCATCATGCCTATGATCGCGGTGAGGATACAGATGGGAGCGGAGATGATATAGCCGAGAATGCATCCGTTGCGGGCGGTTTTGTCGTCCTTGGCCGCCAGCATGGGCTGCAGGGCGGACTGCAGGACAACAGAACTGAGCAGACCGCCAAGGCCCCACGCCACGATTTCCTGAATGGGCATGGCGGTGAGCTTGTCATAGCCCTGGGGGAGCTGGCTGATTAAGCCGGAATAGCCGCCGAACTGTCCGAGACTGATCATCACAAAGCCAATCAGCAGGATATATGTTGCCACGCACACCACCTTGCCGATGGAGGCAGCTCCCTTCATGCCGGCGAAACCGGTATAGATGGCGGCGATGGTCACGCCGATGACCATGGCAAGAGCGGTATTCAGGCTTGGCAGAACGATCTGAATGATCGAGGCGATGGTCTTTAACTGGATGGGGATGTACAAAATGCCGAAAACAATCCACACATAAGACTGCAGCCGTGCCACAGAGGTGGAATACCGCTCCTCCAGAAAATCGGGCAGGGCGTCACTCGGCAGGCTGCGGCGCAGGGGCTTTGCCAGAATGCCCATGAACAGCACATAAATACCTGCAATAATGGAATACCAGCAGCCGGCGATGCCCATGGTGTAACCGTTCTGAGCCGCGCCTACAACGCTCATGCCGCCGATTTGCCATGCGCCCAGCATGGCGCCCACGGCGAACACTCCCATGGAACGGTCACCGCCGGACCATTGGCTTGCATGCGTGATTTTCGTTCCGGAGTAGATGCCAATGCCCACGATCAGGACAAAGGTAATAATCCAGGTCGAGATCAACATGGATGGGTTCCTCCTTCATATAACTAACTTTTTGGGGAAGTCCCGATTTTCCTTTTCCGTCCTGGCCGAGCAGGTAAAAGAAAGAACGGGAACCGGTCTGGGGCTTGTTTTCCTCGAGGACTGATACCAGCTTAGTTTAGATTCCGAAAAGAAGCTTGAAAAAATCGGAAATGTTTCCGGCTCCGCGAAAAAATATACAAAATTGACAAAAGAAGACGCCCTGCAGGCCCTATAAGAGCCGCAAAGCGTCCTTTTCAGCACTTTTTTGTGCAATTTGTCAAATTCGATTCAGAAACTTGGAGGGGCACATTCCGCAAAAGGCCTTGAACTCCCGATTGAAGTGCGCCTGATCGCTGTAACCGAGCTGCTGCGCGGCTTGCGCACAGTTCAGATCATTTGAGCCATCCTTCCGCAGCAGCTTCAGAGCGTTTTGAAACCGGGTCTGCCGGCACAGCTGCTTGGGGCTGATTCCCACCTGACGTGTCACCACGTCCTGTAGCCGCCGGGCGGAGTAGAGCGTCTCCTGCTCCAGCTGGCGCATTCGCATGGCTCCGCCGCTGCGGCGGATCAGCTGCACGGCCTGCTCCGCAAGAGAACGGTCGCTCCCGGCGCGGCTGGCCTCCTGCCATTTTTCAAACAGCCGCAGGAGGGCCCGGGTGGGATGCTGGTCGGCCGCCGCTGCCCGCAGCCGCTCCAGCTGATCGCCGGAAAAGAGCAGGGAGATGTCCGCCCCTTCCGCCGGAATCTCAGTGGCCGGAATGCCGCAAATGGCGGAGAAAGTCCCCGGGGAAAAGCGGGCAAAGAAAACATCCTTCATGCCATACAGAGGAATGTCCCTGCGGCAGTCCGCAACTCCGTAGCAGGTGCCGGAAAACGCATCCGGCGGAGTAATCATAATGGCGATCTGCCCGTTTCCCGGAACGCAGGACATCACCTCGGTATGCCGGCTCCATATAAACTCGGACACCGCGATGCTTTCATCTCTTACCGGCTGCTGAACTTGCGAGACATCCCAAAAGGGCTGAATAGAAAAACAATACGCGTTTGAACCCTCCACTTTCTTCGCCCCCTCTTTGTCTGTCATGAAATTGCATATTATTATAGCATAGTGTACCCCGTATTTTTACCGGAATCTTGCAAAAATCGGAAATTTTGTAAAATTGGAGAGAAAATATCATGACGTTCGTTCCCCGGCTATACCTCTTTCTCGCTGTCAGGATATGGACGAGCCCGCGGCAGTTCAATCCTTCCCGGTGACAACTGGGATCTGATCGAAAATCTGATGGCTCACGCGGTCAATCCCCGCGGCCGGCCGATTCATTTCAGTAAGGACAGCCGCCCGGAAGAATGGTGTTATTCATGGGCGGCCAGTGACCGGATGGCCGGAGAATTGCAAAGGCCGGTCCGCGTCGCGGACCATCCGGGAAGCCGCCGCGTACAGCGGCATTGGGAGCAATCGGAGCGACAGCATGCCCCGCAGCCCTGATTATCCGTTTGTTCCCTATGTTGAAACCAAACGCCGGCCAAACACAGGGAGTCTGCGCAATATGTCCGCCGTAAGTCGGTGATTTGAAGGTAACTTCACTATTGAGAAAAGAAAGCCCATGTGCTACAATCACATTGTTGCAGTGGGCTTTTTCTCTTTTTGAGAAAGGAGCCCCGAAATGGACAGAAGTTTACGAGGCAAAGAATGCGGCAAGGGGATCTGCCGGAGAAAGGACGGTTTATATCACGCACGATTTGTGACCAAGGCCGGAAAACATCACGTCTGAGCCCCTGGATCAGGCTGTGCGATTATTTGAATCCAACAGGGCTTCTGATAGAAAAGTCCATGCGGAAATGGCGTAAAAATGGTGTAAACCGAAAACGCCGGATCGCAGAAGCCCTTGATCAATCAAGACTTTTTAAGGAGATGCAGAGATAAATGAAATTAGGTATCGAAAGAAACCGGCCTGATTTCATAAACTTCCAAAAATCCGCAAAGTTTCATGAAAATGCATCGCTTCAAGGTGTTTTGGATTTCAAGGATCATAAAACTCCATGCCGCACCATAAGGCTCTATACCGGTTTGGTACAGCAATGGTACAGCTGATTCGATATTCGAAAAAGGCTCTATGCAACGTTTTTTCTCGCCCGCTCCAGCGGGAGGACGGCATGTGCTAAGAGATAGGGAAACCGCCTGTTTTCCAACGATTTAAAGCTGCAAACCGCAGAATTTTCTGCTGAACCGTGATTTTCCGTGACAAGGTGCTGTGAACTTACACACTTTACGATTCGGAAAAGCTTAACACGACACAATATCCCGGCATTCACTGATGTGGATGCCGGGATATCTTTTGCATAAGATGAGAGTCGTGATGAACTGTGAGATTTTGTAGTTTCAAATATAATGGAAAACTCTTGAATAGGACGCTTCATTCCCAGCGGAAGAAGCGAATAGCAAGGATGGCACACACGATGGTAAGTCCAAGCATCACGCAGATTGGCAATAGGATACTTCCCGCGCTGATACCTAAAAATGTATGCTTCATCATGGCGATCCCCTGTGTCAGCGGGAAAACACTGACGATCCTCTGCATTGCCGTCGGCATAACCTCAATCGGCAGCGTTGTGCCGGAAAAGACCAGCATGGGGAAA
>ERZ808240.1575-NODE-1575-length-27667-cov-43.918731_pt1 | contig 27667 bp, 24 predicted proteins | sample MGYA00521084_ERZ808240 | MGnify/ENA primary metagenome ERZ808240 (study PRJEB31516, sample SAMN03275571) | gut metagenome | biome: mammalia-associated habitat; material: feces | host: Papio cynocephalus | place: Kenya | collected 2012-08-06 ... | reverse complement strand
ATACTGAATATTTGTAATTTTGCACCATCAAAAGTTCATAACAACACAATATTACGTTAATTAAATAGGAGATATCGCATGGAAAAAAGATTATTGTTGATTGGCGCTGTATTTTTTACAACTATCGTTCCAGGTAATGCACAATGTGCGTGTAGCGGAAAAGCAGCAGCCAAGCCTGCAGCTACGGCAGTAACAGAGGGAGAAAGTATAGCCTACTTCAAGGCGGCAGCCATGCGATGCGGTGGTTGCGCTGGCAAGGTAAAGAATGCAATTGGTGCAGTAGATGGCGTGAACGGAGTTGACATTGACTTGAGCACAAAGTCTGTAAAAGTTGCCTATGATGCCTCCAAGACTAACGTGGAAGCCTTGAAAGATGCTTTCCACTCCATAGAATATTCAGCCCAGCTTTACTATCCATCAGACACCAATATCGAGTACACAGCCTATAAAGCTCCACAGATAAAGTGTGGCGGTTGTGCTGGAAAGGTAAAGAAAGCTCTTTCTGCGGATGCTGGCATCAAAGACGTAGCCATCAATATTGGAACCAAGGAAGTGGCTATCGCTTATGACAAGACCAAGACCAACAAGGAACAGATTGTAAAGGATTTCAAGTCTATCAAATACAATGATGTAGAACAGGTATACTAAACCACTCTCCACATCCGCATTTATTCCATTGTCATACAATGTCGCGCAAGTCTTTTGCAAGGGCTAAAAAGCCTTTGCAATGGTCTTTGCATATCTATAAAAAGAGCTTTTAACTCTTCTTAAGTCATCAATCCTCCCCATCTCAAACCAAAAGATATATAGAACGCCTATGAATAAATTCTTCCATATACTCATAGCCCTGTTGCTTGCAACAACAACCATACATGCCCAGAAACTACATGTAAAAGGATACGTATTGGATGCAGAGACTGGCGAGCCCATTGTAGGTGCATCAGTAATCATCAAAGGTTCAAAAACAGGAACCATCACTGGGATCGACGGTGACTTTGCACTAAGTGCAAATAAAGACGAACGCCTCATCATCTCATACTTGGGGAAGCAAACCACTACTGTTACCGCCAAAAACAATCTGAAGGTAAGATTGGCAGACGACAGCAAAAGTATAAATGATGTCATCGTCGTGGCTTATGGAACCCAACAACGACAAGACCTTACCGGCAGTATCGCCCGAGTGAGCTGTTCCACCATTACAGAGTCGCCCATTACATCCATCGAGCAAGCTCTCGAGGGAAAGATGGCCGGCGTATCCGTCACACAGTCTACAGGTGCCCCAGGAGGTGCCATCAGCATCAACGTAAGAGGAACCAGCAGTATATCAGCAGGCAACGAACCGCTCTATGTCGTAGATGGTCTGCCCATACTCTCACAAGATCTTTCGCAGAAAGGAGGCTATCAAGGAAATTCACTGAGCGGCATTGCCGACATCAACCCCAACGACATCGAGAGCGTTGAAGTCCTGAAAGACGCTTCAGCCTCAGCCCTGTACGGCTCACGTGCGAGCAACGGTGTAGTGCTCATCACCACGAAGCAAGGAGGCAAGGGCAAGACACGCATCACATGGGACAGCTACATCGGAGTACAGGACTTTTGGAAAGACCTCGACCTGCTGGATGCCAGCAGCCTGATAGCCGCACGCAACGAAGCCATCGACAATTACAACAACTCTTACGGCCTTACCTCCGCCGATGCCACTTACAAACAACATGTGAGCGCAGCCAACGAAGGAGCCAACACCAACTGGATAGACGCCATAACCCGCAGTGCCATACAGACAAGCCACCAGGTAACAGTCTCGGGTGGAAACGACCGTACACAGTTCTATCTCTCAGGAGGATATTACGACCAAGACGGAGTCATTGTCAACACCAACTACCACCGTTACAACCTACGAAGCAACCTGTCGCATCGCATCAACAAGCGTGTAAGCATCAGCTCAAACATAGCCTTGAGCTACTCAGACAACCACAGGTCCACTGGCGACGGAAACATATACTCACCCTGGATAAATGCACTCAAGGCCTCTCCCGACTATACCATATACGAATCGGAAGGTGTCTACAACAAGGTGAACGCATCTCTATACAATCCCGTCAACCTCACTGAGAACCAAGAGCAAGACACTGAGAAATATCGTGCCTTGGTCAATCTGAAGGGCGACATAAACATTCTTCCAGGACTCGACTATCACATCGGCCTAAGCGGCGACTACAATATATTGCACGAATATGGTTACTTTCCTGCCAACTCCATACAGGGGGAAACGTCGAAGGGAGAAAGCAGCGACTACCGTGGCTTTTCATTTACCCAACTGATAGAGCACACCCTCACCTACAGCCACAGTTGGGACGGTCTGAAACTGAACGCACTGGCAGGATACAGCTATCAGAAGACAAAACTTGACAATGCCAACGTAAGCGGCATCAACTTCTTGTCACCATCGCTGAAATATCTGATATCTGCAGGCGAGATCAACGGTGGCTCTTCTTACGTAGAGGAGAATGCTCTACAGAGTCTATTCTCACGCTTCAACCTCAACTACGAAGACAGGTATCTGCTGGAGTTTTCCCTACGAAGCGATGCCAGCTCCAAGTTCAGCAAGAGCAATAGAGTTGGCTATTTTCCCGCAGCTTCGGCTGGTTGGCGCATCAGCGACGAGAAATGGTTTCCGAGAGCCTGCCAAGCCATCAGCGACTTGAAGCTACGAGCAAGCATCGGTCTTACCGGAAACCAAGAAGGCATAGGAAGCTATGCTTACCAGAGCATATACGATGCCTCATCCGACTACGACAACAACCCAGGCCTGAGTCTTCCCACAAACAAGCCCAACGCGGGATTGACGTGGGAAAAGACTCTGCAATATGGCTTCGGCTTCGACCTGTCGCTGCTATGCCATCGCATAGATCTGAGTTTCGACTGGTACAAGAAAGACACCCACGACCTGTTGCTGTCCCACTCCATCAACGCCGTCAGCGGCTACAGCTCACAGACCAGCAACGTGGGCAGCATCACCAATACGGGCATCGACTTTACTGTCACTTCCCACAACCTGAGCAAGGCTTTCAAGTGGGACACACAATTCAACCTAAGTTGGGTAAAGAACAAGGTAACAGCATTGGCCAATGGCAATGCCGACATCGAAACAGGCTATTGCAACATTCTGCGTGTAGGCGAACCCATGGCCGCTTTCTACCTCATCAAGGCCGATGGCATCTACCAAAGCAAAGAAGAAATACTGGCACAGAAGAACGGGCAATCGCTTTGGGACAGTGGCATCCGGCCTGGCGATGTGAAGTACTACGACAAGAACGAAGACGGCATCATCAATGACGACGACCGTATTGTAAGCGGAACGCCATTCCCTAAAGTATACGGCTCCATAGGCAACACTTTCAGCTATAAAGGTTTCGACCTCTTGATAGACCTACAATATTCGCTTGGCAACAAGCTCTACGCAGGCTGGAAAGCAGGCGACAACGGACTGGGCAACTTAGGAGGCAATGCCAACGGATACAATGTGCTGAAAGAAGAATGGGACAACAGATGGACTGAAGACAACCCAAGCAACGAGGTTCCACGTGCCGTGGCATCAGGCACAGCATTCGAGAACAACACCCTGGACTACACCACACGCTACCTCGAAAATGCTGATTTCCTGCGCATACGCAACATCACTCTGGGTTACGCTCTACCCAACGCTCTGACACAAAAGATTGGCATTAGTCGCCTACGCCTCTATGCCACAGCAGCCAACCTCTACACTTTTACCTCATACGATGGCTTCGACCCCGAGGTTTGCGTGTTCCCCAACCGTTCCACATACAGAGGCTACGACATGGGCTCCATCCCTCGTCTCCGCTCATTTGTGTTTGGCATCAACGTTCAATTCTAAAACAACAACTATAGCTCATGAAATATATCCACATCATATCAGGCATTATCGTGGGATTAGCGGTAACAAGCTGCAAACTCGACTACAATCCTACCGATGCCATCGCCAACTCCACACTTACAGAAGACGACTACCAGTACCTGCTTACTGGCGTATATGACGGAGCACAACAGTTCTCCATGGGATTGCAGAACGTACAGGACGATGTTGCGGCCGACAACCTGAACAGCAGAAGCTGGTGTACCGACATAGATAACAACACCTGCACGGGCACAAGCTACAACATCGACGGATGGTGGAATCAATTGTACTATCGCATACAACTTGCCAACAACCTCGTCAATCTTTTGGAAGCTAAAGCATCGCAAACCACCCAAGACTTGGAGACAGAGGCTCAGGCACGCTTCATCAGGGCATGGCTCTACCAGCGAGTGGTGACATTCTGGGGAGATGCGCCATTGGTGAAAAATTCAGACGAGGCTGATGGATGCTCGCGCTCACCCGAAGCCGACATTTGGAAGTTTATCAAAGAAGACCTGGAATATGCCGTAGCCCATGCCCCGGCATACACAAGCTCCAGATACGTCAGCAACATTGCAGCCAAGGCTCTGCTGGCGCGCACGCTCCTCATTGCTACCGCCGGGGTGCAGGACAAAGAGAAGGCCAAGCAATTGGCAGAGGAGGTCATCACCGACGGAAGATTTGTGCTTGCCGATGACTTCGAAACCATCTTCCATAAGAAGACAAGCAAGGAATTCATCCTCGCCTGGGAGAACAACTCTTCCGACAGCGGAAGCCCCGGCTGGTTCCTGCGTTCCAACCTCGTCAACGACTACAACAGCACCAACGGAGCTGGTTCTGCCGGCTATGGAGACCTGGGACGATACGAGTTCCCCGTAGACCTATCTCTATGGAAAGCCTTTGAGGAAGGCGACACCAGAAAGGCTGGTTCGGTAAGACATCTCACCTACCAAGGAAAAGACACTTACGATGTGACAAAATTCCCGTCATACAATGGCGACGACCCTTATCCTGTGACACGCATCGCAGAAATGTACCTCATATCGGCAGAGTCTCAAGGTTATCCAAATGGTCTGACACGCCTCAACGAGCTGAGAGCCAAGCGTGGATTGCCTGCGCTTTCTACCAGCGATGTAAGCAACGAGGACGAGTTCACCGCACGCATCATGCAGGAAAGAAGAGTAGAGTTCATCGCCGAGGGATTCAGATGGTACGACCTGCGACGATGGTTCAGAAGCGGAGAAGCTGGCAAGAAAGCTGTACTGGCTCTTCGCAAATACCAAACTGGCGAAGCCACAGATAGCCGACCCACCGCATCAGAACACATGAACATCAGCGAGGACGGACACGAGTTGCTATGGCCTATCTCTACAACGGCACGCAGCAACAACCCCAACCTCACACAAAACCCAGGATATTGATGGCTGCGTCTGGTTTCGCATGCTGTTAGAAATACATCCGAACACCATTATAACCTACCTACAAAAGCAACTGTTTTTAAAAACATGAAGATAAACAAGAAATACATATTGTCCATCAGCTTTGCGCTCTGCATCGGTTACAGAGCGCAAGCACAGCACGTAAGTAATGTGAAAGAAGCCTTTGCTTCTGGACAAAAGGTCAACGCCAAGAGCGGTTTCGCCACTTTCAGCTCTGCGGGAAGCTCTCTTCTGCTCACGCTTCCCAAAGAATATCTCGGCAGGGACATCATGATGTCGGCTTGCGTGAAAAGCACAACACACTACAAATATGCAGAAGTAGGTACACGCCCCCAAGTACTGATAACTTACTTTGTGCAGGAAGGCGACAAAGTATATCTGAAGCAGAGAGCCTCCAACATCGTTGGAAACGACAGCAACGACAAGGAGACGAAATCGCTGGCCGACAACAACAAGGACTATTTCCTCGCCGCACTGCCCCTCTACGACAACGGAAGCAAGACCGTTACTTTCGACATAACTAAACTGTTCCTGACAGACGAGGTCTTCTCGCCTTTCTCGCCATGGTTTCGAAAGGCGACGGTAAGATACAACAAATCGTTCAGTTGGATAGAAACAGTAAAGGCCTTCGACGACAATTTCAGCGTCAGCACACTCATGTCGTTCGATGTGACACCGAAGGGAGACGAGAGTCTTGCCAACAACCTCTGTTCAGCACAGCTCGTCGTCAGCGCTCTCTTGTTGCCAAAGGAAAAGATGAGACCACGCCTTTCCGACAGGCGAATCGGACTTTTCGACAAGACGCTGGACCGATACGACCTCAGCAAAAGCAACCTGTACGACAAAGTATCGTATGTGGAACGGTGGAACATACAGCCCAAAGACTGGAAGGCATGGAAAAGCGGAAAGATAGTAGAACCCAACAAGCACATCGTGTATTATCTCGACGACCAATTCCCCGACTGTTGGAAAGAGCCGCTGAGAAAAGGCATCCTGGAATGGAACGAAGTGTTCCGCAGCATAGGTCTCAAGGATGTCATCGTCGTGAAAGACTATCCAAAAAATGATGATGAGTTCGATGAAGACAACCTCAAGTACAACTGCATCAGATACATACCTACCGACCGTGGTGGAGCGCAAGGCCCCTCTTGGTCGGATCCAAGGACTGGCGAGCTTTACTGTGCCGATGTCTACGTATGGGGATCCATCGCTGATTTCGCCCTACGCACAGGGTATGTGCAGACTGCACAGGCATGCGAAGAAATCAGAGGAGGAAAGATGCCCGAGAAGATGTTTGCAGACCACCTACAATGTGTCATCAACCACGAAATAGGACATACTTTGGGACTTGCACACAACATGGCAGGCTCACAAGCTTATACCATCAAACAGTTACTCGACCCAGAATTCGTCAAAAAGAACGGCCTCAGCGCCTCCACCATGGACTACATATACTTCAACTATATCGTCCCACCAGGAAGGAAAGACATTCCACTCTCGTACACCAACTTAGGCCCTTACGACAAGAACCTGTTGAAATACATCTACTATCCCACCGATCCGTCGCTTACTACAGAAGAAGACTGGAAAATCGTAGCCAAGTTCATCGACGAGCATGAGGGCGACCCGAGGTACAGGTATGGCGAACAGCAATGGGGCACTTTCTACGACCCCACCGTAGTGAACTACGACCTGTCGTGCGAGCCCTTCAAGGCAGGAAGCATGGGCATCAGCAATTTGAAATACGTCCTTGGGCACATGAGCCTGTGGCTGAAAGGAAAGGAAAAGACACAACTGAAGGAGGAAATATACAAAACACTGGTAGAACAATACAAAACTCTTGTAAAAAACAATCTTTACTATGTGGGAGGTGTCAAGCTAAACCACGTATTGAATGGTTCCAACAACAAGAGCCACGAAGTCTTGGACTATAACCTGCAGACAAATGCCTTCGACTGGGTAGCCAAAGAACTGCTGAATTGCCAATGGCTCAACGAAAGGAGCGTCACCCAAGACTTTGATGCCGCACAAGAGGCAAGCATCGGCGTAGCAGACTTCTTTGCCGACGAAATCACCAAACTATACAAGAAGATAGAATTTGCCAATTCGCTGAATACTGGCAAGACTTACTCCTTGGGGGACTTCACCGACAACATCTTCAGAGTGTACTTTGAGCAATCCGCCACCAAGACCCTCGACAAGACTGTCACGAGGCTGCAGCTATCGCTTGCCAAGAAAATAGCAGAGGCGGCAGACAACGAGCATCCTGCCTACTATCTCCTGAGCAAAAAGATAGGAGCATGGGCTGCGGCGAAAGCCGACAAGGCAACCAACGCCGATGACAAGATACGCTGGACCCAACTGGCGATGTACTCGAAGAAGTAGAGACTCCACCACATAAATTATATTAAAAAGCAAGCAAAAACTTGCATGTTACAGAAAAACTATGTTACTTTGCAACCGAATATGAGGAAATTGTTACACATATCTTTTATCTCCTTCCTTGCCATGGTACTCGTTGTCATGGGAAGCGGGGTAACATTTCGTCATTGCTCATGTTCTGGCAAGACTACCGTAATACTGTCGCATACGGCACAAAACGGCGGTAGTTCCGAAACCACCAAAGGATGCATGAAGGTATCGAGCGTACAGCTATCGCCGACGACGCAAATGCAGCTAACGGCTTTCGACTTTCATGTCTTCCAGCCTTTGATGGCTATCATTCACGAGTGGCAACAGCCCAATCTGTCTTTCTGGGCAACAAAGACCACGAGCAACAGCCTACCCGAAACAGGATACAGTCCACCACCGAAATTGTATCTCTATCTTATTAAAGTCCTGACCATCTGAATCTCCATCTTGTCGACATGATGAAGGTTTGGCCAACCATGGGCATAACCCTCGTCGTAAATTAAGATAAAAAGATGAAAAAGGACAACGACAAATAAGATAACAATGAACACAAGACATACATTACTTGGCATTGCGCTAATGATGCCATTGGCAAGTTTTGCGCAAAACGAAACCCAACAGAGCGAAAAGAAAGACACCATAGCCGACCAAGAGATAAAGGAAGTAACTGTAGTAAGCCGTAAGGCAGGCGTGAGCCGGCTGGCTGGAGCCATCAATGGTTCCATCATCAACAAAGACGAGCTCTTCAAGGCTGCCTGCTGCAACCTGGGCGAAAGTTTTACCACCAATCCCTCGGTAGATGTCAACTATAGCGATGCTGCTACCGGAGCCAGGCAAATCAAGCTGCTCGGACTTGCCGGCACCTATGTACAGATGATGACAGAAAACCTGCCCAACTTCCGTGGCGCGGCATCCCCTTTCGCGTTGGGCTACGTACCAGGACCATGGATGCAGAGCATACAGGTAAGCAAAGGAGCCTCTTCGGTAAAAGCTGGATACGAGAGCATTACAGGCCAAATCAACGTGGAATACCTCAAGGCGGACGATGCGCCTGGCGTGGAGGCCAACCTCTATGGCGACACCGACGGTAAACTGGAAGCCAACGCCGCCGCCAACGTTCATCTGAACAGCAAGCTCACCACCGAGTTGCTTACGCACTACGAGAACAGATGGGGAGCCAACGACATGAACATGGATGGCTTCAAGGACATGCCCAACATTCTGCAATACAACTTGCAGAACCGATGGATATTCAAGTCGGAGCACTATATGCTACGTGCCGGAATCTCCCTCATCAGCGAACATCGACGCGGAGGACAGACGCTCAAGGAATTGGACGACGACATGAAAAAGAACATGGAGGGCAAGGAGCTATATGGCATAGACATCAAGACCAACCGCTACGAAGCCTACATGAAGCATGCGTTCATCCTCAACAAGGAGCACGGCACCAATATCGCCCTCATGGCAACAGGATCCATGCACCAGGAAGATGCCCTCTACGGGCACAAGACCTACTACGTGAACGAGAAGAACCTGTATGCCTCACTCATGTTTGAGCACAACTTCAACAAGCAGCACAACCTTTCCACGGGTGTGAGTCTCAACCATGACTACTTAGGACAGCAATACCGGCTCACAGACAACCAAAGCGAAGAAAAGACTCGCGCCAACGAGAAGGAAACAGTACCGGGCATCTATGCCCAATACACCTACAATCTCAACAACAAACTCATCGTCATGGCTGGCATCCGTGCCGACCACAGTAATCTGTACGGCAACTTTGTGACTCCACGCTTCCACGTGAAGTGGCAAGCCAACGATATCATTGGCTTCCGCCTTTCCGCCGGCAAAGGCTATCGGTCCGTACACGCTCTCGCCGAGAACAACTATCTCCTGGCAAGCAGCAGAAAACTCGTCATCGACGACAACCTGAAACAGGAGGAAGCCTGGAACTACGGCATCAGCAGCCAGATGAACATACCACTATTCGGACAGACGCTCAAACTCAACGCCGAATATTATTACACCGATTTCCAGAACCAGGCCGTCATCAACTTTGACAGCGATGTGCATGAAGTGCGCATCTCCAACCTGGATGGAAAGAGCTATTCGCACGTGTTTCAGATTGACGCCACCTACCCCATCTTCAAAGGCATGACCCTTACTGCCGCCTATCGCCGCAACTATGTCAAGGAAACCTATGACGGCATACGCATGGACAAGCCGTTGCTCAGCAAGTACAAAGGTTTGGTGTCTGCCTCCTACAAGACCCCGCTCGGACTCTGGCAGTTTGACGCCACCTTGCAACTCAATGGCGGTGGAAGATTGCCCCAGGCCTATACTCTTGCCAACGGTGAGCCTTCATGGAGCCAGAACTTCAAAGCCTATGGCTTGCTCAGCGCACAAATCACGCGTTGGTTCCGCCATTTCTCTGTCTACATAGGAGGCGAAAACCTGACAGGATTCAAACAAAAGCACCCTGTAGTAGATGCCATGAATCCTTGGGGCACCCAGTTTGACACCAACATGGTATGGGGTCCCGTCAATGGAGCCATGGGCTATGTCGGCATCCGTGTAAACTTCGGAAAGCTCTAAGCAAAGGATTTCCAACAGGGCTCTCTCATCTCGAAGGATGACAAAGCTCGAATGATTCACTAACTATAAAAGACTTTAATTATTAAAGAAAGGAAAGATTATGAAAAAGATTATGACAGTAACGGCCATGTTGGTATTTGCCATCAGCATGTTTGCCAAGGACATCAAGACTGTAGTGTTCACCACGCTTCCACAGATGCATTGTGAGAACTGCGAGAACAAGATCAAGGGCAACCTACGCTTTGAAAAAGGCATCAAGCAGATTACCACCAGCGTACCCGACCAGAAAGTAACCATCGAGTACGATGCCGACAAGACGACCCCCGAGAACATCGCCAAGGGCTTTGACAAGATAGGCTACAAGGCCACCGTTGTCACCGGCGAAACCAAGAAAGGCGGCTGCGGAGGTTGCTGCAAGAAGAATGGCGAAAAGAAAGGCGGTAGCTGTTACAGCAAGAAAGCAGATGCAGCCAAAGGCAGCTGTTGCAGCAAAAAGGCTGAAATGAAGAAAGAAGGCTGCGGGGGCTGCAGCAAGAAGAACGGCGAAAAGAAAGGCGGCTGTGGAGGCTGTAGCAAGAAAGCTGAAGTGAAGAAAGAGGGAAGTTGCTGCGGGAAATAACCCCCAGTCAGGACTAATCCTCGTATTACTGTATTACATAGAAAGAACCGTACTTTGCAATAAGTACGGTTCTTTTTAATCTCGGCACTATCATAAATCCCTATCACCCTTACACAAACCTTGCATCAGTAAGGAGCAAAAACTCAAGCAACGCCACGCAAAGCACTTCACCTAAGTTGTATTTCATTAAATACAATTTATATTTTATTAAATACAACTTATATATAACTAAATACAAATTGTATTATACATTTCATAATAGGTTTCCCCGTAGTTTGTCGTAGGCTTCCCAAGACTTTGCGCCATAGTAATTCATACCTTCCCATGCAATAACTATCCATCACACACTTATCTTGGTAAAGAACATCCAAAAGTTCTCATTTCCATGGGGCATAGCTTTGCCTATTCCAAGGAAACAATTGGGCTTTGTCAAAAATATAAATAGGAAGATTCATTTATTAACCATACGAACCTCAAATCCACTCCTATAAGGTTGCGAATTTGAGGTACGACAAGATGCACAATCGTTCCGTAACATTTAGTACAGTTGTGCGAGGAAGTTATGACTATACGGAAAGCTGCGACAGTCGTTCTCTGCATTCTGCGAGAATCTTCTTCAGCTCTTCTTCGGTGTTGGCCCTGAGCATGGCGATACGCATCTGCTTGAAGTCGGGAATACCTTTGAACACAGGCGATGCAGCCAAGTGCCGACGTGTATGCAGGATGCCCCTGTACTCATCTATACGGTCGATGTTGATGCGCAGCTGTTCTTCCAGGATGTCTATCTTCTCATCGACAGAGAGCGGAGCCGCCCCCGTATCATCCAAGTAATCGCGCATCTCCTTGAAAATCCAAGGTCTCCCGAAAGTGGCTCTTCCCACCATGACTGCATCCACCCCGTAACGTTCGAAGGCAAGCTGTGCTTCCTCGGGTGTCGCGATGTCACCATTGCCGATAATAGGAATATGGATTCGTGGATTGTTCTTCACCTCGCCTATCAGTCGCCAGTCGGCCTTTCCCGTATACATCTGGCTTCTCGTTCTTCCGTGTATGGTAAGAGCCTGTATGCCGCAGTCCTGCAGTTGTTCCGCCAAGTCGGTAATCACAAGGTTGTCATTATCCCATCCCAATCGGGTCTTTACCGTCACGGGCACATTGACAGCCTTCACCACGTTGCGTGTAATGTCGAGCAATAAGGGGATATTTCTCAGCATACCCGCCCCTGCACCTTTTCCTGCTACTTTCTTCACAGGACAGCCGAAGTTGAGGTCTATCACATCGGGGCTTGCCTGTTCCACTATCTTGGCCGCCTCCACCATGTCCTCCGTAGTCCTGCCGTAAATCTGAACGCCCACAGGACGTTCCTCGTCACAGATGGTCAACTTGTTGACTGTTGCCTTGATTGAGCGCACCAAAGCCTCAGCCGACACGAACTCCGTATATACCATAGCCGCCCCGTATCGCTTGCAAAGCATACGGAAACCTATGTCGGTCACGTCTTCCATCGGAGCGAGGAAGAGAGGTCTGCTCCCAAATTCTATATTTCCTATTTTCATGAATTTATTTAAGTGAAGTGTGAAGAATTGAAAATCGGCGACCGAAGGTTAGCCAACAGAAGAGTGAAGAATCCCATGGCTCTCGTGGTCGTTATTCTCTTATGTTTTATGTTGCCATCTTCAATTTGGCAGCAAAATTACATTAAAATTTTGGAATGAGGAAGGAAAAGGCTAAAGAAGTAGTGAAAACACTTTAAAGCATAGGAACAGAAAGAGTGAAGTGAGAAGTGGCAAATGAATTCTTCACTCTCCGTTCTTCACTTTAATAAATGGTACATTCCTCCCGCCAAGGTCTTCACGATGCCCTTCATCTCTAAAGAGAAGAGATGGGCTGCAAGCCTTCCTATCTCAATCCCCGCCTGGATGCTGATGATGTTTATCTGCAGGTCGTTGTTCTTTTCCAGCACATCGACGATGGCTTGCTCCTCTTCCGAAAGGTCTGGAAAGAGCGTTCGCTCTATACCCCGCCTCTTGGCTTTCATCAGGTTGGTGTCGTCCAGCCACCCCATGTCCTTCACAAAGTCTTCCGCCGATGTGATGAGCGTAGCCCCATTGCTGCGTATCAAGTTGTTGCAACCCTCGCTGTACACATCGCCAATACGACCAGGAAAGGCAAACACATCACGGTTGTAAGCCTGCGATATTTCTGTGGTGATAAGTCCTCCGCCCTTGACCGCACTCTCCACGAGTATACAGGCATCTGACATGCCTGCCACGATGCGGTTTCGCCTCACGAAGTTAATCTTATCCGCATTGGTCTGAGTAAGAAATTCAGTCAGCAGTCCACCTTGGCCTAACATTTTGACAGCCGTGGCACGATGGCTCGACGGATAAAGGTTGTCGAGCCCGTGGGCCAGTACGCCAACCGTTTCGTAGCCATTGCTCAGGGCTTGCCGATGGGCATGAATGTCTACACCATACGCCAACCCACTTACGATAAGCACTTGTGGGCAAAGCTGCCTCAAGTCAGACACAAACCGCCTGACAAGATCTTCGCCATAAATCGTGCAGTGGCGTGTTCCCACGATGTTGATGACTCGTTTCTGGTTCAGGTCAGCCGACCCTTTATAGAAGAGCACCAACGGCGCATCGTCGCAGTCGCGCAGTCTTTGCGGATATCGTTCGTCGCTCATGCAGAGCGGAGTAATACCATATTTCTGGTCGTATTCCATCTCCACCTCAGCCCTACGCCGCGCCTCGTCACAGTTTTTCAATGTTTCCACGAGCTTTGGAGTAGCATCGGGCAGAATGTCTTTGATATGGTTCTTGTTCTCAAGTATGGTCGTTGCCGAGCCTGTTCTTCTATATAGTTCCAATAGTCCTGCCAGACTGTAGTAATTCAGTCGTGTCAAGGTAATGGTATTGAGTATTTCTTGTTGGTCCACGGTGGTTGAATATTGAGTGTTGCTGTTGTTCTATGGATGGTTTAGAGCGATTACGCAGATGACAGAAGTTCAGAGTTTCAGATATTCATATCCGAAGCGGCAGCGTAGGCATTCCTTTCTGTCGCAATATTCCTTCTTTAGCTGGATGAGTGCCTGCGAGTCGCCGGCATTGTCCACCACAAGTCCGCATTGTTGCCATAGGCGAATGATGTGGTTGTTCTCGGGGCGCAACTGTTCCAAGAAATCGAAAGCCCTGTCGCAATATTTCTCCTCGCCCCTATGCCTGCCATAGGCAAAGAGCACAGGCACCACGGTGTTGATGCACAGTAGGTTGAGCGAGAATGTGGATAGTTTTTTGTCGTTTCTAACGCTGGTGCTTCCGAAGGTGTAGTGCGTTTCCCAATAGGGTGTCACAGCCGTGGCGAGCACTTTCTTCGCGTCTTCTACGGAAACAGCTTCCAAGAGTCGACTCAGTCCAGCCTTGCATAGATAGTAAAGGTGTGCTATTTGCGAGATTCTGATATGCGGAAAGTTTTGCGGTCGCAGTCGCAGAAACCTCCAAAGCCTGTAATCCATCGGTTTCAGATTGAACTTATGAGCCAAGTATTTATATTCGTTACGAAGTTTGGTGAAATATCCGTCTCCCAATGCATCTTTCTGGTATCTTTCAGGTATGGTGTCCAGTTCCAACAGCCCTGCCTGTCCCATAAAGATGGCTTCTACTTGAACGATGTCGTCGCGATGGTGTCCCACGGCTTGCAAAGGTATGTGGAAAGCCCATTCCTCAAAGGCTTCACCGTTGATGCCAAATCCGAAGTTGCGTGCCAAAGTCACGAAATAGGCGTTTTCCCAGTCGCCATTGCATCTTCTCACCCTTTCCTCTATCGCATCTGTCTTCTGCTCCAGACGTTCGGTCTGCAAGACATTCATCCATGCGTGTACGGCGAGTCTCGTTAATGTGGGTATTACCTGATAGCAGGGCGGATATTGATCTGCCGTCAGTAACTCCCTGTAGTTCTTCAGCACCTTGTCGGGAACGTCTAATGCCATCTGCGTCAGCACCTCTCCCTTGCTGTTTCTCACCTCCATGTCCACGCATCCGCACACATGCAGAATCACATTGTCGTATCTCTCATCGCCGTCGTGTCCATGCCTGTACCAATCGCTTGCCTTGTCGTGTATTTCCACGTTTCCCACCCACAGGGTTCCGACGATCCTCACCTTGGCGTTGAAAAAGTCGGGACCTGAGTTTCGGTTGTGCAATCCTGGGTCAATCACCTCCACAGGCTGCCCCGATGTCGTACAGAGTCCCGTGAGCGGAAAGAGCTTGTGCTTCCATACATAGTGCAGTAACTGTTCCATGTGTTGTTATTGGTTTTAAGTTTTGTATGTCAAAAAAGGAGAAAGGTCAGAACTCATATTTTTTAGGCAAAATATTTCTCGAAAGCCCTGTCGTAGTCCTTGCTGTTGCCCAACTTACCCTGTATGAGGCACACCAACTCCACCGTGGCTTTCAGGCACAGGCGCTCATCGGAGGCACGATAGATGTCATGATGGAACACATATCGCACTCCCTGTTTCTCTAACCACAGTCTCGAATAGAACTCGTCGTCACACCGCAACGGAGTTTTATATTGCAGGTTCATTCTTGCCACTACCGCATCCACTCCCTTACGATGCATCTCGGCAAAGCTCAGCCCACACTTCTGCAGAAAGAGATGTCTGGTGTGCTCCATGTAGTGCAGGTAGTTGGCGTTGTTCACTATTCCTTCAATGTCGCACTCGTAGTCGCGCACTTCCATCTTGGTCTCAAATACGTATTTCATAATCATTCCAGCTTACCTTAGATTCAAAATTGAGGGTTTTATCTCTAAATCACTGCAAAAATAACCAAATTTTTCTATTAATTGCCATTATTAAGGGCGTATTTTCAATATTTTTGATTATTTTTGCCGAAAGGTTCGCACACAAACGTGCATGGAAACATAAAAACAGAAAGAAATAAAACAAAAATAAACGATGAAAATAGCTTTGATTGGCTACGGCAAGATGGGGCACATGATCGAAGAGATTGCCCTGCAGCGTGGCCACGAAATCGTATGCAAGATTGACGTGAACAACCCCGAGGATTTCGACAGTCCCGAGTTCTGCTCGGCCGATGTCGCCATCGAGTTTACCAACCCTACAGCCGCTTATGGCAACTACCTCAAGGCCTTCGCCCACAATGTAAAGGTGGTGAGTGGTTCCACAGGATGGATGAAAGACCACAAGGAGGATGTGGAGAAGCTTTGTGCCGATGGTAAGCAAACGCTCTTTTGGGCTTCTAACTTTAGCATTGGCGTTGCTATCTTCCAGGCAGTCAACCGCTACTTGGCAAAGATTATGAACCAGTTTCCACAGTACAACGTCTGCATGCAGGAAACCCACCATGTGCATAAGCTCGATGCCCCCAGCGGAACAGCCATTACCCTCGCCGAAGAGATCATCGACAATCTCGACCGCAAGAAGGACTGGAAACGAGGTGTCACCTACTGGACCAACGACGGCCACCAAGACGAGGGCGACAAGAACATCACTCCAGACGATATTGTCATCAACTGCGTGCGCGATGGCGAGGTGCCTGGCATCCATGCAGTAATGTACGATTCTGAGGCCGACATGATAACCATCGAGCACAGCGCCCACTCGCGAAAGGGCTTTGCCCTCGGAGCTGTCTTGGCAGCTGAGTTCACAGCCACCCACAGCGGCTTGCTCACCACTTCCGACCTCTTCAAGTTCTAATCCACACCCGTCAAAAATCCTATCAAGTTAATGATCGACAAACAGAAACAAAAACTCAACATGAAGGTGCAGTGGACAAAGTTCATCATCGTTCTGGTCCTCTATCTCGCCTTCCTCCTCTGGGTACAAAGCTGGCTCGGCCTCGTTGTCGTACCCTTTATCTACGATGTTTACATCACCAAGAAAATACGCTGGCAATGGTGGAAAGACTCCGAAGGCCCCGTGCGCTTTATCATGAGCTGGGTAGACGCCCTCGTCTTCGCCCTTGTAGCCGTCTACTTCATCAACCTCTTCTTCTTCCAGAACTACGTCATCCCCTCTTCTTCGCTGGAGAAGAGTCTTCTCACGGGCGACTATCTCTTCGTGAGCAAGTTAAGCTATGGTCCACGTATTCCACAGACTCCGCTTACCATGCCCCTTACCCAGCACACCATGCCCCTTGTCAATGTAAAGAGCTACATAGAGTGGCCACACTGGGACTATCGCCGTGTCAAAGGCTTGGGACACGTAAAACTTAACGACATCGTTGTGTTCAACTTTCCTGCAGGCGACACCCTCGTCAACGAGGAGCGTTATCAAGCGTGCGACTACTACCACGATCTCGTCTACCCGTTCGGAGAACAGATACTCGAACAGAACGGACTCTCCAAGGACGTGGCTCACCTCACACCCCTGCAGCGTTATCGTTACTTCGAACAAGTATACGCCACAGGACGCCACTATATTGAGAGCATGCCTGGCGAGTATGGCGACATCATCAGCCGTCCCACCGACCGCCGAGAGAACTACGTGAAGCGATGCGTCGGACTTCCCGGACAGACCCTGCAGATCAAGAACCGCATCGTCTATCTCAACGGACGTCCCAACAAGGAGCCCGACAACGTTCAATACACCTATAAGATGAAGCTTCGCGGCGAATTCCCTATAGAACTTGCCGACGAACTGGGCATCACCAACGAAGACCTGCTCACCTACAACCAGAGTGGTGTCATTCCTCTTACCCATAAGGCTTACCTGGCACTAAAAGCCAACAAGAACCTCGTGGCAAGCATCAGCATCAACACCGATGCCACTTATGGTGACCTTTACCCCATCAACGCCTATACAGGCTGGACGCGAGACAACTATGGTCCCATCTGGATTCCACAAAAAGGCAAGACGATTGCCCTAAACCTCGGCAACCTGCCCATCTACGAACGATGCATCAAGGTTTACGAGGGTAATGATTTGAAAGTGGATAACGCAGGGCGCATCTACATCAATGGCAAGCAGGCGAAGCGCTATACTTTCAAGCTCGACTACTACTGGATGATGGGCGACAACCGCCACAACTCCGCCGACTCACGTTACTGGGGTTTCGTGCCTGAAGACCACATCGTGGGCAAGCCCATATTCATCTGGTGGAGTCACAGCCCCGACCATCCTGGCTTCTCGGGCATACGCTGGAATCGTCTCTTCCGATTTGTCGACAACATCAAGTAAGTCCTGTTCATTTTGTGAAAGTAGCCGTCAAATACCTCATCACGTTGGCGTTGGCGCTGCTCCTTGTCTGGGCAGTCCACACCTACGTCCTCACTATCTTCTCGGTTCCCCAGGGTGGGTTGCCGCCCTACCTCAAGTCTGGTTCCCGAGTGATAGTGGACAGGGTGTTTTGCGACAGCTTCAAACGTGGCGACCTCGTAGTCTTCACCGACACGATAGCACGTCGTGGCAACTCCGTCACCAAGGCCAACTTCATTGGTCGCATCGAGCGGTTACCAGGCGACACCATTACCCTCGACGCTGTGCGCTATGTCATTCCTGCCATCTGCTGCCGTCGTTGCGGTTGTCCCGACTGCCGTTTCTATCTCGTTCGCACGCAGCGAGGCTCACAGATTGTCCATAAACATCAGATGATAGGCAAAGCTTACTTGATATTTAAGTGAAAAAACATGCTCTCCATTCTTTCTTCCACCTATTTCGGTCCGGTGCAATGGTATCAGAAACTACAGCGAAGCGAAGCGTGCCTCATAGAACAGCACGAGAACTTCGTCAAGCAGACCTATCGCAACCGCATGGTTATTGCCGCAGCCAATGGTCCGCAGGCACTCACCATACCTACCACGCATGGCACGTCCCTGGCGATAAAGGACATTCGCATATCCGACCACGCCAACTGGCGCCACGTACATTGGAACGCACTTGCCTCTGCCTATGGCGAGAGTCCTTTCTTTCCCTATTACCAAGACGACTTACGTCCTTTTTTCGAGAAGAAATACGAGTTCCTCTTCGACTTTAACATGGAGATAACCCAAAAGATGATCGAGCTGCTCGACATCCATCCCAACCTCTCACTCACCGACCATTACCTGCGGGGCGATGAGCTGAAAGGCATCCACGACTATCGTGAGGCCATACGTCCCAAGCATCCCATTCCCGATGCCGACTTCGTTCCCCGCCGCTACTATCAAGTCTACGAGCACAAGCATGGTTTTCTGCCCAACATGAGCATCCTCGACCTTCTCTTCAACGAGGGAAACGAATCCATTCTCCACCTCATCTAAATCTAACAAAGCAGGGCTTGTCTTATCAAGATTTAACAAACATAGAAATCCCATCCGAAAGGAAATACAATGGGTACGGACAGCAAAAATAAAACCATCATAAAAAGAATAATTATAAGCAACATGAAAATAGCAGTATTTTGTTCAGCCAACAAAAATATCGACCCAGACTTCTTCACGATGACGGAGGAACTGGGCAAGTGGATGGGTGAGAACGACCATGACGTTGTGTTCGGAGGATGTAACATCGGATTGATGGATTGCATCGGCAAGGCTGTGAAGGAGAATGGCGGAAGAGCCATCGGCATCGTGCCTTCCATCGTAGAGAAAGGCGGAAAGACCTTCTCCGACCTCGACGTGGAGATACCTTGCGACAACCTCAGCGACCGCAAAGATTTGCTTCTCGCCCAGAGCAACATCATGGTAGCCCTGCCTGGAGGCATCGGCACCATAGATGAAATTTTTACCATTGCCGCCTCTCATTGCATCGGCTACCACAAGAAAAAGGTCATTCTCTATAATATGAAGGGCTTTTGGAACTCCACCATTGCCTTACTCAACGACATAGCAGATAAAGGCATGATTCGTGGAGACTGGCACGAGGAGATAGAAGTGGCTAACAGCCTGGAGGAACTGAAGAAAAAGATAGAAGAATCGGCATAATCCTTCCATCTTGAATAGCATAAAATAGGCTTTCGATACAGTTTAAATTACATTATATTTCATCTTAGATGGGATAACAATAGATTTCATCTATATTTTCCCATCCAACACAGAAGACCAAAGAAATGGCGGAAAAACAAGCTGCAATCTGTTGGCATTGTTAACATCAGCTTGTTCTTCCGCCCATTATATTTTCATGAGATTCCAATTTGCAGGAATCCAAAAATTACCATTTAAAAATCTTCACTCTTCACTTACATCCATCAACTTCTCACCCATAGCCTTGCCCAATGCCTCGCATCGTGCCTTCACCTCGGGGGCAATGGCCTGTTTCATATCCACGGGGTCGCCAACAGCCTCGAAATGCAGGCGTGTGTCGTTCCACTCCTGTATCTTTGCCACAGCCTTGCTTGCCCAGCAATGGGAGCCGAACCAACCGAGGAAGTGATTCTTGACGTCCTTGTTGGCGAGTTCTGAAAGCAAGGTCTCCATCTCGTGATAAAGACCGGCGTTATAGGTAGGAGCGCCCACTATCAAACCCTTGTAGCGGAAAATATCGCGGAGAATGTAACTATGGTGGGTCTTGGAGACATTATACATCACGATGTTCTTTACGCCAGCCTGGCTCGCAGCCCTCGCAATAATCTCAGCCATACGCTCTGTGTTGCCGTACATCGTGCCATAGCAGATGACCAAGCCAGGCTCCGTCTCATACTTCGACATCTTATCGTACAAGCCAATTACCTTCTCGATGTGTTCGTGCCATACAGGGCCGTGTGTAGAGCAGATGTACTCCAGCTCCACGCCAGCCAACTTCTTCAAGGCGTTCTGGACAGGCACGCCATACTTGCCCACGATGTTGGAATAGTAGCGCACCATCTCCAGCCAGAAGCCCTCGCAGTTGATTTCCGTATCGATGATGCCGCCATTCAAGGCTCCGAAACATCCGAAGGCATCGCCCGAAAAGAGCACCTTGTTCTTGACATCCAATGTCACCATCGTCTCTGGCCAGTGGACCATCGGGATGAGGACAAACGAGAGCTCGCGGTTGCCCAATGAGAGAGTCTCGCCATTCTTCACCTCCACTACATCATCGGTCACGCCATAGAAGCCCTGAAGCATACCGAGAGTCTTCTTGTTGCCCACTATCTTGATGTTGGGATAATACTTCTTGATGAGTGCTATAGAACCGCTGTGGTCTGGCTCCATGTGGTTGATGACGAGATAGTCAATCTCTCTCTCGCCAATCACCTCCTTGATGTTCTCCAAGAACTGCGTGAAGAAATCAACCTCCACCGTGTCAACAAGCGTCACCTTCTCGTCGACGATCACATACGAGTTATAGCTCACACCATTGGGCAGAGGCCACAGCCCCTCAAAACGATGCTTGTTCCTATCGTTTACGCCCACGTAATAAATCCCATTTTTAATTTCTGTTACCATAGCATTTATTTTAAATATTTGGTTACAAAGATAGTATAAAGATAATGAATAGCCCAAAGAAAGCAAAACGAATTCGCTATTATTAAGCAATTTTTCACTACCTTTGCAACCATGAACTACAATACACATACCCTTTCCAACGGGCTCCGCATCATCCACCTCCCCTCCGCGAGTCCTGTCGTCTATTGCGGCTATCAGCTTCTGGCAGGCTCGCGCGACGAGCTACCAGGCGAGGAGGGACTTGCACACTTCTGCGAGCACACCACCTTCAAAGGAACTATTCGTCGCCGAGCCTGGCACATTCTCAACTGCCTGGAGAGCGTAGGGGGCGACCTCCAGGCTTACACCACAAAAGAGTCCACCGTCTACTATGCAGCCATCCTCCACGACCATGTGGCCCGAGCCGTAGACCTTCTCACCGACATCGTCTTCCACTCCACCTATCCACAGGCAGAGCTCGACAAGGAAGTAGAAGTCATCTGCGACGAGATAGAAAGCTACAACGACACCCCTTCCGAGCTTATCTACGACGAATTCGAGAACCACCTATTCCAAGGACACCCATTAGGGCACAGCATACTCGGCACCTCCGATGGCGTGCGCAACTTCACCCAGGCTGATGCCATACGCTTTGCCCGTCGCCATTACCGCCCCGACAACGCCATTTTCTTCGCCTATGGCGACATTTCCTTTTCTCGGCTCGTACACCTCCTGGAAAAGGCACAAAGCGATTTGCCAGCAGCCCCTACCATCCAGCAGCAACACGTAGTCGATCTGCATGCTCACCCCAGTCTACAGGAACCCCGCACTCGTATAATCCACAAACACACCCATCAGGCACATGTGATGATAGGTACCCAGGCATGCAACATTCATGACCCACGTCGCATGCCCCTCTATCTTCTCAACAACATCCTCGGTGGTCCCGGCATGAATGCCAAGCTCAACCTCGCCCTACGCGAGCATCACGGACTCGTATATACGGTAGAGAGCAACCTAACCACCTACAGCGACTTGGGCTATTGGAGCATCTATTACGGCTGCGACGCCCACGACATCGACCGTTGCCGTCGCCTCGTACACCGTGAGTTGCAACATTTCATCGACCGTCCTCTCAGCCCTTCACAGCTACGGGCTGCAAAAAAGCAAATTAAGGGGCAGATAGGAGTGGCATGCGACAACCGCGAGAACTTCGCCCTCGACTTCGGCAAGAGTTTCCTTCACTATGGCTGGCTGAAGGACATCGACCATCTCTACGAGCAGATAGATGCCATCACCTCGCAGCAGATACAGGAAGTCGCCCAAGAGTTCTTTACAGAAGATTGCCTGTTCACGCTCATTTTCCAATAAATTTAGTTACCAATGTTACCTTTCCACGTCCAATGTCGTTATTATAGTGAGCAAGCTCAACAAACAGATTGTTTAACGTATAAATGAACAAAAAATGGATATAGCAACATTGATCGCAACTTTGGGAACAGCCGTCGTGCTACCCATTGCATGTGTAGGTCTCGGTGTCTGGCATAGTACCAACAAGTCGAAGAAAAAGGCAGAAATCATCATGGCTGCCATCGAGAAGAACCCCGACACCAATGTAGAAGACTTCTTAAGGAGCCTCAACCCACAAAAAAGTCTCAAAGAGAAAACTCTTAAAAAGTTAGAAAACGGTCTTATTTTCCTTGCCGTTGGCTTGGGATGCCTTTGCCTCACAGGCTGGTTGGCATTCAACGGCCGACAAGCAGACACCACCCCATGGCTCTTAGCAAGCACCATACCCCTCTTCGTAGGCATATCTTACATTACAGTTTATTTCATCAGCAAAAAAGAACTGAAAAAAGAAATCGAAGGCGAAGAACAGCAGTTGCTAACAAAAAAGCAATAAGCCAGAGACACGTAATCAATGGAAAGAGTACAATTCATCCAAATAGTAAGCGGTGAGCAAGAACAACTCAGAAGATTCTTGCTCGCCCTTTGCTGCGGCAACCGCGACGAAGCCTACGACATAGCCCAAGAAGCTTTGGTAAAGGCTTACCTCTCTTCCAATCGCTATCAAGACCAAGACAACTTTTCTGCCTGGCTCTACAAGATAGCCTACAATACCTTTCTCGACCACAAAAAGAGACAACGCCCATCGTCTACGCTCGATTCTTGCCATCAGGTAGCCAGCAACGCCACAGCCGACCAATCGTTCCAATACCAAGAACTGTATCGTGCCTTAGATGCGCTTCCCGACAAGGAACGAACTTCCATTCTGCTCTTTTACATCAATGGATATTCTGTCAAAGAAATCAGCCAAATCGTAGAATGCAGCGACAACGCCGTCAAGATGCAACTTTCGAGAGGTCGCCAGCACCTGAAACATTTACTGAAGAACAACGATTAAAACAAAAAACAACGACTATGACAACAGAAAAAGACAAAGAACTGGAGCAACTCTTCAATAGTTTCCAGCCCTCCTTCGGCAGCGACGACCGATTTATGGAGACGCTCAGCCGCAGGATTGAGACTGCAGAATACCTGAAACAGATGCAAGCAGCACAGGTTCGTCGCTACAAGTTGGCCATGCTTGCGGCATTCATCGCAGGTATCGTTGTAAGCTTATTCATCCTTGCTTTCGTCATTTTCTTGCCTGCCACAGCTCCGATATTCACGCTCGGCATACATGCCGCACCCTTCGCATTCCTTGAGCAGAACAGCCAGATTATCACACTCTCTGTAATTTCTCTTATAACTGCGTCGAGTATTTTCGGTTTAGCATACAACATAGCCAATCCGCTCACCAACTATCAACAAAACAATTTTCGCAGCAAAAAAGCCCAATAGCTGGTCTATAACTCCACACAGGAGCATCGATCTTTACAATTATTGAGTGACGCTTAAAAATATTTCCTGCCAAGCAAAATTTAGAGGCCTGCGTCGCCCAAGAGGCGCTCGTGGAATGGCAGCTGAGAAGATAAAAGGCCTGGGAGAGGAAAGCTGACTGACGGCTGGAAAGTTGTCTCAGTCTCAGTTGTCTCAGTTGTCTCAGTTATTTTTAAGAGGGTTCCAACTTCCGTTTCGTTCTTTTTTCTTTACTATATTATTATATAACTATCTAATATATATATAGTTATAATATATATAATAATAAAATTTGAAAAAATGAAAAAACACATTCCTCTTAAAAATAACTGAGACAACTGAGACTGAGACGCAGACAATTTGGTTTCTTCCATAAAAGGCTAATATTCAGTCATTTGCCAAGGAATAAAAAGGTAAATATGAAGTATGATATTTCAAAAAGACCGCTCCGAAGATGCCAAAACTGGGAAAAAGGAACGAAAATAGTGTCATTTTTGCTCTCACAGGCATCAAAGCCATGCACAAACCTATCGTTCCGATGATTTTCCCTGTTCTCGGAGCGCACGCAAGTGGAGCCAAATTCATGTATCCAGACCTCTCGTGGAAGGAAATGTGCGGCACGACGGGCGATTTCGTAGCGGATTCGGGCTGTAATAAAAGGCAGCTTACGAATATAACTGAAACAATCCTCCATCGCATACTTGCCAATTTGGGATGTCGTAACTATGTATTGCGATTCAAAAAGATGCCTAAAATCACGTCCCCAGTTGGAGAGAAAAAATTCCCCAGTTGGAGAGAAAAATTCCCCCAGTGGGAAAATAAAAGGCTCATCCGATATTTGAAGTGATGATCAATATCTCCCACAGATAGCACATAATATCACTCCATATTCCGGAAGAACCTAAAATCTTTTGTCTGAACCTTGGAAATCTCTTCGTTTAAGATGCGGTTGACGTATTCTTTTACGGCAAACAAAGGTATGTTTTCCATCCATCCTTGGTCTTGGAATCCGAGCATGGAGAAACGAACTCCTTTTAGATGATAAGAGGCGAAGTCGTGGTTGATGAATGTGTAGAGCGACTTGGCTTTCACATTTTCTTCCGCTTTCACTTCTATTGGCAGAATCCGGCTTCCTGCTTGCACGATGTAGTCAATCTCTTGCGTGGAGTTGTCCTTGCTGTAATAATAGACAGGCAAGTCGGGGAGCGTTTTCATCTCTTGCAAAACGAAATTCTCGGTAAAAGCACCCTTGTACTCACTAAACACATTGTCGCCAATGAGTATTTGGTCGGGTGGTGTCATCGTGAGTGCTCCCAGCAATCCCACGTCAAGCAGGTAGAGTTTGAACGCTTCCATATCTGCATAGAATTTCAAGGGCACCTTTGCATCTCTCGCTCTTTCTACTTTATGCACAAGTCCTGCATCTATCAGCCATTGGATGGCTATTTCAAAGTCTTTGGCTCTGGCTCCCTTTCTCACAGCTCCATAGATAAACTTCTTGTTCTCGCGAGCCAATTGGGCAGGGATGGATTGCCAAACCATCCTTACCCTTTGGGTTTGGTCTGCTGTATGTTTGCTGATATCAGCCTCGTATGCCGTCAATATGTTCTGTTGGATATTTCTTACAGCCATCGGGTCGTGGTGTTGGGTAAAGTGGAGCACGGCTTCAGGCATTCCTCCCACGAAATAGTATTGGCGGAGGTAGTCGATGAACTTAGGGGCAAGGCTGTTGATGAGCATCTTGTCACCAAGTTTAAGAACATCCACGAGTTGGGTTTCGTCATTTGCCAAGAGAAACTCCTCATACGTCATCGGATAGAGGTGCATAATATCTACCTTGCCTACAGGAAACGATTCGCCCTTCATGTTCATTACGCCAAGCAGGGAACCTGCCACGATGATATGGAGTTCAGGCTTGTTCTCACAAAAGTATTTGAGCGAAGACAGTACAGGAGGAATCTCTTGTATCTCATCCAGAAACACAAGGGTCTTGCCAGGGGTGATAGTTTGCTTGGCGAAGGCAGACAGACCGATGAGGATTCTGTCGATGTTGACATCTCCTTGAAAGAGTTGTGCGATGGTCTCATTCTTGTAGCAGTTGATATAGACCATGTTGTCGAACTCGTGGCTCCCTAACTCCTTGATGATGTATGTCTTGCCTACTTGCCGAGCTCCATACATGATTAAAGGCTTCCTGTTGTCGGATAGCTTCCAACCTTTCAGCTTGTTATATATGTCTCTTTTCATGCTCTTTACACTTTTATGAGGGAATAGTTCGCTCGTTGATACATTTTTATGAGGGAATATTGCATGCAAAGATACATTTTCATGAGGGAATAACCAAGGATTTATACATTTTTATGAGGGAATAATGGGGAAAGTGTAGCCGCTTTCCCAAATGTGGATGCAAAAGTGATGTTGAGTTCGTGCCAAACTTGCTGTGTCTTGCTAAGTTTGGCACGAACCAAAGCATGAAAGCTCGGTGACTAACTTGTTTGCCTCGCTTTTGCGAATTGCAACCTAACCATAATCCACATGGATTCCACTTTCTACTTTCACTCATAGTTCTCGAATGTTATGACAAGATGCTATTGGCGCAATCTTGTCGGTTAAACATTACGAGGCTTTGAGATTTAAAGGATACTTCATAATCATTATTTTTTATAGTACGGGTTTGACGATTTCCCTGCGTAATCCTAATGCATCTATAATGCGGAAGAATAGGCCAACACCTGGTTCGATGAGTCCATTTTCTATTTTTGAAATATACGCTTTGTTTGTACCAATTTTGGATGCTAACTCTGATTGAGTAATCTTTCCTTCTTTACGAGCGTTATGGATGATTTGCCCAACGCAGTAGGCTTCTGCTTCTTTGCGAAGTTTGTATCTTCTTGCTTATAAATCGCAGAAAGCTGTCTCCATCATGTTTTGCTCCGCCCCTGGAATGCCAAGTCTTTCTGCCCTTCTTCGCCATGAGGCAATGATGGTATTTCTTGTTCTTATGATTTAGCCCTTTTCGGAATTTCCAACTGGGCATCTTGCAACTTCCTGCCGAGAACGTCATCCTTGGCAATGCTTAGGATGTCACCATCAAGTCCTAATGCGATGAGGACTCGAAAATAATTGCCAAAGGCAACGGATTCCTCGCCTGCCTCTATCTTGCTGATAGTACTACGTGTCAAGCCAGTACGTTCTGCCATCTCTTGGGAGGTGTAATTCCGACGGAGCCGAGCCAACTTGATTTGTTGTCCCATCTCTTCCAACATCCTTTTTTGCTTGGGTAATAACACTCGTTTCACATTGCTAATGTTTATTATTTCGATGGCTATTTTCTGAAATACTTACCCACGACAGGCAAACTCTTCAAAGGGAAATCCTTCTTCACGAGATAGGTGGCGAAGACGAGGATGAGCACCGTGTTGATGAGGCAAGCGATGCCTGTGGAGAAGTACTTGTTGGCTTCGGTCA